>JAALOO010001443.1_pt1 | contig 16066 bp, 11 predicted proteins | sample 7257641 | NCBI WGS metagenome assembly JAALOO01 (sample SAMN14085613, study PRJNA598686) | mite metagenome | biome: ENVO:01001000; feature: ENVO:01001002; material: ENVO:01001226; isolation source: single female mite from University of Michigan culture on fish food culture... ...
ATAGGAAATACATTACGCCGCTAGGGGGCCAAATTCGACTGAGTCTCACCTTAATCTATTAACCTGTAGAGATGTTGATTTTGTTGAGTAAAAAGCCTCTTTCTCTCGGCAACATGTCACTTTATTTTGGGTTTGTGTTCTACGGTGTCAATAGCACTTGCACTTTTACATCAAGGCTACTTGCTGGTAGAGTTAAGAATGGCAACAGCAATCGAGCAATAGTGCACACTCACCGGTTGGTTTCACTCCGGCATTACTGGGCTGAAAGTAATGCACACAGAGTGTTGTGCCACTGTTAAGACTGTTGCCAAGTTAGAGGAAAAACTGTAGAAACATTGAGCCTTGTAACAGTTTGCACATGAGCACTGAGCAAAGTGTACTAGATTAAGGGATTGAAACTGACAGACAGTGGACAGTGGTCGTCACTGTTGCCCACCTTCACTACTACTACGCAATCAGTGGAAAACATGACGAGGTTTAGTTCTTGAATGCCCTTAACTAAACTAGCTGAGAAAGCGGTCATTTTTACTTTCACTGTTTTCGCTAGCGTCCTAACGATCAGGGCTCTCTCTCTCTCTCTCTCTCTCTCTCTGTTTTTGTTCTTTCCAAAAGTGGCCGCTAACGATGATGCAGCCATGTGGACGACGACGATGAAGTGGATGATGATGAAGCGGTAAGTTTTGAGTGTCACTGTCACCTTGCTCGACCACCGCAACCACCGACCACTGTGGCTAGCTAAATTGAGCTCCCTCTTTTCCCCCTTATCGTTCTATGTCATCAGAGCAGATACTTTTTCCTCACTCACTGTGTTCACACATGGCACACTCAATTCAATGTCAGCACTTGCTTGCCTGTACACCACTGTCGACTAGAAATTACACTTGTAAAGTTAGGCTAGCTGAACGGGTACTAGTACTAGCCACACAGGTAAAAGCATCGTTCAAGCAAACCTACTTCTTTGTACATACTTAAACCTTGATGGTGTTTGACCAATAATTTTACTTTGAATTCTGTTACAAACAAACAAAACAAAAACATGCTAGAAAAGAAGAAAACGCTTGTAATTGAATCAGTAATCAAGTGACAGGGTTATCACTGCTAATGTATGCGACCCTATGGTAATGCAGCCTCAGCCACGGCAGCCAGTCTGTCGCTCTCCATCGTAATTCAGGGGTAATGATGAGCCAATGCGTGCGTGCACTTAGCGACTGCTCGTAAATAGGCACACTCATATCTGACTCCGTGATCACGCCTGATGAGGAGAATTTTGCCGCCAGATGAAGCCTGCCTCGATCGGTGACACTTCCAATGTGTCTCCACTTCAGACTGCTCAGACCGCCGCCGGGCAGAAAGTGACTACAGTTGCCACTATCTGCTCGTACAGTACTGCACCACCAAGTTCACCGTCGCAGCGAGCAGTGAACATGTGTTTGCTCCCTTTCACTTGTGTGGAGAGACTCTGAAGAGCAAGTGCTGGTCAGAAGTTGTTGCCTCACTCTGTGCAGCCAGTCAAAGGATTCATCGGCCCACAGTGTGATTGGTCGCACTGTACTGGGATCCTCGAACGCTTCTCGCCGGTGCGAGTGTCTGTGAATTAATGTAGCCGATGATGTTGACATTGGCACTGTGAGGGGCAGTCTGGACGGACACTGCCAGAGCTGCCTCTGCTGGCGCTTCCAATTGAGAACGTGCCACTCGGCCAATTCCGTACCGACCGAAACTAAATGGGCAGTCGAGGCCGTTAGCAGGCCATTTTCCTGCGAGTAAAAGTAGCGCTCTTCACTTGCCGCTGCCTCGGCCACTTTCGGTTTGCAAGTCAGTGCAGTAGCAAACAGGCAATCATTACGAGGACATCTTTGCTCACTGCACTTACTACATCACTGCTGCTAACTTCTGCTAAATGACTAATTCATGCTGATGATTATTTTGATCACGATTACGCTCGCGTCAGTCCGCTTGCTGCTCATCTCTGGCCAATAAGTCAGTCAGCAAATGTCACTACTTTCAATGGCGACTTTATTTGCATTGCAATTCAATTAGAGCAAGTATTGTTTGGAATATACTTTAATGTGACCATCGGTTCATTCAAAACACTTTTTTTAAATTTAAATTTAAATTTTATTTTTGGTCAAATATGTTTTAAGCAATCAATTGGAGCAGTTTAATGACGCAACTTTACAATTGTTTACCGCTGGCGTCATTGGTGAATTCTCTAGTGACCACAAATCAAAGAGTCATTTGTTTGAAGTAAGTGTGTGTCTGCTTTGCACTCTTACTCACTTTTTTTGCTTTGCAAAAAGATTGATGGAAATGAGATCGATCACTGGTGTTTCACTAGTGCCTGCTTCCTCTGGCCACTGGCGTTCACTTGTATCACTTTACTATTTCTCTGTTTTTCACTGTAAAAAAGCTGGCAACCACGACTACACATTTTGCCCACCAATCAGCCATTAATCTTTTTGATTATTCTCACAAACAGGAGATATTTTTCATTTATCTGTAGTTTAGTAATTCACCCTATCTTGTCAGTGTCATTCTGTACAATGCTCCTGACTGCTGATTAGTCAATTGAGTTGCTATTGACTCTCAAAGTATGACCAATTATTAGCTGATACACCAATAAGGAACTGTGCAGTGTTTCCACTCTTTAAATTGCCTTTTCTACTTTCTGTTAAAGTCAGCCACTTTAACAGTCTATTCTTGTGAATGTATTGAACTCTTTTCTCAATGAGACAAGTTTGTCGCCTTCAAATGTTTAACTGAAAGCGCCTTGTACTGGGCAAATTATACCCTTTCGATAGATCAGTAGATTGATTTGTTGTGCTACCGCTGCTGCTGCTGCTGTTATTGTGCCCTGTGTCGCTCAAACTGTGCGTCGGGAAATCGATCGAAAATTCAGGCGTCCACGTAATGGAGCCCGCTCTCAGAGTTGCTCTGAGGAGAGTTTCTGTAAGACAAATTAACTCCTTTACTGGTATGCTACATCGGCCAGATCAGAAGTATTGCTCCCATTGATTATGGGACTGAAGCACTTGCAGCACTCAGTTGTGCTGTCTGAGCAGCAGAGTTCACTTCCTGCATGGGCAGAAGGCGGCGGGCACCGGCGACTGGCAAAGACTAGCAGACCACCAGTTGGTCAGAGCTTAGGTTACCAGTGAAGAGCAGCAGTACTGCAGCTCACACCGGGTGTGCTCTTTGTAGACGGCCGTCCTTTGCCTGCTGAGGGCATCATTCTTTGGCAGCGGTTATTTTTAGCGTCCAAGCGAAGCTCTCAAAGTAGAGTAAACAAAGAACACACAGAGCCAGTCTCTCCTGGTCCGTTTCCTTGTGCGCTCCTTTGGCACAGACATCGTCCGGTAGTAGCCAAGTGCCAGCAGCAGAAGTTGTCGATGTACAGCTTACCAGGGCTGACAGCGATGCAGAGTGCAGGGCGGCGTGGTGCATGTACGAACAGGCATTCCTGTACAGGCAATAGCACTCCAGTGCGTCCATTTTTGGGTGAACACACAACAGCAGCCACTGTGGACGCTGTTGCGCCTCTCCGAGCCACACTGGCGATGCCATGCCTTGGCAAGCCAGCAGTGAATTGATTGCGTCTTAGGTATTTACTGTTGAAGCACTATTATTGCTTACATTACATTCGTTTTCAAACGTACATTTATTCGGCTGGTTTCCAGGACGACTAATGCGCATCAGTCACTATGACCGGTCACTTACCTTTTGAGTAAATTGAATCATCAGTCAGTAGCTGTTTGGCGCTCTGCTCTTCTCTACCGCATGAACTTTAGCCTTAATATGTCTCTCACTACATTGATGCTCTTTACATGTCATTGCTTAGCTAGAATTAGTCTGCTCTGGTCACCACCAGACAATCACTGGCTGACATTTGGCAGTTATCTAAACGCTCATTGCTCATATCTGCTACCACTTTTCTTTCTGCACTTTTTACGTCGCACTGATGCCAACAGAGACCAATAAAGAGCAGAAATAAACAAATAAAAAGCCTACTTGGTTTAATGAACAACAAACAGCCTAAATGTAGATGTTATTACTGGCAACGACCACCTATGCTGAGTGCAATTAAAATGCAACACGACTACAAGTCTATTCTCACCGACGGCTAATTGATTCACTGTTAATCTTGTCAAAACGAATTTACAACTTTTAGTTTTTTGTACAAATTTTAAAAAACTTTATCACATAAAAAAGATTTTTTGTTAATTAAACACACTTTCGAACACTCTCTGAAAAGCTGAAGCTGAAAAAAATATTTTCCATTTAAAATTCAATTTTTTTAATAGGCTTGTGCCATCTAGCGGCAAAACGAAGCACTTCAATTAATTTAAAAATTTACTCTGTGAGGGCATTGTTTGCTCAGAAAGGGCAGCCCGTAAGCTTTTACTTTGTGCCAACAAAGTATTCTGCATTCATAATTAAACTTTCCATAATTAAGGTACACTGTGGTCGATTATGGTTTGTGTCTTTGTGTGCAGCTATGGCTTCAAAAATGAAGCACGAGCAGTAGTCGATTGCATGATTCCAGCGTTGTCGGCAAAGGCAGTTCTTAATTTGAATTACCAGAATTACCGGAATGTGTTTAATAATTAAGACCAGTGAACTGGGTAACTACTAGAGGTAAGTTTGCATGTCAATGCTTAGGTAGTTTCGATGATAAATTGCACAGTCAGCTAGCGTTGAGTGTCCACGCAAAGTGCTTCTCACGCAAATAGTCAAATTGTTGTTGTCGTCAGTGTCCGGGCGCACAAGTAGCTACTAAGGCAGGACAATGAAGTCTGTACAGCAGACGGCAGTACTCTCAATTGGCCACTACTCGTCGATTATCAATAATTCAAGCTCTCTCCTTCTCTCCGAGTGCTTCTCTATTGTTTTTGCGTGGCCACCACCGCCGCCACCACCGTTGTTGTTAAGTGGGCAAGCGAGGCACGAGTAGTGTGGCGTAACCACTGAAAGTTCAGCACTGCCTGTGGGCCACCGTGCGGTTTTGCTTGACCAAGTTGTCGCCAAGCTGTCAGCAGACTGGCAAACAATAGCAACAATAAAAAATGGCCACCAAGTGACTGTCACTGCTCGCCGTACTCTCTGCTGACTGTTTAATGTTTAATTTGCGCCAGTGGCACTTTACCAGTAGCACACAGTCGATCGATTGCAATTAACTTTTTTTTAATATTCAAAAACTGCTCTATGGTCACCGTTCCCACTACATCGTTGCTAATGGCGTAAAGTGCAAGCAGACGAACAGTGCACAACGACAATTATTATGCCATTTATTACTGTGGCCCTGGTAATTGTGTCCTCTTTGCTGCTTCTTTGTTAGCAATGCTGCGCTCACTCAGCCTTGCTCTGTCCACCTCACTGATTACCGTCAATAGCAATTAGAACATCATCTTGACCACAACGATTTCACTTGATGCAGCTGACATTTTAACAATTTTAAAACTTTTTTAAAATACAATTTTATTGTTATTGATTTATTGTTTAAAAATCAAAAATTTTAAATTTAAGTACAAGAACAATTCGGTGTTAAAATTTATTTAAATTCAAACTATTGTGTAACCATGTAAGGTTTCTGTTGTTTTTTCACTTTTACCCACTTCTTATCTGTGGCAATTTGTAGCCAATGAAAAGAGTGCCATCACCGTTAATACAATAAAGTGCTGCTACTGTAGAAATATTGCCCATTACTGTTCACTCGAAGAATTTATTGTCTTTTTGAACAGTGCACTCATATTGTGCTCGCGCTTGAGAAAAAGAATATGCATTGATTTTATAATTAGAATAATTAGCTTTAATTATTTTAATTGCTGTTTTTTCGGAGGCTCATTGGCAGTGGCAGTGGTAGCGTTTTGAAAAGCTGAAAAACTGCTCACCGGCGGCCTCGTCACTCTTCACTGACTAGCCCCATTCCCCATTACCCAGTGTCTTTGTTACTGATCTTCACTTATTACTGCTTCACTCTTGTGTTGTTAGTGCTCGACCGTTAAAAAACTACTCTTCTCAAAAGATAGTTGTTTTAAATATATATATTGAGGAAAAATGTCAAATTTTTTTTCAACATATTTAGTTTTTTAAACCTGCGATGTTATTTAAAAACCTGACTTTAGTGTAATGCTTCTGTTGTATTAATAATAGATTCTTGTGCACAATTTTCTTAATTGAAAATGGCACTTGCGCATACATAAACAAACACGCAAAAGTAAGGAAGGATTTAGTAGGTGGACGGGCACTGGCAGGACACAGGGCTACATAGAATACAGCAATACTCTCCGTCCGGTCGAATTGGACAGTGCTGGGACAGAGCTTGCTATACCGTTTTCTATTCACGTCCCGTTGGGGAGGCGATGAAGAAGACAAACATGCCACCCGGAGTCAGTGGTAGAACTGGGCGAACGCAGAGCAGACAGAGTCATGGGCAAACAGAGTGCTGAAGAAAGGCACAGGGAAGACACCCTCAACACACAGGCTTACACACACACAGTCCACAGTCGACAGACACTGGTCGTACACTGTCTTTCCACCATTCTTTGCTGCTCAATCCATTCATTCACATGCAAAGTCTGCAAATGAGAGCGAGATAAATTACAGCAAAGTAAACTATTCAGTGCTGCAGCGCTGCTGCTAATAAACCCTCGACGTCGACTGCAGCAGTGTGCAGCAAGCGCCCAAACGAAGTACCCTACACAGGGGGAATTATCTCGGAAGGCACTACTGTAAATCACCAGATAAGGCAATGCCCAATTGCAATCAGTCCACTGCTGTGTGCGTGTGTGTGTATGTGCCCCAGCCCTGGTGCAGTAAATGGACCAGTGGCGAGGCAGCCACTCGCCAATGCCGAGGACAAACACACTCTCTCCACTCTGCTCCCTTCTTCACTCTTTCACCAGCGCCTGGTGTCCGCACTGAACTGCAAACAACTGCTCATCTCAGGAGGATTTTTTCGAATCAGTTTTTTGCATGTGTGCAGCAGCACTACAGCACACTACAGACAGCGGACTGGTCTCCATCAGCCACACGACGTGGAACGCCATCAGAGCGCACACTTTCGGTAGCTTCTAATTCGGTTAATTTGTGCTGCTGAGCGTGTCTGTCTCCCAGTGCCTGGGACTATCTCCCGATCGACTGAACTAACAATCGATAATGGTCCTTCTCACTGACATTACACACTCTCGCAATTACTACAGACCCGCAGAATCAGTAGGGCTAGTGTGCTCTCAAGTGGCTCACTGGTCCACTAATCGATGGCTCTTTCTTCCAATCCTTTGCCGTCATTACAGCTTTCAGTTTTTATTTTTAATCAAACTATTTGAAATGCGTTTTTTCTATTTTAAAACAACCTAAACTGCCCCACTGTCCAACGGTTTCTGCTTGGACTTTACCAAATATGAGCTGGTAAATTGTAAAAACCGTTTATTTGATTTTTTGCATTTTCAATAGTTTAAGCTATGAGCGTGTTGATATTGACCTACAAATGATTGAATGCAAATTAGTCTATAAGTACGTGCAAACAGTAACTGCGTGGACCAAAGTAGAACACGTTTTTGGCCTGCAAGTTCACTGCGACCCAGAAAAAAAGGGGACCCCATAAAAGGGGTCAACAGCCATTGAAGGCCCGTGTGCGTCGTGTGGCAGTGTGGCACAAGACACAAATCTGCAGGGTCGAGTAAGTTGTCAGCTGCCTGTTGAAAAAAGTGGTGCAGCATGGACAATTGATCGCATTGGGCTGCTGTGAGGGAGCCGATGCTAGTGGCAAGTGTGAATGACTGCGGAGGGACAATTGTTTTCAGCTGCTGCAAAAATCGGAAGTCGATCGACCACCACCGCCACCACCACCACTGCTGCTGCTGCTGCTAACTCTCGGGCAAGGAGTTAGACAAATGATAGTCGCCAGTCGGTGACATTCAACACACACACTGAGTTTGGCAGTCCTCAGACCCGTTGTTGCGGCTGTGCATGACAAATTTGGTTCTGAGGAGGGCATAAAAACTCGGGCAGAAAGAGAAAATGTGATTGCTTCAGTCCGAATGGGATCAGCGTGAACTGTTTGTTTTCACCGGTCGGAGATGCTAACCGATTTTGCGAGCTTTGCTCATCACCAATACAGCTGACAGTGGTGCGTTTGCAAAAAAATAGTATTTCTTTTTTTCTCTAGCTGGTGTCGATATAACAATATTTGGCTATTGCTGCTTTGGACGAAAGATGGCAAATTTAAATATTTTATGTCAACAAAATTGATTAGAAAATAAATTCGTTTCGATAACAAAGCAGACCGATTGTCTCAAAATGTTCTCTTCCTCCTTTGGTTGTCGGCGCCTTTCCAAATTGAGTTTTGCTGTTACTGGCAATGGCTGCGAATATAGATTGGACGGATTGCCCTGGACTAGTCGGGCTACTGGGCTGAGAGTAAATTGGAGCCATACACACACACTTGACAAACGAGTGGCGCCAGTAATAGGCAGGCAAATCTAGTTACTTGTTAGCGTCGCCACTCTGCGGATCCAAGGCCGTCTACCGAGCCAGCGAAACAAATGCAAAACAAAACAAAATGAGCCTGCGCCCAGCGATTCGATTGCCACACGTTCGATGAAGATAGAGACAGCCTGAAAGAGAGAGTGGCTGGCACTCACAAATAGGATTACAAGCAACGCCGACTACCAATTCGCTGGTGATGCACTAGCATTCTTAAATCTATAATCTAACTGACAGAGAAGGGCAGTGAGCTGTTCTGGAGCCATGGCGGCTGCTGGTCGGTCGCACTGTCGCTCGTCTGCCTCGCCGTCAACATCAACGGGCAATTGCTATGTGCTCATGGGTCACATTTTCTTCCTTGACGAGCTCGAGACGAGGCAAAATCTGTCGCCAAATCGGTATCGAATCGAGCAGAGAAAGATCTTGTGAGTGTGTGTGTGTCTGTGTGCGCAAGCAGTTCTGTCGATAGTCGAATTAGGCGAGTTGAGTGATGGCCGATCAGTGCGAGGGCTCGCTGCTGCTGCTGCTGCTGCTGCTGCTGATGCTGTCGCTGGTAGCAGCCATTTGAGCACTGCACAACTGCTGTCCTTCTGCCTGTTCTACTGGGGGTACTGACTGGTCTGCTCATGTAATCCATCTTTTGCTCAGAGGGCACCGACACATGGCCCTCCACTGAGTGTCAACACGTCCAAGACAAGAAAGATGCCAGTGAGTGACACTGAAGCAGTGCACACTATCGCTGCAACTGAAGCAGAGTATGAGAGGTAGAGATTAACCGAGTAAGGAGGAATGCTGCCACTGCACTGCCAGTGACACTCGGCGCCCATAGCCCAGGAGATGATGTTGAAGGCAAAAAATATATCTAAAAAGTTTTTTTCTGTTTTTTCTCTGCCAACAGATAACTTGCTGTAATTAATTGCTCACTCAGCTTAGGCTAACTTGGCGCAAGGACTGCCTGTTCAGTTGTACTATCGTGACCCTTTTGGACGGATGTGAACCGGGTAGAAGAGCCAGCAAAATATGCCTTTGGCCACTTGATAAGCAGCAATGTATCTAATTGGCAGACAAGTGAGCACATCTGTTGGTAGGATCATTAGGGAGCTGCTGCTACTGATGCTGCTGCAGAAACCAGGGCACTTGCTAATGTGCAGGCCGCTTGTTTCAATCTGGTGGCAAGTGCCAATTGGAGCCAAGTGTCACCAAGTAGCATTCTGTTTCCCCTTTCCAAACCCACACATTTACGAGCCTTTTTTGACTGATTTTTTATGTGCTGCCTGTAGAGCCTAACTTCAACGAGTCAATCCGTCTCGGTTCGTGCACCCTTTGACACCTTCACCCTCCACTCTTTCCACTCTCATCTAAGCCACGAGTGAGTCATTTTTTGTCTGCTTTATGGCTTCTTCATTGAAGTAGTGCCCTTACCCATTACAGTCCGCATTTTTATGTTTGTGTGTTCCGAGCACACTGCCGCTTGCCGTTGATCCAAAACACCGCTCATTACAAGCGATTATGTAAGTGAAAAGGATGGCAATAAATGGCCCACAAAAAGAAAGCACAAACAAATATAGAGAAACAGCAGTTTCGATTTAGCAGTGGTGAACCGCAAATCTATTAGCTTAACCGGACTGTCAGAACAAATGGCCATGGAATAGTCGCAGACATTAGCGCTTTTCACATTTCAGTTTTAAACATCAATTGCAGAAGAGAATAGCCAATGATCGATGCATGTAGATTTATGCAGATGACCCAGACTCAAATGCTTAGTGTAGATTGTACATGTACACAAATTTGCAGAGATAAATCTGTGGATGCGCTGCCCGGTTCAGGCGTCGCTGATGATATTTGTGTGAAGGGTGCTACTGAGCCGTATCAAACTTAGCAACTCTCCCTCACTTTTTTGCAGCATTCTCCACGGCCGGTCATCAAGCAGCTCTCATTCACTGCTCCGTGCACCATTATGCAAATGGCCAATGTGTTGTTGTCTGCTGGCAGCTCTCTCCAATCTTGATCTCTTCACTTGCGTTCACTTGTGATCTCCAATCAATAATCGCCCATCGTTTGGCCGCATCAGACCCGAGGGTTGCGGTTTGCAGTATGCAAATTGTTTTGTCGCCAGATAAACGGTGCAGAGGCATAGGCACAGGCAAAGGCAAACATGACCACACGGCAAATTAGACACGATCGCCGAGCCAGGGCCTGGGCCAGAGATGCCTCACTGCCGCTAATGATGACACCGGCTGTCTGCTGCAGTCAGTGAGCATCCTCAGTGTGCTCTCATCTACTGCGCCATCAATATCCGGTCAATAATGATGCTCATCTGCCCTGTACTGCGTGTCAGTGCCATATTAACTTGCTGGATAGAACTGCTTTTTCATTTTAAAATGAATCGCCCTGACACACAGCAATTGACTTTACTCAGTGAGCCTCATTGCCTGCAGTATGTCAATGTCCATCTTTCCCTCTTTTTACCGTTGTTTAAATTCATTTACTTACAGATCACAGGCAGATAATCGACGTCAGACTCAATCCATCACTTGATTCGACATTTGTTTGAACCGACACACAACAAATTCATTCAAATTAACTAGCCATTACTAAAAATGGGAGAAAAAATATAACACAAAAACAAAGTTTGCTGTTTTTATTGCATTTTTACTCTCATTTTAGTCTGCCAATGACAAATAAATAGAAATATAAAAAGCAATCATTTACCAGCTCAGCAAAAAACTTGAAAAGATAACGCCAACTTTTTTGCGCATATAAAAAAGTAGAAACAGTGATTGCCCACATCGGACAGTGGAGCCTGTCACTGAGTCGGGCCCTGTTGTGGCCATGTCAGATTGCGTCTGTCGCAGAGGCAGTCATCGAGAACATCAGCGAAGGGTTTGCATCAAAAGTCGGCTGCCGCCTGCTGCTGTTGTCGGCGCTGCTCTGCCAGATGAGTGGATTCAATTTGAGCCGAGCACTAATGATGCCCCATCGCCTAGGACACACGTTATCCAGCATTTATCATTGCATCATCCGCTGTAGTGCATTGTCCGCCGCATCCTATCGTGCCACGACTGCGAACCCGCTTTTTGTCATGCGATTTGAGTAGAAGACGCATCAGCAGCAACCACAGTGAGTGCCCCTCGGTTCGATTGGACGGGCAAAGTTGGCTCGCTGGGCGCCTCAACCAGAGGCACTGGCTTCACTGGCTTGTCCTCTCACTTTTCCTTTCTAGCACGGCTCCGACTCTACTCGATCATTTCCTCACCGGATCCATTCATCAATTAAGCATGCATCACACTCACAAACTACAGCATCGCCCAGTCACTAGTAAGTCCTATCTAACTTTTGATTCAATTTGGTCCGTGCTCTTCTCTTATCGTTCTTTCATTCTAAAAACGAAAAAACTTTTTTCAACCCTAACCTCTCTCTCTCTCTTTTGCTGGCGTCACATTTCCTAGACACTCTCAGTTTCTACGTGATCTCTTTTCATTTGGCCAGTCTCCGGCAAGATTGCTTCCTAATCATTGACAGAGCACATATTAGCATCAGTGCTTAGATCGTGCATTGAAAGTATTAATCATTTTTAAATCTGTTTTTCTTTTTTTCCCAGGCTGTTCAACAACTCATATGAGCGCACCTGTGCTTGGCTGTTTTGATTCACATAAATCTGCAGAGAATTCATTTTGACTTTTATAAATACAATAGTGTACTTTGTACAATTTTTAATTGATGTTTACAACATACTATAAACATCACAATACAATGGACTTTGGTCAGTATAACAGTTTTTATTTTAAATGTTGCAATAAATTAAAAAATTAATTTTATTGTGATTTAATTTAGGCATATAACAAAATTCGGTGACATGTTTTAACAAAAAAAAACACTTTTTTTTCTTCTGCAAACATCATCAATTCATTAATTTTTTAAAAATTAATACTTTTACTAGGCGCATTTCTTCTTTACACTGGTGTCTAACATCTGTAAACTCACTTTTTCTACAATTTTTTTACCTTGATACCTTTGCTCTTTTTGCATGGTTGATGATTGAGTCCTCTCCTGGTGCAATTACTAATTTATGGTTGTCTACTACAAGCTAACACAATCTTTTTCCTTTTTCTTCTTTTAGTGGCGATGCATTGTTTCGCTTGACGTTGTTTGTAGTGCCTTTTTCCCAATTATTATTACTAGTAAAACTTATGTAAATAGAGGCTCTACTGCAGAGGCAGCCAACTCATTGCTGACAAATTTCAATCTTCTCGCTATCTCCTCTCATACTACTACTCGATCGCAGATGAGCTTACCACCGGCAAATCGATGGCAAGTATTTGTAATTGAATGGGCTTGTGCCGCAACTTTGTATTTAACAAGTAGCAGCCTCTGGAGCTACGGATAGTCTATCTACTTTCCAAGATAATTTAACTTTAATAGTCGACTAATTAATTATGCTGACCTCATCGCAATGGCGGCAATTCTTTTCTCTTCTGCCCTTCATTATTTTGCTAGGCGCTTTTGGCTCCATTGTCTCCCTGCTGCTCTGCCTCTCCTCAGGTTTGTGAGCTCTTTTTTTGCGCAGTGTTAATTGTTGTCGTCCTTGTTGGTTGTGCTGCCATGTTCACAGTCACTTCTGTCCGGTGTCTATATCACAGTGGTCGTGTCTGTTCATTGCTAATCAAAGAACCACTCAATCTGCTAGAATCGCCGGCTGCAACTCGTTCGTTGCACTATAGCAGGCCACTGTGATGCATCACCCAAGAAAAAGGCATCCTTGCAGCTGTCTGGAACAGTTTTGGGCGCGCCACGGACTCTGCCGCCCGGCGAATGCAATTCACTTCGAAAACACTGTGACTTTGCAGCGTAGTCAAACTGGGTAATCGAACTGATCGTACTGCTGACCAAGCCAGTGAGTGCAGGTGCCAACGGAGGCGGACCAAAGTGGCATGGTCACTCTGAATCGATCCTCCCTCTGTGCCTTCGCCAGTGGTCGGCAATGTCCGGCCTCTGTTTGTCAGCTAGCCTGCTAGCAACCAGCAACCGCAGCAGCAGCGGCAGTAGGCACTCTTCGTCCACTCGCCAGCTACTGTTTACACAGAGAGCAGTTGGACGACTGGCTGCTGCTGACTTGCTTCCTTGCCTGTTTGCCTGCCCGCATCCCAACCATTCTAGCAGGCACCCACTGTGTGCAGTGTGCACTGTGCACAGCAATGCCCTGGTGTCCATTTCCGACCCGAGTCCGCAGTGTGCGCCTCTATAACGACGGCTCCGGTGCCTGGCACCTAAATTGGCTCTTTGCCGCCTCCCTGCCCGAATGCTAATCGGACGATGCGGCGAGTGGCACTGGTGAGTGAGAGGGCGACCAGAGTCTGCCTCGGTATCAGTTGGCATCAGTAATTGATTCGAATGAAGTGCTTCAGTTAGGGCAATTAATTAAAGAAGCACACGGGCAGCATACTTTAGTGCAATCCTTCACTATTCACTGGGGCGCCAGGACGGTGGCACAAATGCTAATTCTCTTTTTCTTTCTCTGGTTAGATCAACAGCGCGCGCCGAGTAAATAACAAAAGCTCAAAGCATTTGGAAGAAAGAGCGTACAGAGAAAGAAAGAGAGAATGCAGTGGCCTGCGAGGGCGATATCATTGCCATTGCAATTTGGTACATTCACTTGGCCAGTGCCTGCGTCTGCTAGCCAGACTACTACCATACTACTGCAACTACCACTACTGTACGCCAGCTCGCAGAACTCGCGGGCTTGGGCAAATCGAATGGAGCAAATGAGTCAAAAAAGCAGATCGACAGTGAGCCTAAAGTGCATTTAGGCGAAATTAGTTCGGCCAACAATGGCGCGCGGTACACTCTTTCGCAGGCTGCATCGCCATCGGTTATTAGCGTAGAGCACATCCCTGCTGCTGATGCTGGCACGCTCACCACTCGCCCTCCACTATCCGCTTCACCTCAGCATCACCACCACCACCACTGCCCGCATGGACCCTTTGGTGCTTTTTGCAGACCCCTTTTTTCACTACATCAATCTCCCTTCTTCTCTCTCTTCTACTATTTCTTGTAAGCCTCTCTTTTTCTTTCTCCCTTCCTCTGCCTGGTGGCTCGGGGGCTGCACTCGACAAGCACTCAGTGTCCCGACACGCAAGATGCTGCCCGCCTGGACGGTGCATGTCTGCCTGCACAGACAGTCGTAGGCACTGGCACGGGCACAAGCGCAAGCACTAGCGCACACACACGCATAGACACAATCGGACACTGAATATCGATTTGTGAGAATAATTGCGTTTCATTAGGCGGCCAGCACTCGCACCACTGCTTCCCTTCCACTGTGCGCCTGGACTTTAGTTGCCTCTGTCGATCTTCAGTAGGCACTGGTCGCTGACTCTCCTTTCTTTCCTCTTCTCTCCGCCGGCACTGCTCTTTGTCCGTCGAGGATACACTGCATATACACTGCGAGAGAGTGCCTGTATGTATGTGTGTGCATTGGCAGTGGAAGTGAGGACGGCGCCGCGACCACTCACCACCACCACCACCAACGAACACTACTGAGCCCCAGAGTGGGGAAACGGTCTCATCTGCATACTCTCATAGCATCACCCTCATAGACTCGTCTTCCTTTTTTTGCGCTCGGCCAGCAGTGGCATCCTGCGCTCGCCGGCGAGTCTCAATCCGCTTAGCACTCAGTAAACAAGGACGACAAAGAGAAGTGAGGCGACTGAGCCCGAATGGGCAGAAGGGGGAGAATGTGTCACTGAGAACAGAACAGCAGTCAGTCAGTCTTACCCTTTAGCACCGCACCACTGGCCGAACACAGAGACAAGTGAAGACTGCACAGGCTAAGGAAGTGGACCGTTCACCCGATGGCACTTTGGTGAATTCGGCAGAGACAACAGGGAAATTGCCCATTGTTGGGGAGCTTTCATCTCTGGTGAAAATATATTTTTTTTCAATACTAAAACAGAGCATGAGTGTCCAGGCGTCCAGTGATGCTCGACAGTGGTGCTACAGTGAAGGCACTCACTTTTCGCCTTCACGGTAGTAGAGTTTTTATGTTCTTTCTATTCTTTTCTTTTTCCCCTTACTATGCTCCCTCTCCATTGGAGTGTTAATTTCGATTATTTCCTCGCCATTTGCAGAAGCTCATCACCCAGCACTATGATGACACTTTTAATGGGCCACAATGCCATTGAGTCAGCACCATTCACTTGATGTTACTAGCAAAAGTAGATAAAGGGTACATTTTGTTTGCAATTAAAAACACCTTCAGCTAACACACAAGTGAAACAATGAAGAATGGTGCTAATAAAGATGACTTGGATAATATGTAATATTTTACGTTGTAGTGCGTTGTGTCTGATTAATGGCAGCCACTTTTTCTCGCCTTTGCCACAGCAGGAACCGAATCGATTGAATCTCAATTGCAATCCCAATCGACCTCAAAAGTGCGGCTGTTGTGCTAACAAATTGCGCCCAGTGCTCTCAAAAGCAGGCGCGAGGTCTGTCTAACATCTCATATCATCATCATCATCATCATCATCTGTCTGACTCTCTCTCTCTCTCTCTCTCTCTCTCTCTCTCTCTCTCTCTCTCT
>JAALOO010001444.1_pt1 | contig 16058 bp, 14 predicted proteins | sample 7257641 | NCBI WGS metagenome assembly JAALOO01 (sample SAMN14085613, study PRJNA598686) | mite metagenome | biome: ENVO:01001000; feature: ENVO:01001002; material: ENVO:01001226; isolation source: single female mite from University of Michigan culture on fish food culture... ...
TACTTGAATTAGTAAAAATCATTTGGTTTGGTTCTTGTTACCACTAAATGTATTATGAAAGTCGCTTTGTGTAATCATCAAAACAAATGTTCATTTATGTAACACAAATAAATTAAAATTACGAGTGTTTTTTACTTTATCGCAGTTGTTGATCAAGTTAATGTGGCTGTTCATGCATTACTTGCCATTTTATATGTTTTTGTTTTTTGTTTTAACCTGGAGCTTCCAATTCTCAAATACTTATCAGGACCCTTTTTTGCTTTTACTTTTGTAATAACAAATGTTTGCATTGAATTTTAAAAAGCAAAGTGGAAAGTGTGTACAAGAATAAACACGGCTCAACGCACAGATATAAAATAAACAATTTGATTTTCCCAATATTTAAGCATTAACATTGTCCCCAACAGACTGCTGAAGTTGCTCCAATCCAGTGCAGAATCGGTTGACCAATTTAATGAGATTGCCAATTTGTTTCTGTTGGCCAGCCAGTAAGTCCAGAAGTTGGTTTGTGTACTGCTTTACGTCAATCTTCTGGGTAGAACTGAGCATCAAGCACAAATTCTGATGATTTGAGAGCCAGTTGGGAGTGGCCTGAAAATGAGGTGTTTAGCCAATTAAATATAGGAACATGCTGTTTGCAAAACACTTGCCTCATTGTAACGCTTATGAGCTTCGAGAAGATCATGCTCAAGAACGGAAACATTGTTCAGCAGGTACAAGTAGACGCTCTCCAGGTCGGGATGCTGTTTTGTTGGTGGCGAAAGTATTGCTGTGAAAGTTGCATTAATTGTAACCACTAATTGTTACCTGAATTTTAATCAACTCTTTGTTTAACTCTATGATGTTATCACCAAAGTCATCTTCCTCTGTGCCGTATTCTTTCATCCGACCAAAACTATCTACTATCAGCTGCTCACAAGCTGACAACTCTGGAAAGCGAAACATCTACAATTGTTGGTCAGATTTTGTCACAAATAATGATCAAACTTAACAGACTTGCTTACCAGTGTCATCTTTGACTTTTCAGCCGTAAAAGCAGGCTCCAAAAAGTTTGCCAGTGAATTGCCACTCGCAATGGTAGCAGATAAGCCATTTCGTTGACGAGCACGAACACATCCTTCAATCTCTTGAATAGTGCTCAAAGCAGCAACAAGTGAATCTTCTTGAGTGAAACAGCCTTCAATCAGAAAGAAGTGTTTTGATGCATTAGCGTTGCCTGTTTTCCAGTAAAAGTGGCAAACATTGAATGGTCCACCCATGAACCATTTTTCCTCATGGCAGGACTTTTTGGTCAATGTACCAAGGTTCACTAAGTCCAAAACGTGCTCGACTGAGATAACTTGGCGATAGTTAGCTGGCTCAGTCACTTTGTTCACATTTAGTAGATCGTGAATTTGAGTGAAGGTGGCGACACAGAAACTGAACAGTATTTTTTCAGTCTGCTTCTTCGCTTCTGTCATGTAGTTCTCCAGCACTGTTTTCAAGATTTCTGATTCACTTGAAAAAATACTTTGCTTGTTGGTGAGAAAAATAGAGGTGCTCACATTGAATTGCTCGTCAGCGGACAAGAGTTGGGCCATTTCACTGTCTTCCATTTGCAGCGGTGCGTCAATCACCTGAATGGTCATCTGTCCCGGCGACAATTCGGTCATTGCTGGCTTAGGGTCATTCGATGGGGAGGTGGAACAGTTTTCTTCCATCTTTGCCTGATCAACTTGAATCAGTTTGTCTTCTTCAGTTGCGTCAACTGGAGACAAAAAATGACCCTTCTTTGCTTTAGTGTTCATGATACTTGAACTTTGGTTAGTTTTGGCTTTGTTTTTCTTGTTTATATTGGAATAAGCGCCAATAAAGTAGCTGGGCATTTTAGCTAACAAACTGCGATGACTTGCTTTAGCCGTTCAGTAGCAAAATAAATGAGGTTTTCCAAATGTTCGAATGTTCGACACGAGGTGTCATCAGTTTAAAAGATGGTTCGTTTTTCAGCAAAAATCAACTGTATAGTATCCATTGGTAAGATTTTTCAGCTGCGGTGAGTGCCGTTGAAAAACCTGCCGCTCGTAGCGCATCATATTTGTTATCGGCAGCATAATTTGATGCAGTAATAAGCCACAAAGCTGACAATAAATGACAGCCCAATGGATGAAACGGATCGGTTGCAAGTTGAGGTGCAAACTGTCGGGTGGTGTCTGACAAGGCGTCCAGTGCCCGGTGATCGATCGACGTTCTGTCATCTTCTCGGCCACAAGTGTCAACTCGACAATAGACAGACGGCGAGTGGCTGATGAGTAGTGGCTCGGTTCGGTTCGGTTTACTTCGGCGCACATCAATCACCACATGAAAATGGACAGTGAAATCGATTTGGCAACGAATCAATTAGGCGAACATCCGAAAGTAAAGTGAGCTCCTAGTAGTTGGTGTGGCAAATCTCCCGCTTCTTCTCTGTCCTGCTTTTCTGCCAGTACTGCAAACAAAGTGTGTTTTCACCTTCACCGGACGGCAGTCAGTGTCCGTGAAAGGGATCGTCTGGCCAGGGCAAGTAACGGGCAAGTACTGCCAGTAAACGAGTTTGCTCACACAACAGCACACGACAGTCCACACACCACCGTTCCTTCGGGAATTAGACTCGCGCGAGGGCGATTTTGTCCGTTCTTATGTTTCTTGGCCGTCTTTTCACGACTGATTTCTCTCCTGCTCAACTTCGCCTCTCAAGTTTTTCTCCTTGTTCCTATTACGTGTGTGTGTGTCTCAGTGTTGTCGCTGACTGCATCTGCCAGCAGCACAGCACGTTAGTGTCTGCTGCCTTTACTAATTCTTAGCTGCTCCTTCATCAGTGAACAGAAATGAAAGGTCACACTTTTGTACGCTGACAAAGTGTACACGTGTATCTTACCGCCGGTGATGCATGCAAATTCGTGCTGCACTACTGCACTACAGATCTGATCATTAGCTCAATCGAAAGTACTTGAACTGTAAACATCGACGATTACCTGTCCTCGATGTTTGTGCTGAAAATAAAACAGTAGAAAGATGTGCCTTTTTGCTGGAGGCAAGTCTACTACTGGAATAATTTCCAGATGATTTCGAGTTGTCTTTGTGTGTTTATCAACTTTCCAGTAATATATGAGCTTAAGAACTTGACAATTTCCAGAGCTGCCTCAAAGCATCCTAGACGCAAATGGCTGACCACTGAGACGTGCGCTCCGGACGCATTGTCGTGTCAATGTCGCTCCTGTCATCGTTATTTTGCTTGAGCCTGCTGGTCAGTAAAGGCAGTCAGCGAAAGAGAGAGAGAGAGAGAGAGAGAGAGAGAGAGAGAGAGAGAGAGAGAGTGAATAAACGGGACTGTTGGGAATTGAGCAGTAGTGCAACTGGCAAAATGACATCATTAATGGTTGTTCCAGCTCTGTGATGCTCTGTCTTTCGGTGTGTCTTTAGTGCAGAGGGGACTGCTACAGCTGTTTCTGCTGCTGTGCATTCAATTGCAATTGTGATGCTGCTGCTGCCGCTGCAGTTTGGCCTACCACTTTCTAACATCATCCAGCCGTTTCACTTACCAACTGTGACCACCATCTTTGGCTAAGCACCTGAACAGTGGTTGTACTGCTGTATCCCATCTTGCCTCGGCATCACTTTCTCTGTGGCGACGGGCAACTAACAAGTTAATTACACTTGTCGTTCTTTGTCATCGTTTGCTCGTTGTCACGTATTGGTGTGCAGGCACAATAAAAACGGTTCCCATTGAAGTCGTGCTTTCTAAAAGCAGTTTTCAGCAGCGCATTCATAGGCAAATGAGCTTGTAGGAGCAATTAATTAGTAAACATCATTGTGGTGATGTGCACAATGGCACTGTTCTCTGTAGGTGGTCGTGTCAGTAGAGCACTACTTTGGGTCGCTTCTGTCATATAGCGCACATGAGCCAGACTTCGATAGATATGGTCGTAATTAATTTGTACTAGCGTACACATTTTTTGTGCAAATTTTTGCCCTTTATATTGCTTTGCTCATTCGAATTTGCTTTGATAGATTTGCCAAAATTTTCCTCATTATAACATAGCACTACTGGTCACATAAATCAGAAAACAATTCACTACATCTAAGAGAGCGCAGTCACCGAATACTGACTAGATTTAGGTGTCACTGCTGACTGTGCCTAAAAAGTGGCAACACATGATCAGCGCCTAGTAACTGTGCTTCAGTTCAGTTGTCTCACTTCTGACAATAGCAGTTTCCCTTCACGGGCACGCACACCTCGTACCAATCTAATTATTCCTCTGTGAGATGCTCCACTTAATTACGACCGTGCACCTGGATAAAATAGTGATTGCTGTCACTGGCAGTTATGGCAATTCAAATGCATTAGAGCGGCGTTGAGCGTTAGAATGACAATTCTTGTGGCTTTCCACTGCCTGTGCATGCCAAGTTTGTCCAGTAAAGCGATAAGCACTCTCTCTCGCTCTTTATTCTCCTTTTCCACCCACCATTATTTGTCTACTGATTGTTGTCTTTGTTTCTAGAGCTCTTCTTCAGGTACTCTTCAGCCACTGTCGTATCATCGCCAAATCTGACACTGGCCGACGTCTTGGCCACCCGATCAGCTATAAAAAGTAACTGTTTGTTACTGGCCGTTCCTATTCTTTTAGTCTGATTGAATAGCATGACAACTGAGCAGGGCAGTTGAGTAGAAAAACAACAACGCTTCTTGCTTGAACAGTTGTCAGCTTTCGTTGTTACGATTTGCGCTGTCGATTTAGAATTCTTTACCGATGGAAAAGTAAGTCAAAATCAGTGTGCGTTTTGTCTGGTCACTAGGTCAGCAGTCGTCTGGGTGAGTAAGTGAAACAAAAACGACTGTCAAAAAACAACAGGAAAGAGGACTATTGGTGAGCGCAGCAATGCGCGACTTGAGTGCTACTCAATTCTACCTGAACATACTGATTCCACTGCAGCAAACACAGAATTGGGCCAATAGTTCTACACTGTGTCTGAACTGTTTAGTGTCTTCTTTTTCTTTCACTCTCTTTGGGCATTCGCTCGAAAACTCCTGTCGTTGTCATCGTTAACGGTAGTATATACTAGACAAACCGCTTTTTTGGGTAGGCCAACGGGAACAGTAGAGAGGTCGACGCCTAATTGGCAATCCTAATTCGATTATGTGCACGTAAGTGTATTGAATAATGCATTTGTTCTCTACTGATGTCAACCTGGTCTTTCTTAGATTTGTTTTTTCAATGTCGTTTTTGAACAAATTGTTTTTACATTGAGTCACAAAAGTATTTGAATGCAATACAAATAACTTTTTATAATGCACTGTTTCACTATCACTTGATTACTTGAATTTTAAAAAATGGTATACTCTTTAGTTTACAAAATTGAATAACTATGTCAAGTTCTACAATATCTGATAATTATAAAAAATTTGTTAAAATTGTTGTTAATTTTTAACGCATTTTACTGATTTTAATAGTTGTTAGTATACTGCACTGGCAGTTTCAGCTAATTGTTATGTAACTTGGATAAATTAATTTAGTTTAGGTTTTACATTGTAGTAGTTTCACCTATTAGTGGTTGGAAAATTGCTACCTCAACCACCGAAAGCTTCCGCCACGTTGTTTTTGTGGGTGGTTTAATCAAAATGAGGTGCTAATTTGTAGACGTTCACAGTTCTAAACAGCTGCATAAGCTTTAGTTTAACATTATTTTTTATTAACGGCTCATTTATTTCAATTAGTCTTGCCGTGTAGCGTTAGATTTTGTGTTTTTTCGACAATGTTATTACGGACAGTTAGATATTTTAATTTATAAAATTGGAATTTGTTGAATATTTTTGTGGTGAAGCAATAAATAGATTTTTTTCTAATTTAATTTGTTTTCAAACAATAACTTAGCAGTCACTCAGTTTCTAATTCAAAGCATTAATAGTGACAATTGTGTTTCTCCTTTCTATTATCCACATGATCTTTACCTCAATTATTATTTCTTGTGCACTTTTTTACCAATTGTTGAAAAAACGCAATAAAAATAGTTTTATTAAATGATTTACTTAGAATAAGAGCATTAAAGCAACTTTTGATGAGTTATAGTAAAAAAGTTAAAAATTTTTTAGCAATGCTCTAAATTGTCAATGTTAGTGTAGATTTTTTTAAAAACATCAACACTCCAATCTAAACAAAAGCTGCTTTGTGTCCAAATCCAGTGATTTGTGTGTCGCAAGTAGTTACGCCACTGTTCACAATGTTTTCTTGAAAAACGATATTGCTCAGGTAGATTTCGCTCAATGCCGTTTGCAGCAACTTTTTGGCTGCATGTTGTTGTGGCAGTTGTTGAAATATCGGTAATCTTTGCTGAGTAGTAGATTTTGCAGTTTATTACATAGAGATTCCAGTGGTAACCTACGAGATTTCTAGTTTCATGGCTTTTTTAACATAGAAGCCATTTCTAAATTGGTGCATCGATGACCGACATTTGTTGGCGAATGATTGAACGAACCAGTAATTTGATTGTGGTGACGACATTGACCAGTTCGGTGACATCCACGTCTTGCGGTCAACAACGGAAAGTCTCTCACACACTTTCTCTCTCTCTCTCTTTCTTTTCCCCTTTCGCAGTAGAGCTATCTTTGTCCAGTGCGTGTTTCAAAGCAATCTAGTTTTGTTCATATGCTTTTGGCAACACTTGTTTTCTCTTTCTCTTTCGTTCGCCTTTTACAATTACAACACGTACAAAATAGAGAAAAAGAGAAAGTCAGTAAGAGAGGGAGAATGAGTGAACAGCAAGAAAGAGCTTACTGCCATTGCTGTACAAACTCATGCAGGTCAGGGTCGAAGCTCAGGTGGCCACAAACTGAAACGAGCGTCTGCTATCGGCTGCTGTCTCCTGCAAATTACGAGCTCGCAGTGGTAGACTTTGACAAATAGCAGTAGTGCCAAAACGCCATTACTGAAACTAAATGGCTAAAATAGAAAGTTTGTATATACTTTGATTGACAAAATACTCACTGAACTCTACTCCTGTGTGTGGGTCAAACTTTGAATCTGAGATGATGTAGATGGAGAGCACAATAGCAAAGAGTTTGGTGAGTTTTTTGTTCAATATGCACACTTTTTGTACGCCAAGCACACACACAGACATCTTTCGTTTGCCTCGTGACACATGCTATTTGCATAATCGATCGGTGAACGGCCAAACAGTTCTATGTTCATCTGCTCAGCTGCTCGATGTTTTTCCGACCGCAGTTGTGGCTAAACTGTCGATTGTGTTAGAGAGGTCACCATTTTCAGAACGCTGTCCACTGCTCGGTTGTTTTTAGCTGCATGCTCAGCAGTTTAAGCGGAACAAAACAGAATCGCAGCTAATCTATGTATTTATGTAAAAACAATAAAAGGAAAAAGAGTTCAACTGATCACTTGGCACTTTAAAAAGTTCAGAGAGCTAGTCTCGATAATGGTTGACTAGTTCAGTTTTGGCTGGGTAAATGTCCGATGACCGATGTCTTTGGTAAAGCATTGTTTAGCATTTTTTGCACTTTTTGAGGATGCGTTGATGGCACTGACCGTGCTGCACAGTCTGCTATAGCATACAGTCCATGGCCATTACCTTAGCCATTATCTGTTTTGCAGCTCAACTGATTGTGCGGCGATTGCATCCATAACTGTGGACAGTGTACATTCACCTCTCCACTTAATTGACCTTTATCTTTCAATCGGCTTCATAGGGCGACAGTTTGTCTTTTCAAACACTGCAGTCTTCAACTCACTCTTTTTCATTTTATCATCTGACAACTTTTTACCATCGATAGGGCACAAATAGAGAGAATGTCACCGGGTGGATTGACGAGGCGTAATTCGGTTTGGTGGAAACATAAAACACACATATATTGACATATTGGCATATACCGAGCTGTCATGGTTGTGATAGTGGTAATAGTAGTGGTGGTGCTTTGCAAATAACCACAGTAGCCAACCTTGGTGCCAGTGCCTGCACCTTACGATAATCGACCCGACTCTCATGCCAATGGGTCATTACTGAGGATGCTCAAGGTGTGCATTTAATGACAATTGTGGCATTATTTGTATGCTTTTGCTCTTTCACTTTGGTCAGACTGATCAAAATCCTTAAATGTAGATCAAGGTAGCAATTGTAATTATTTTTTTTCTAAGCTGTTTGCCTACTAGGTGACAGATTTAAAGCTTAGTAAAAGTAAATGAGTGCACTCCAAATCACCGAGGACAATTCCAATCAGTCATATAAAATGATGCGGCGCGGTGATGGTGCACTATTGTCTTAGTGATTTTGCTGTGTTTCTAATTGCCTTCACTACCTTTACCTTAAACTAGTAAACCAGTGACTGCTGTTTAAAGCAATCTGAATTTGCCATTCTACAGCAAGCGCATAAGCAATGCCACTCAGTGGGGCCGGTTTATCCGTCTTGTGCGCTGTACATGAAAGTGCTGTTTAGTTGCACTGGTGAAACCGGTCAAAGTTAACTCTTGCTGCGCCAAATGTACCTGATCTTCCTTCCAGTCTGGCAACAGCTGGTAACAAGAAAAAACATAGGGCAAAGTAGAGTTTTCTTTGGCGCCAAAAGTGCCGGTTCTGCTGCGGACACAACTGCTGCGGACAGGTGCACGATTGCGACCATGAGTTACCGACGGGCTCCCTTAGCTCTGTCTTCTGCTGTCGTTCTCCATCTCCTTCCCTCCGGCTGGCCTAGTCAGTCAGTCAGTCAGTCAGGTGGTCTGCGTCGTCTGTTGCCAGCCTCGTTGGCGTCTGTCTGTTGTCCTTACGTAAGTGGCTGCAGCAGTGATAGGCAATCGACTGGCGGCTCTCCAGTTGTCCGCCACGGCGTCGCAATTCGCCTCATTGCCAGCCACTGCCAGTCTTTGCTCATTCGTCGTCTGTCTGCTGGTACAGACACACGCGTTCATTCTCTCGCTCTCCCTTTCTCCTGTTCCCTCTACCGTTCGGGCGCAATCCGACTGGTGGCCGACAAAAACCAACTTATTTTGGCGCCACTCTGTCTCTCGATTCACAGTGCTTCGCTGGTGCACATAGGTGCACAGAAGTAATGGCCAGTTTTAGTTTGTTTCTTCTTGGCGCCAAATCAGGTACCATTTTCTGTGACTCCTCAACGCTGCCATTCTCTTCATCACCGTAGTGTCTCTAGCCAAACAATCACCTCTTGCTAAAAAACTTCATCATTTGGTTACCATTTCTTTGGTTTGCCTCATTTATATTTTTAGCAGTTATTTTTGTTAACTCAGAAAATCACTTTCTTTTCTTCGATTTTTGAAAGTTGTCAACCTTGCTGTCATCCACCAACTGACAAAAAAGTTTAAGACGTGTGCGGTTCCAGTTTACAAATCAATCAGCGCCAAAGCGAGTTCGTCTATACGTTCCACTGGTTCCAGCTGCTTTGTAAAGGCAAAGCCCGATGTCATCGGCTTGATACTGTTTGACATCTCGTCCTCCTCCCCTGACACTGAACCGTTCTACAGCCTCTTCGTCTTCACTTAATTGCACTCAACTCAACAACAGTGAGTGTGTCTCTTTGGGCTTAGTTTATCAAATCCATCGACAAACGTCCACATCCGACACGTTCTCCCTTGTGAACTAATCAGTGCACTTTTTCATGTGCACTTATCTAGGCATCCAATAAATAGTTTTTTAGAAGTTTGCAATTTGACTCGATTGTTTTTGTTGCCACAGTGAGTTTAGTGTTAACGGTGAAATGTGCTTCAAAATTGTTTAAAGTCAAATGTCAGCTAAATTGTGCAATAAATTCCTCTACTGAGGGGATATTCTTGAAGAAAAAATAGTTTTTCAAATGGTCTCCATATTCTACTTTTTGCATATATCTGTTTTGCGATTTTTTAATTTTTGAGTTTAGTATTTTGGGCAACATTCATCAGCTATCTGTTTAGATGTCTTTTGTATTCATTTGTTTCGAGGCACTAGTATAGTTTGATGATGCCATCTTTTGACTGCACCTCGCTATATTATCAAAGTGACCTGCATAAAAAATTATCCGAAACTGAAATCATCACCCACAAGTGCTCTAGCAAGCTGTTGTTTTTTGTTTTGACAAAGTAGTGATGGTATGGGTTTAGGTGCTTTCGACTAATTATTTTAGTCTCTGTGCTAAACTTTTCTTTTTTCATAATAGTTGTCATCAGATGCTCTCTAATCAAGTGATACTTGACCATTACTTGATTACTGACAGTGTACATCTATCAATGCAACAATTTGAACAGACTTCAAATAACATTTTTTATTAGACATCTTTTATCAAATATCAACAGAAACAATATTGTCTTCAGGTTACTACAAAAATTATTTCGTATGAGAACCATTGAAACTTGAACCAATATCATTACTACTGTTGTTGATTTAGAATTATGATTTAGGAAAATGTCAATTGTGCATCAATTTACAGAGTGCCTACGCAAAAAAACTGTCCTTGTCAAAGAGGACACTGCTCACTGAAAACTGCTTGTACAAAAAAATTACATTCTAAACCAAGTTTTTGGCATTTTCTGTCGTTAATTAATTGAGCACGTTCCACTCTTGTTTCATTTAGCCACAAATCCATGAAGCCCTAAAACTTGACCATTTGAACTTAAAAGCTTTTTGATTAACCAGTAATCCTTAACGTTAATGCTTCAGCATCTGCTGTTTTAACTTTGTAATTAAAACTTAGACAGACAATTTTTGACTGAGCACAAATCCTTATAATGTGTTGACGTGTCACTATTAAAATTAAATGCATTTTTATTTTTTAAAAAGAGTAGTTTTGAAATATTGCATGTGTTTGTTTTACAAGTGCTAAGCAATAAAATCAAACGTATTTTACTTTTATTTAATGTTTTCTAAAAAATTTCACAGTGTAAACTTCATCAATTTACATGAACCACTTAAATCAAATCAGTTTGCTATTTTAGGCATTCTTTATCGTTTTATTTATGTTTATTCCTATAATCGTACCAATGCTGATATCGTTAACGTCAGTATAAGCTTCAAAACGGTTCACATTCAAATATATTTACTAATGTGATCAAATAGCATTGGCTTGCCAAATTGCCAGCCAATTGTTCACTTAATTGAAAGTGCCTTTTTATCCAATCGCAGTGGTGTAATCGATGCGGCGGTGCACCGCTCAGCCACCGATATAATCATCTACCAAAGGCACTTATTTGGAGCTTCCATTTAGAAATACAACACAGCAACTTAAACAGTGCTTTGTTCAGTCTCCATTTCAGCGCCAGTGACCACTTGGTGGCAAACGCTCAATGATAGAAAAATAGCCTTTTGAGACAGTCCATTTTACCTTTTTGTTCTGGACAGTATAGTTTAACTCTGCCCAAGTACTGTCAATTAGCCAATCAAATGGGCACTAATAGTTTGTAACCCTATTTTGTTTGGCGATCTGCTTTCCTTTCTTATCGGTCTTTCTCGCCACTGTCTCGTGCCCGATGCTCGTTGTGCTTTTCACTACCACCAACACGACCACTGTCAGCTCTAATTGTCGGCATTAGTTTTACGGTTATGCTGCAGTTGTGTTGCTATTTATCCTTGCTATACTTAGCAAAAACAGCCAATAGTCATTGTCAGTGCAGACTGGCAATCAGCTGGAATGGTCTGTCTGTTCCCTTTCTCTCTCTCTCTCTCTCTTTCTCTTTCTTTCTTTTTGTGCTCGCCTACTTAAATGAACCGTACCAAATTGATGTCGCATGTAAATACTACCTGTCTGTGCACGTTTTGCCAACTCTTTTTAGTTCATGTCCCTCAAACTTATCTTTTTCTTTTTCTCTTTCTTTCTCTTTTTTGCATACTCCTTGTAGATAGTGGACTGGGTAATGGAGCAGAGAAGAGAAGTAAAGATCACGGCCAATACCACTTGATGGCATCATTTGTTGTAAAGTGAGTGAGCTTTGTGCACCACCACCGCCATCATCAACGATCTCAGCCCATCTACTACCAAAGAAAAGCAGTGGAGCAGTAGAAGACACCCAACACACACACACACGCACGCACGCACAGTTTGTCAGTCATCCCTCATCAGGTGTGCTCTCCAATCGATGCTTTTCCACATTAGTGCTCTCTGCCCACGTGGACCCATTAGTGCCCAGTGTGATCAGCGGCATGGCGACCAGCTACAATGCCTGCTCTCCGGTGACTAGCTTCTCTGCTCCCAAGGAAAGCTCCTCAGTGGCAGCAGCTTATCGCCTATCAAGCACCCACTCGCCCTCATCTTCAGCACCTCCATTTCAGCCCCACTCAGCACTGTTTAATCGTCTACCGGGCAGCAGTCACACCCCCTCTCACAGTGCACAGTGCCAGTCCTACCCTAGTGCTTACAACCTAAACACATACGGACACTATGAAGCAGCGACCATGGACCACCCTGGTTTGGTGCAGACATATTTCAGTTCAACGCCAGTGTCATCCTCGTCCAGTTTCAGCTCTTCACTAGCTTCTGCCTACAGTGCCCCCTCACCTCAGCCGTCACTGTATCAGGTACCACCGCAGTTTAGACAAAGTGCCAGCCCCGTCAATAGCTACCCTGGAAGAATGGCCAAGTACGGCCTCCCAGTTTCTAGTGCATTTTCTCCAGTGAGCTCAAATACTCTGACGGCAGTAGCATTGCCATCTTCTTCGTTTTCCTTTTCACCGCGCAACATTCGTTCAACAGCATATACCACTACGGCTTCTACCGTCGATCCTAGTGATCGCTTTTCATTTTCCGCCACACGCAAGTCAAGTCAACTGAGCCACTATTCTTCTGCTCGACCCAACAAGGCTGACATTCTCTTGGATCGAAAAGCCTTTATCAGTCTGGAGAAAAGCATCAACTGGCAGGCTGCCTTGCCGTGCTCCACATCTGCACCGCTGACACCTCCAGCACAACATCCTTCCCCTGGCAGCAGTTCACCCCTGCAGTGCCCTCTGGACAGCACCAACTTCTCACAAGGACAGTCTTACCAGCTCACCTCACCTCGGTTTACGCAGGTGACAAGTGTGGTGCAAGCGGTGAGTGACTGCTCTAAAGAAAACACCAGCAACAGCAGCTTTTCCCTTTCTGACGGCCATTGGAATGCAGGCAATGCCGAACGAGATTTTACTTTGCCTGGCATGAAGGACGTCCCCGCTTGGCTTAAACGTAAGTATTACCATTTTTCACTTTTACGGCCCTGGTTGTATACCTGATTGACAAAAAAAAATTGTTGTCATACGTGCAATTCACTGTCCAAATGATGAGTAATTCATCTCAATCTTAGGTACGGTTTAGCACACCTCTCACTAGCATCAGCACAGGCACACCACTACCAGTACAACCAGTGCGACCATCAACATCATCGAGTAGGGCATTGTGTGCCATCCCACTTTACCAGTTTGATTGATTGTATATCGATCTATTAGCGCCTTGAGTGAGAAAGACAATGCCATGCTGCCATCGGCATCTCGTGCACTATTAGCCTTTCTCTCTTTTTCCTTTCTCGACCGGCTATCTTTTATTGCTCAATAATTGTCCCTTGTCATTAACTTAATTATCACTTTGCAGTGAAGTAGAAGGCAAACTTTATTACCGTTTTCTGGCATCTCTCGGTTGCCATCGTGAAGGCTCTCAGGCACTGTCATTGCCATCACTTTCTCACTCACTAAGCCATATAAATTGAACTTGGCATTACAGTGAGGGTGAGAGAAGGGAAAAGGTAGCCTTCGTAGCTTTAGTCAGTGATATCGTTACTAGAGCCATCCGTGCTCTTACCCAAGTTAGTTATTGAATATCTTGTTGAGCAACAAAGTCAATCTGAGAATGTTATAGCGGCAATTAACCGGCCACAATCGGACAATCTGATTGATCGATTAGCCGCTGCTGCTGCACCGTTTCGGTTGTTTCCACCACTGCGGCACTATCGATCAGCAGTGCTGCAGAGATTAATTAGCGCAGTGACTGTCTAATCGGCGTTTAAAAGTGACAGTGAAAGTAGTCATGACACGCCTGCCTTATCGCCACATGTACCCACTACAGCTAGTCAACTGTATATCAGCCGGTGTCAGGTGTACAGTGTGTGAGTGTGCCCACCTTGCGTGATATCTAACGGCACACAGGTGCGTGTCACAATCACTCCACTTGCCACCGCCAGTTACCAGACTTGGTGTCTCTCTAATTGCCTTATTATTATTGGTGGACACATCGTCAGACAGATGTGCCCATCAATCACCTTTCACTCTCGGCGACCTTGCTGGCACTTGCTTTACTTTGAACTAGCGGAAAATATAGCAATTGATTTATCCATTTGCATGTCAGTGCTAGAAGGCATTTAGCAAACAGAGAATCTTGACATTGACCAAAGACAGCACAGCAAAATGTAGTTTAGTCATTTGAAAGCATCTTCAGGATGCGTTTGTAGCTTTCCAACACTTTAATTTGTGCCTTCAACTTGACTGACTTGTTAATAGTGTCGAAAGTCAATATTTGCAGTAGTGCTGGCAGCACTGATGGTGTTAGCCACGTTTGTGCCATGATTTCGATTGGCTTCAGTTGTGCATCAATGGAGTCTCATCACTGGAAAGGCATTTTGTTTGCCACCACCACCACTACTGTTTACTCTGTTTTCATTTGTTTGTATCACACTTGGCCGTGCGCGAGCACTTAATTTGCAGAATACTTTAATTAAATATTCCGCTTTAAACTAGACAAGCGCAAGAGAATCGATGAAATCTCTTGGACAGCAATTGTCTGTCACTGTCAATGAGATGGTGGTGCGGTCGCAGAAGCCCTAGAAGAAGGTGGTACTTTTGGGTGCCAAACTTTGGTAATGGTCAGTGTGGTTGTTTGCTTCACTGCTTCTCGCAGTTGCCTCAATTGCCGCTCAATTCCGCCTGCACGGCTGCTGCTGCTGCTGCTGAGCATTTCCATTTAGATCGATGGTTCTCGCTCACTGCCCCCGTTAATCTGCACTGCACTGCTTGCTTGCTCTTCCCCTGTCCCCTGCAGTTGCTTCAGCATGGCTAATGACATATTTTCGGTGGCCAGTGACTCTGTCGCCTTGCTGCAGTGTCCTCACCGACTCCTCTCTGCTGTGCTTTCTCAGCAGATCAAGCACACATTGAAATGGTACTCACAACTCGATCTTCATTTCCCTTCTCTTGGTGTGCATTTCAATAAACAAACAGTGAACAGTGAGCGTCTCACTTTTGCCGTCCCAGTGGCTATCTCATTGCAGGCGACCTAACCTGCAATTTGTTGTTCCCAGCACAAACACTTACAAACACACACCGTGACACTCATTCGATCAATCGGCTGGTGTTTTTATTAATTTGTCTTCCAGTACTGTCCTCTCTACGGTGCACTATTCATTACTGACATCTGCCCGCTGGCTCGTGCCTTGATAGTGGCCACTCGTACGGTGATTGTCAGGTGAATGGTACACACACATTCACACACATTCATTCATTCACGTTTTGCTGTACCAATCTGGTACCACGGCAATGTTGTTTTCATTTGCATTTCAAGGCACAAACACCGCCTTATTCCAGAGCATTGCACCCAACAATGGCTCACTGTTGGCTAGCAAGGCAAGAATCATCTGCCAAGAGTGATTCTGTTTGGCACTTGAGTTGCAATCGGACTCGCTCAATTTGACACCGAAAAAAAATAGATCGTCACAATAAGGGCAAGAGGCAACGTGTGAAGGCGTTCGTTCTGTCAACTTGCATTTTCAGTGTTTGACGACAAAAAATGCTTGGAAAGAAAGCACTTGAATTGAAGAGGAGATCAATTGACTCAATTACTGCTGCTGCTGCTGCTGCTGCCCTCCTTCCACCACTCGACAGTGTATGTTTTGCGGTGATATTTTAAAATGGTAACAGAAAAGAGAAGGGGGCTGCAGTAGTTGTGGCACTAGTGCTGCAATGCAATGGCGATCTCTCGCCACGGTCGTCAGCACACGCACTAAACTCGTCGCTAGCTCGCGCACCGTTGACCTTAACCGTATTTGGCGTCTCTCTCTCTCTCTCTCTCTCTCTCTCTCTCTCTCTCTCTCTCTCTCTCT
>JAALOO010001445.1_pt1 | contig 16047 bp, 9 predicted proteins | sample 7257641 | NCBI WGS metagenome assembly JAALOO01 (sample SAMN14085613, study PRJNA598686) | mite metagenome | biome: ENVO:01001000; feature: ENVO:01001002; material: ENVO:01001226; isolation source: single female mite from University of Michigan culture on fish food culture... ...
CGCTCAATAAAACGTTTACCGTTGGACTTTCCCTTAGCTACTAAAATTTATTGATCATTCTATAGCGCTATTTATATTAAACGAATTACGATGAGAAGAATACTAATCATATTATCTTTAGCAAGCATATTAGGCGTTTCGTCTTGTGTTGAACTAGATATTAAACCCAAAAATATAGTAACAGACGATGATCTGTTAAACACACCAGCAGGCATGGATATATATATAGCCCGTATGTATAGTCATATGCCGTTCGAGGACTTTAAATATATGGCCCAATGGGGTCTAGAATATAACGGCTGGTTAGCCTCCTTGGGGATTGAGGGCACGGGAGAGGCCGTAAATAGAGATGGTATTACCACTTCATTTACGGGCGAGCGCACAGCCTATTGGGGACAGGCATTTGAACTGATTCGCGATGCCAATCATTTAATCGAAACACTTCCTAACTACCAAGCAGATTTTGATGAGGAATTATATAATCACTATCTCGGCGAAGCTTATTATGTTCGGGCGACCGTTTTTTATGCTATGGCCCGACGATTTGGTGGAATTCCATTAGTTACTAGTGTAATCCAATATCCTGCTGATGCCGAGCAGTTGGAAGTAGCTCGCGCCAGTGAGGAAGAGACATGGAATCAGATTCTTGCTGATTTTGATAAAGCAGTGTCATTAATGCTTGCAAAAAGCCCGAAAAAGGGTTATTCAAACAAGTATGTAGCACTAGCCTTTAAATCTCAGGCCATGCTCTACGCGGGAAGTGTGGCAAAATATAATCAATCTGTTTCAGGGAGGTTGACTGGACTGGGTCAAAAAACAAATGTGCGCGTTATTGGATTTGACAACGATAGCTGGCAACAGGCATCCAATCGTTATTTTTTAGAAGCATATAAAGCTGCACATGAAGTAATGACCACCGGTGGTTACTCGCTCTATAAAAAGAGATGGTCTGCAGATGACAAAGACGCGCAGTACCAAAATATGGTAGATATGTTTAGCGATAATAGTAGCCCAGAAAATATTTATGTAAAAGAGTACTTATTTCCCACAAGTACACATGGTCTAGATTCCTACAGTTCACCATTTACTTTTCGTTCCCCGCTGTCAGCAGGAACCTGTCCAACGCTTGATTTTATTGAGCTATTCGATGGTTTCCCGAGATATCCTGATGGATCTATTCGCGTTACTACAGGAAACAGTAACGCTGAAGGAAGTTATGTGATGTATGATGAACCAATGGAGTTTTTTGAAAATGCTGAACCTCGATTACGCGCTTACGTGATATTCCCTGGTGATCAGTTCCGTGGACAGCAAATTGAAGTACGTGGGGGAATTTACACGGGCACAGCTCCAATTAGTCCTCTTTTTACGAACTATGCATACAACACGGCGGACACTCGGTACCAACATCTTGCAGCCTATACGGGTACTCCCAAGCAGCTCTTCCTAAGCCCTCGTGATGGTAGCAGTCAGGAGCATGTAAATTATAAAGGACAGTCGATGCCTGCTGCCGGAGAAAATGGGCCTTTCTACGATAACGCTGAGGCTACGGTAACGGGATTGTATTTACGTAAGTGGCTTCAGACGAGTCCTACTGCAGTAATTGGTGAAGGAAAATCAGCGCAACCTTTCATTTTAATGCGTTATGCAGAAGTGCTACTGAATGCAGCAGAGGCAGCCGTAGAACTCCAATCTGCAGGAGTTGCCTCACCTGATGGTAGTAATTTGTTGCAGGTAGCCACAGAGGCAATCAATGAGATACGTGAACGGGCAGGAGCGGAACTTCTTAACGGTCCACTTACTTCGTCAATCGCAGACAGAAACGTAGTACGAAAGGAACGACGTAAAGAACTTGCTTTCGAGCATAAGACAAAGTGGGACCTACGCCGTTGGCGCGTATTGCACTATGAAGGTCGCAATGGGTTTTGGGGAGAGGATCGCCCTAAGGAAAAATATAGTAACAACGAAAACTTCCGTTTTCGGGGTCTATATCCATTTTTTTCAACTCAGGAAGGTAAATATTTCTTTGACGCACGCTTTCAGTGGGTATCCTCTAAGACATTCGGTTATACTCCACTAGATTATTACTTTTCAATTCCTAGTGGTGAAGTAGCAAAAAGTGCCGTGATAGATCAACAACCAAACAGATAATTCTATGAAACAGATAATAATAAATAAAATAGTTTTAAGCGGCTTTTTAGTCTTTACGAGCCTATTCAGCGCGTGCAGCTTATTTGAACGTGATAATTTTGACGCGCCTGATGTTAGCATAGAGGGGGAGGTCGTTGACATACTCTCCGGGGACCGCATCCTGACAGATCAGGGTGGAGAAGGAATTCGTGTTCGTCTTACAGAATTAAGCTGGGGAGATAATGTAGAACATAATCCGGACTTTTTTTGTAAACCTGATGGTACATTTTTAAACACCAAACTTTTTGCAGGTCATTACAATATTACCGTTGATGGCCCTTTTATACCCATTATCCGTGAGGCCGCCAGTGGCGAATTGCTGGCAGATGAAAGTAAGTATTTAGACCTTAACGGGACAAATACTGTTCGATTTGAAGTACAGCCTTTTCTCCACGTTAGGTGGGTAGGAGAACCAGTGGTCGAAAATGGAAAGATAACTGTAAAGGTACAAGTTGATCGAGGTGTAACAAAGGAGGACTTCCGTTCCAAAATTGAGCCAATGGGGAATTATAGTGAAGATTTTGAAAATATCACTGATGTTCAACTCTTTGTTAGCTATTCATCTACTGTTGGCTATCGCGCTCGAGATGAACGCTGGTCTAGTAAACTGGAGTATGCGGGGACGGACTTCGACCCCTTGCTCGGGGAGACCATAACATTGGTTTCCAATGGGGAGATTCCTGTCGGTCGTACTGTATATGTGCGTGCCGCTGCACGTATAAATTACGATACTCCAAGAGGAACAGGAACTAGAAGGTGGAATTATAATGAGGCGAAAATGGTCGTTATACCTTAAATTAGCTAATCTAACATCTAAAAAAGATAGACAATACTATGCAAGTAAACTTTAAATTAACCGCTGGTTTGATCTTTTCGGCATTCACCGTATATTATGCAAGTGCACAGACCGTAGACAAGGTGAAAACAACATTTCAAACCTCGCGGGAATGGAAACCAAGCATCGATAATCGTGCAGACGCCGTGATGATTTATGGAGTGGGGGGAAATCCGTCAGATAAATCGCGCCGTGTACCTTTTCTTGAACGAGTGCAATCATGGAAAGATAGAGGATATATTCCTCATTTTATGACGGGAATTGCTTGGGGCGAATACCAAGATTATTTTATTGGAGATTGGGACGGTAAGCCTCATCTTGATGAAGGGCAGGTGACGATGAATCAAGATACCATCTGGCACGGTCATCTGGTACCCTATATTGTTCCTACCGACAATTTTTTAACCTATTTAAAAGAAAAGCACATTAAACCAGTAATTGATGCCGGTATAGATGCTATATTTCTGGAAGAACCTGAATTTTGGGCCAGGGCGGGTTATGGTGAAGCTTTCAAGAGAGAATGGAAAAAATATTATGGTTTCGATTGGCGTGCACAGCATGAATCTCCAGAAAATACTTATCTAGCAAATAAGTTGAAATACGCATTGTACTTAAAAGCATTAAATGAAGCCTTTACCTATGCCAAAGAATATGGACGAAGCAAAGGCATTGATGTAAAATGCTATGTGCCTACCCATTCCCTGATAAATTATTCACAATGGATGATTGTAAGCCCCGAAGCTCAACTAGCGTCTTTGCCTGTGGTCGACGGCTATATTGCTCAAGTATGGACAGGAACATCGCGCGAACCAAATTTTTTTGATGGCAAAGAAAAAGAGCGGGTATTTGAAACGGCTTACTTAGAATATGGGTCGATGGAATCAATGACGGCACCTACGGGGCGAAAAATGTTTTTCTTAACCGACCCTATTGAAGATTGGCCCCGCGATTGGTCGGATTACAAAAAGAACTATCAAGCTACGTTTACTGCACAATTACTCTACCCACAGATAGCAGATTATGAAATTATGCCTTGGCCTGAAAGAATTTATGAGGGTTTATACCGAACATCTGAAAAAAGCGAGAAAAAGGAGAAAATACCACGTCACTATTCTACGCAGATGCAGGTCATGGTGAATTCCTTAAATCAAATGCCTATTAGTGAAAACAAGTTATCGGGATCAACAGGGGTAAGCGTACTGATGGCAAACTCGTTGATGTTTCAGCGCTTCCCAACGCATGAAGGTTATGATGATCCACAACTGGCAAATTTCTATGGTCTTGCTTTGCCTTTACTCAAACGTGGTGTTCCAGTAAAGACAGTACATATCGAAAATTTAGGCTATGCACAAGCACTTGCCCAGACGAAAGTTTTATTAATGACGTACGCCAACATGAAACCTTTAGATCCCAAAGCACATGAGCAAATTGCAAACTGGGTTAAAGAAGGAGGCAAGCTTATATATTGTGGAACAGATACCGACCCTTTCCAATCTGTTCAGGAGTGGTGGAATAGCAAAGGGAATACCTATTCAACACCTTCCGACCATCTCTTCGAACAGATGGGCATAACGGTTAAAGAGGGGCAGAAAGGGGGGGTCTTTACGTATGGGAAAGGTGCCGTTAATATCGTTCGAACGGATCCTAAAGATTTTGTTCTCCACGAGAATAATAGTACGAAGCTAATTGAATCAGTGCGTTCGTTTTATGATGCACAAAATACGAAGTTGACCTTTAAAAATCACTTTTACTTGCAACGTGGGATGTTCGATCTTATCGCAGTGCTCGATGAAGGGGTGAGTGATGAACCCTATAAGATGGACGGAGTTTTTATTGATTTGTTTGATCCCACATTGCCAGTATATACTTCCAGGACAATAAAACCTGGTGAACAGGGATATTTCCTTAATTTAGCACGAGTAGAAGATAAAAACAAACCGCAGGTTCTGGCTGCTGCAAGTCGGATTTATGAAGAGAAAATTGATAAAAATAGTTACAAATTTATAGCGAAAAGCCCCATTAATACGACCAATGTTGCTCGGGTTTTACTACCCAAATCGGCGAAGAAAGTAACGGTGAATGGTGTAGATAAATTTGATAAGCGTAATTGGGATCCGGTGTCAAAAACTTATTTATTGGAATTTGAAAATGATCCAGATGGTATTTCTGTAGATTTTGGGTGGTAAAATATTCAAATTAAATAACGATCACCAATTTGCACTGCTGATCGTTATCCAATTTTTAAAATAGTTTGTTGAGTAGTTTGTGTTAAGTCGTTTTTGACGATGGACAAAGGGTTGGTTTGATCTTTCAAACTGACCCTTTATTGTTCAACATGGGTATACCAAGGGGCAAATAACTACTTTGGTATTTTTTAACAGGGTGGTACCACTTTTTACCACCCTGCTAAATGACATGCCTTTGTTAAAGTAAGTTTAAGAATCTCCCGCTGGCGTGAAAATATCTCGTGATATAGTATCGACTAATCTTTTGCACACCTCTTCGCGCTACTCTCATCTTTAACATAGTATTGCGATTTTATCATCATGCATTCGTGCCACTCAATACCCAGGGTTTTGTTCGATAGGCGTTTCATTGAGATCAACTGCCGATTGCGGAATTGGCCGGTAGATTTTGTCTGATCCGTCAATACCTCGAAAAGCATTATCGACACCGACAAGCTTAATATCGTAGTTATATTTTCCGCAGAACTCTTTGAGTTTTCCAGTTCTACGAAGTTCAGGCCAGCGGATATATTCGCCAATAAACTCTTTCGCACTCTCGATCAAATAGCCATCCAAAGCATCACTTTGATTTTGAGCACCTGCAATGCTATGCATAGGAGTCAAAATGCCTCCGTTCTTGGCATTTCCCGGTCTGGCTAGGACCTTGTCGACATATTGTCCAGCAGTAGTAAAGTCATTTAAACCGATGCATGCCTCTGCAAAAAGAAAATATGTCTCAGCTTTGCGCGCAAGCACAATATCACGGACGCTTGCTTTTGTGTCGAACACATTTCTGGTCTTGGGACTATCAAATTTTTTAATGACCGGTGTACTCATATCGATCTGATATGCCGCGCGGTAAGCTTTTTCATCATATTTAAAAGGATAATACCGGAAATTGCTGGCTATCTGATGTCCTTTGTCTGCGGCCCATGCTAGGGAATCCGTTTTGGTGAATTCTCTTCCCCAGACGCGTGGATAATAGGCGCGAATTGGGATCGTTGTTTTGTCTTTTGTGACATCATAATAATCAAAATATTGATCATAAATCGTCAACATAAAGGTCGCCTCATAACGCGCATCGTTTTCCGTATAGTAATTATGGAAACTCCATGAAGGAATAAATGCAGAGGTCATATACTTGTGATTGAGTTCAGCCCCTCCAAGGTATGGACCAAATAAAGACTGTTGGTTATTCCCAGATCCTGTACTTGGAATTGATTCAATGTCATACTGGACAGCGAAAATTACTTCATCGTTCATTTCGTTGTTAGGATCCCAAAGTTGTTCATATGGGATGCTAATGGTATAACCATCAATGGCTTGGCTAGCATATTGTTTTGCTTTCTCAAAATCAGAACTATTATTTAGATCCCATCCACGAGTTAAGTACACTTTCGCTAAGTAATGTTTTGCCGCAGTTTTGTTTATCCGCGATTTATCATCCCCCAGTTGATCAGCAACGGCTTCCATTTCGCTAATAATAAAATCGTAGGATTCCTGTATCGAAGCTCGTGGAAGCTCCATACGTGGACCATCTAAAGTAGGTTCATTATTGATGACAATACCTCCGAATTGTTCCACAAGTTGAAAATGATAAAAAGCTCGGAGGAATCGCATTTCAGCGAGCCATTTTACTTTTTCTTCATTTTCAGCCTCCACGATATCATTATAATAAATCGCAATATTGGTGGTTTGTATTGCAGTATAACAGTTGGTATAAAAGGTGAGGACATCGGCGTTATCGACGTAAAGTTGAGTGTATTCCATCATCGCTCTATTATCAAAACCTCTGTTCATCTGATAGGTATCAGTGCCCGCCAGCTGAAGCCAGGGCGTATCCCCGAATACTGTCCTAAGTGAACTATAAGCCGCCGTGATAACAGTATTGTATCCTGCCTTAGTTTGATAAAATTCGTCATTGTTGGTTCCCCCTCTATTGTCTTCATCCAAAAACTTGGAACAACCACTTAATAGGAACCCAGTTAAAAGGATAATATATGTTAGTTTTCTCATGATATCTTATTTATTATTAAAACCTTATGTTAACACCTAATTGATAGGTAATACTGCTTGGACCATTTCCTCCTTCAAGTGAGGTTGTCGCATATTCCGGATCCCAACCTTCATATGAAGTAAAAACAAACGGATTTAACACATTCGCATATATGCGGAACTGTGACATTTTCCATTTTGAGATGACTTCTTGCGGTAAACTATATCCAAGTACAATATTTCTAAGTTTAACAAAGGAAGCAGAGGTATATCTACCATTGTTTCCATAGTATGGTCCTTTATTTTGAGGGTGGGGGTATTTGGCATCCTCATTCCCTTCTCCACTGGTACCCCACACAGCTTTTGGATTACCTTCCGCGTTGGTTTCCCAGTTGGCCCAATCATAACGTTGTACACCCGGCGGTACATAATAATCATAACTAATTTTAGGTCTCCCACGTTGCGTATTATTTGGTCCATACTCATCTAAGAATGTAGAGGATATGAACATACCTTGCCTTGCATATAGGTTAAAAGAGAAATCAAAGTTTTTATACTGCATATTGTTTGTAAAACTACCAATCCACGATGGGTCTGGGCTACCCAAGATTGTTCGATCGTCTGTCGGTGTAATTTTTCCGTCTCCGTTTAGATCTTGGGCAATGGCCTGACCAGGTTGTTGCCCTAAAGCAGCTGCCTGCTCTATTTGGTCCATACGCCACAGACCAATAATGCGATAGTCATAAATTACATTGATTGGTTGGCCGATAAAGCGCTGCTGTCCTACAACATCTTCCTTTTTACCATAAAGGCTACGGATGGCATTTTTATTATGTGAGTACATAAACGAGGTCGTCCATCGGAAGTCTTCTTTTTGAATATTTGTTGTTGTTAAACCTATTTCTATCCCCCTGTTGTTTACCGACCCAATGTTATCGATCATGTAATCAACACCAGACTCAACTGTTAAGGTGCGTTGCATAAGAAGACCGTCGGAGAGCTTATCATATAAATCAATATTACCCTGCACACGGCTATTAAATAAACTAAAATCTAACCCAAAGTTTACTTCGCGAGTTTTCTCCCATGTGAGCGATTGGTTAACAGGTCTTCCTGGAGCAAATCCAGATGATACGCTACCGGCGTAGTCATACCAAACCAGAGATTCTGTTTGCGGGGCTTGCTGGGTGCCAAATGGATGTATTCCATTATTATTACCTGAATATCCCCAGCTTACCCGCGCTTTAAGGTCATTTATTGCGCTCACTTGCATAAAAGGTTCTTCAGAGATACGCCATGCAAAGGCAGCTGAAGGAAATGCAGCCCATTTATCTTTTAACTTGGAACTTCCGTCATACCGAATAGTACCAGTTAACAGGTATCGCCCTTTAAAATCATAGTTTGCCCGCGCTGCAAAAGACAGTAAACTGGTTTCTGTATAGGAGGAGGAAGAACCCTCAGGCAAAAATTTTCCACTGTATAAATTATACCACCAAGATGGGTAAGGGAGTTCCATAGAGCTTGCAGAAAGGTTTTCATAACGGGTTTTATAAGCACTCTGAATAAGAGAAAGATCCAATTTATGGTCAGTATTAAACTGCTTCTTGTAGTTTACCACGTTGTCCCAAGTCCACTCCAAAAACTCCTCATTATCTTGAAATGCCTGATCTTGGTTTCGCGTTCCGGGAACCACGCCATAATATTGTCCGGTACGAGTTCTATTGAAACGCGGAAGAAAGCTACTTCGTATCGATAGTTCTTCTATTGGTCGAAATTCAGCGAATAGACTAGACAAAACATCGTATTGCCGAATTTCTTCAGTACCGCTATTGATTTCGTTGAGTGGGTTTGGAGAGCTGGTAAAGTTCCCAAGTCCTTGTATAGCATCTGCTATCCCTGGCTGAGGTATAAGTTGTCCATTATCATCGTATGCACGAAGGATATTAGGCATACGTAGAATATCGCGATATCCGTATTGACTACCGAAATTGTTTACGCTATGGACAAAATTAATACTTGCCCCGGTCGTGAACATATCAGAAAATCTGTGCTGAACCGACAGTTTCAGTGTATATCGGTCAAGTTGTTCTTTGATAAAATTACCTTCTTCCTGCTGGTAGCCCACACCTAGATTGTAGTCGAGTTTGTCTGACGCTCCAGAAATACCAATATAGTGATTCTGTTGTCTGCCGGATTGTGTTCCTAACCCCAGCCAATCTTCGTATTGTTCATTATATAATCTATTCTCCAATAATGGTGAGTTCTGAAGGATCGTTTCTGGCGTTGGCAAAGTGTACTTATCATTGGCATACATATAAAATGCCGAGGTGCGGAAATCGACCCATTCGCGACCATCCATAAAATCTGGAATACGCGCTAACTTCCGAATCCCATAATAGCCATCATAGGTTATTGTAGACCTGGTGTCTCCGGGCTTATTTGCATTTTTTGTTTTAACAATTACAACACCATTAGAGCCCCTAGAACCGTAAATTGCGGTCGAGGATGCATCTTTTAAAATGTCGATCTGTGAAATATCAGCGGGATTTAGAAAATCAATATTAGAAGTGGCTATACCATCAACTATATATAAGGGATTACCAGCCTGTAGGGAGTTTTGTCCACGTACTTGGATGTTAAATGTCGCACCGGGACGTGTAGAATTACTGCTAATATCTACCCCGGGAACCGTTCCTTGAAGTGCGGCCATAGCAGATGTTGTTCCTCTCGCCTGAAGGTCTTTTCCTTGAACGGTTCCCACGGCGCCTGTAAGGTCCGATTTACGTACAGTGCCGTAACCGACAGCTACGGCTTCTTCCAAGGCAACTTCATCACTTTGGTTTAAGGTCACCATGAGCGGCTTTCCTTGCTCTGCCTTCAACTGTATGCTGTTAAATCCAATAAGCGAAAATTGCAGTGTAACCGGTTGCTGCGCTTGAGCTGTAATTTTAAATGTACCATCATCAGCTGTACTTGTTCCGTTGTTAGTGCCGGTAATACTGACACTCACCCCGGCAAGAGCTACTCCATTAGGATCTGTTACTCGCCCACTAAATTCACTTGATTGTGCAATCACGTATCCTCCGTATATGAGAAATACGAACATTAATAATAGGTTTTTCATGAAATTATAAGTTGGTTATTGTTTTTGTTTATTATTTATAGGTCGTTAAGATGTATTATTCAAGGAACGCCAAAATAAATCATCAGGGGTCTTTCGAGATTATTGAACATAGTCATAGTTTATAAAGGTTTTTATTGATGAGCCGATCTCACCGTAATTTGATTAGTAACAATGAATGTAGGCAAATTAAAATAGTATTTGATACCTAGATGTTGTGAAAAACTACGCAATCGTTGCCGATAATGTTATTATTGTGCATAAGGTTCGATCAAAAGATAGACTGATGAAAATCATTCTTGGTAAAAAAATAACTAATATCGCTTTTGCTTGTTATTACTAAACATGAACAGGAGGAATTATGGATATCACACACATTAGTAGAGAGAAGTTAGAGTACGTGATTGGTATTGTTGATTCGGAATACGCATTCTATTTTAGTACGCAAGAAGCAGATCGGGATAGTTTACGGGATTATTTTTTCCATAACACGGATACCGGAGGTGAGGTATTTAGTTTGGATCAATTAGCTTATGAACAGCTTCCGTTACGGATACGAACAAGAGTTCAGGACTTAATTTTTAAAGTAGAGTCGCGTTAGTCATAGATAACCAGCCTATTGAAGTCAATTTTTTGTTATTTATGAGGAACGCGATTATTACTGAAGTGATTATGTCGATGTAAAATATGTGAGTAGTGGGGTGGAGCAAAAGAAAAAATCCTGAGGCGGGGAGCTTCAGGATTTTACCAAACCAATTATTAACCTAAATTATGAAATTATACTACTAAAACGCAATTGTGTGGGTAGTAGTATAATTCATATTGTTTCTTAACTTTTTTTAACATTTTGGTGATTAATTATAAATGAAGAAGCCCAAAACTTTAAATTTTTGGGCTTCCTTAATTTGATTTTTCGCAATACCCCATACATTCAGCATGCAGCTCACGACAATCAATAGTATTATTAAAACCAATAACATGATTTATTGTTTTTATTTTTAATAAAAATGTTCAATCATTCCAGTCGTCAGCTGTGTGGCCTGAGTCAGGGATTTGTTCAATTATTGCTGTTGCTTGATCGTCAGCTGAAATACCGTAGCCGTTAACAAATACCCCCTTAGTTCCGTCGGTTTTGTTATGCATTGCATACAATATTGCCTCATCTTCGACATTATTCATTGCAGCAAAACGATAGATGCGGTCAATAACAAGGTCATTTATGTTGATTTTTTCGCCACCGGTAAAGTAGGAGTCTTGGACTTCAAGTAAATTGTAATCCATTGTGTAACCACGATCTTTCAAAATTATAAGGACTTCGCTTAAGGTTTTCTCGGTATGAATCATAATCTTATGCCATTAAAATAGATGTGCTTATTTATACCTAAAGCTAACAAATATTATTGTAGATATCTCTTACTAAGTAGGATTAGTATAAAAAAAGGTTTTCAAACGGGGAGAATGAAAACCTTTAGCTAACCAATTATAAACCTAAATTATGATAGCACAAAGATAGTGTATTTTATACACTAAGACAAATATTTTATCCAAAAAATGCATAATTCTATATAAACAAACAGCTTTTGTGAAAGTAGATTATTGTAAATGAGCGACTTAATGTTTTACGATGTCTTTTAACTTGTCGCATTATAGCTATACTTTCTATTACGGATTGATCTATTTTATTAATTTGTGATATTTGATCCCTTATAGAAACAGAAAAGCATCCCTGCTGGAAGGCAAGAATGCTTTTATGATACTTGGTTGGCATAAATTACTGTGCTCCAGGAGGACAATACATTTTTAGAAACCGGGTATATGTTGTCGCCAAGTGAGCTGCAGTGCCTTCTCCTTCACTTATTGAGTGGCTCCGGTTAGGGTAAGACATCATCTGAAATGGAATATTATGCTTAATCAGCGCATTGATATACACTTCCGCGTTCTGATAATGTACATTGTCGTCTCCCGTACCATGAATCAATAGTAGATTTCCTTTAACATTTTTTGCATACGTTAGCGCTGAACCTTTTATAAAATCTTCTTCGTTTTCTTGAGGGAGTCCCATATAGCGTTCTTGATAAATATTATCATACAAAAGTTGGTTTGTTACTGGTGCTACAGAAATTCCTGTCTGATAAATTTCGGGATATTGTCCTAATAAATTTAACGTGGATGCGCCACCACCAGACCATCCCCAAACGGCCACTCTTGTAGTGTCCACAAAACCAAACTTAAATACCTCTTTAGCACCCATTGCTTGATCGCGAATATTTAGTCGTCCTATATTCCTATAAATTGACTTGCGCCAAGCTGCACCTTTGGGGGCAGGTGCACCACGGTTTTCTAACGACACATATATGTATCCATCTGCAGCCATGTCCCCTAAATAAAGTCTATTTTTTCCAGTTCCATAGCTATCAGTAACGGTTTGGGATGCCGGTTCTCCATATACATAAAATACGATAGGATACTTTTTGCTCGCATCAAAATTAGTAGGTTTAACCATCCAACCGTCTAGTGTAACGCCGTCCACCGTGGTTACTTGAAAAAAATCTACCTTCGGGTCCTCTTGTTTAGCATGAATTTCTCTCTTTGGACCTTGCACCTGTTTATGATATGGCAAAGATATCACCGCTCCAGCGAGGTAGTGCTCCGTATTGCTGGAGGAAAATAGGGCAAGCTTTCCGTTTGGCGAAATCGAGTAGCTGTTGGTTCCAGAGTAGGAGGTTGGGGTCACTCGTTTTGCCTTGCCACCACCGATGTCGACTCGGTAAAGATATTTTTGTGTGGCATTTTGCGGCGATGCTGTAAAATATATCGACTTATGTTCTCGATCAATCCGATCAATATTTATTACATCAAAGTCATCCTTTGTAATTAGCTTTTCTTCTCCATTCATATTTATAGAATAAATCTGTCGCCAGCCATTTTTTTCCGACACCCAAAGAAATCTTTTGTCTTGATCGATCCAATCCCAGCCACTGGGGTCATTATTGTTCCATCGTGATTTAATATCGATCCATGTTTCACTAGATTCATTATGGATAACTTTGGAATCTCCTGTGGTTGCCTCGGATAAAATTATTTGGCTGTGGTTTTGCTTTCGATTTAGCTGCTGTAAAATAATAGATTGAGATGTGCTTAACCATTCCATTCGAGGGATATAAATTTGATTTTCTTCTCCTTGTATTTTTACTTTGGTGTGCGTCTTACTGCTGGTATCATATATCCATACACTAACTCCAGATGGCGCCATCCCCACCTTTGGATACTCGACTGGGATTGTGTAAGAATATAAACTATCCGTGTTGTTTATCATCAGAAAATTTCTTGTACCCTTCGCGTCAAGTTTCCAAAATGCGATTTTTTTGCTGTCTGGTGACCAGCGAAAACCGTCTTGGGTTCCAAATTCTTCTTCGTAGACCCAATCAAAGGTGCCGTTTATTATCCCCTTTCCACCATCTTTGGTAATCTGCTGGGTGGTTTGATCGATTACATTCTCGATGTATATATTGTGTTTGCAAACGTAAGCAACCTTTGTTCCGTCAGGGGAAAATTTAGCGAACATTAAGGAGGATACTGGTTGATCAGCTCCAATCTGCTGTAATTTTTTGGTTGCTTTGTTATAAATCCAATAATCTCCTTTGGTATTCTCCCGCCACACACGTGCGGTATTCGCGAATAATAAAAGCTGGTCGCCTTGTGGCGAAACTTGGAAGCTTTGTACATCTAAAGGTGTAGATGCACCGACAGGAATTAGCTCAGCGCTCGTTAAAAACGGTGAGCCCTGATCAGGATGAAGTAGATTGTTAATATCGACTCCCTTATTAGAGAATGAGTAGTATCCATTTCCATCGGAAGTCCATTGTATTTGAGCCTGCACGCATTGGGTAGAAAACCCTAGAAAAATGCAAGCGATAAGTGTTGTAATTCGGTTAAGCATTGCTCGATCTATAGTTTTCAATTTCATCAGTTGTTTTAATAAGTTCAGGGCCCAAAAGACGATAACCATCTTGGGTGATTAAAAAGTCATCTTCAATACGAATCCCCCCGAAATCACGGTATTCTGCCACTTTACTATAGTTTATAAATTCAGATAGTTTATTTTCCGCGTGCCATTGATCAATCAGTGTCGGAATAAAATATATTCCTGGCTCAACAGTTACCACAAATCCACTCTCCAAACTTCTCCCCAAGCGAAGGGACTTTAAACCAAAGGTGTTGGTGTCCTTTGGTTCATTCGGGGTGTATCCTACATACTGTTCGCCTAAATCCTCCATGTCATGAACATCTAGTCCCATCATATGACCTAACCCGCATTGAAAGAAAAGAGTATGTGCATTCTGCGCCACGGCTTGGGCGGGATCCCCTTTCATAATTCCAAGATCACTAAGCCCCTGGACAAGGTACTGACAAGCTAAAAGATGAATATTTTTAAATTTACTTCCCGGTCGCAATTCCTGCCTTGCCCCCAAAAAAGCGTTAAGAACAACATTATAAATATCAGCTTGTTTACTACTGAAGCGCGGCGCTACAGGGATCGTTCGTGTCAAATCCCCTGCATACCCCATCGCAGTTTCCGCTCCCGAGTCGTTAAGTAACATATCGCCATCGTGGAGTGTATTTTGTTGGTAGGAATTATGCAGTATCTCACCGTGTTTGGTAACAATAGATGGATAGGCCAATTTACATCCTTGATCGGCTGCCAGATGGGTTATCGCACTGGCTATATTTGCCTCTTTGCAGCCTGCTTTAGTCAAACGCATTGCCAGCAAGTGCATTTCTGTTGACACCGTAATTGCCTTTTCGATCTCCTGCACTTCTTGCTCTTCCTTAATAGCTCGTAAATCAACCACGGCTTTGATGAATTCAGTGGAAGGGGTTAAATGCCCATTACGCTCAACCAATAAATCGTTTAACAAAAGTTTATTGAATGATTGATAGGGGGGTAAAAAATGGATTTTGCGTCCCTTACTTTTAGCATTTGCTACATAACTATAAAGTTGGTTGTACGGTCTGGTATCGTTAACAGCAGACTTCTTACTTTTCTCTTCTAAAGTCTCTAGTTTTCCCATCCAAACAATTTGATCTATTGTAAGTTCATCTCCAAAGACTATAGTCTTTTGTTCATCAAGATCAATCAGAGCTGCGATGCCCGGTTGTTGAATACCAAAAAAATATAAAAAAGTACTATCTTGACGAAAGGGATACGCGTTATGCTCAAAATTGATTGGGTTCTCAATGTTACCCAAGAATAGGAAAATTCCTTCGCTAAACTTACTTGCCAAGGTATCCCTTCTGCGTTGGTAGGTTTCCGGTGAAAACATATGTAATTGTTTTGTTGTGTATGCGGTATTGCATGGTAAATATGAGAATTTGAAGTGGAAAAAAGCAATCCTATTTTATCAAAAAATTAGCGAAAATTGTTTTAGCGCGAATTCGTTCGAAAGCGGACAGCACTAAAATTATAACGGTAAAGATCTGCAATATGACTTTGTGAAATTGAAAACTCCTTACAGCCTCTTGCTCATTGTAATAGCAGATAACATGGTGCTTTTACGTATTTTGCGGCATCAGATGGTTACTTTTTTTGTAGATTTGTTTTAAGAAAAGCGACTATGTACTTAATATTTGACACGGAAACTACCGGGTTGCCAAAACGTTGGGATGCACCGATTACCGAC
>JAALOO010000669.1_pt3 | contig 16037 bp, 16 predicted proteins | sample 7257641 | NCBI WGS metagenome assembly JAALOO01 (sample SAMN14085613, study PRJNA598686) | mite metagenome | biome: ENVO:01001000; feature: ENVO:01001002; material: ENVO:01001226; isolation source: single female mite from University of Michigan culture on fish food culture... ...
TTAACAGTAACAAATTGAATAATAGCAGTAAACGCTTGGTGTATATAATAGAAAAAAGTGTATAGTAAAACAAGAGCAACAACAACAAATTGGCAAAAGTAACTGCAACGTTTACGTCGACAAACTTTCCTCGTTGACAGTCTGCTGAGAAGTAGAACAGTGGCATTGCAGTCGCTCCTTTCTTGATCAGGCACAGCACTTCTTGGCAGTTCTTCAAGTGCTCGACAAACTGCGCGCCCCAAACTGTGGCGCACTGTTGCCGCACAGGACAAAGTGTGTCGGTAGTGAAAGGCAGGTGATAATGGAAGTCAGCTAAGGCTTCAACAACAATCGTCGCAGCATGAGACGCAGTGAGGCGCAAGGCAGAGGCAGAGGCGACCATGGCCGGACCACGCCACCTTGCCGCAGTCTACACATCATTTACATTCTTTTCGGTAATGCTTTCTTGTTTTTTGGCACTTCTGTATCGGTAACGACTTTCTTTTGTAACACATATCTTTGTTTTTTTCTAGCTGTGATATTCTTTTCTCTACTTTTAATTTTGATCATTTTAAACATCATTCTGCTGTCTCAACTGGCTGAGGATGAGGCTCAGTTGCAGTTGTATTTGGAGCACTACTCTCGAAGCTGGCTCAGTGCACTTATTCTGCTTCTCACTGTTGCAACTCTCTTTTTCGCCCTTACCATTGTGATCTTTTCTATTTACATGCTCAGACGGAAGTCACGCCTCACCGTTTCTACTGGACGTTCTCACTCTGGACCAAGCAGAAGTCGGAGTGAAGTGAATCGATTCTTTAGTGAGACCACCTCGACTAGCACTGTCACCCGAACTAGGCCGGACAGTAGGCCTCAGCGAAACAGCTCGATTAGGTTATTTGGCAACGGCAGACAACAACGGCTCGTAGAGAGCATTCACGTAGAAAAGTCAATTACATTTCACTAGATCTCATAAGCACTTATGGCCATCACTGCTTAGACTAACACTAAAAATGTAAAGTGGCTTAAAAAATTGGCAACATTGGCACCACACGGAGAGTGATGCTGCTAAGGGTGGTCAACGCAGTTCAATAAATGATGATGGTGATGATCACATTGAAGGATTGTTGTTCTTCGCTTCGACTGCTGCGAGGCTGTCGAATGCTTTTTGGCAGAAATATTTTTCATGGCACTTTTGTTCGGTCATTTGCAAAGGCTGTTCAGCGCTTTTGGGGAACGTTAACTGCCGGTGGCTATGGCTGCGAATGAAGCCGGCCATCAGACAGATAAACACCGAAGAAATGGTGATTGAACCGAGGACGATAGTAACGATGCGGATTTGCGAAATAGAAAGCTTCAAAATGATCACCGTGAAAACGAGGAAAGTGGTAATCATTGTCAGCATAGAAAAGATCACAATAGCTGTAAAAAGCATGCAAAGAGTGCCGGTTAAATATTGACACAATGTTGACACAGATTTGCGATGCAATCAATACTTACTTTCTAGGTGCTTGCGAACACTCGCTAGCACGGACTTCATGTTGACTTCATGGAGAAAGGCAGTGTTCACCTGCGCTCAGGCCAGATAGGGAAGCCCGAGTGAACTGGTGTTTGGGTTTCAGGCAGCAGAGAACACTGTACCAGACTGAGAAAGCGTTCAACTTTGACTGCGTGGCACTGGCCGAGCAGGTCCAGGGTGAGCATGTGCGCTGGCCTGACAGCCGTTCCAGCTATATACAGGCACTTTTCAGGCGAATGAAATCTACTGACAAGTAGTGTACCATAGCGAGAGCAAACAATGCTACCCCTTGCCAATCATTGGCTTTTGAATTTGGCGATTTCTTTTCATTCACCACAAAAGAGATCTCATTCATTCGATTAGCGCACAAAACATGACAACTGTATAACATCGGCAACAAAATCTCTCGAGTAAACTTTTTTACGAGTTAATTTAGAAAAAATAAATGACATGCTGATTTGTGGTTTTGTAAACTTTGCGAAATGCTAAGGCCACTTGGTTTGGCGTGTTGTGGTTGGATTTGCTGCCTAAATGCCATGGCCACTGACTGAGTGAATGCACTGTCCACCGAAGGGAACTGTGGTCATCCTCAGCAGCTCTCTAATTATTCTGCCTAGTCGTTGTGCAGGGCACGATTCTGCTCTTTTCTACCTGAGCAGCAGTACGCTGCAGTATCATGGTAACCCAAGTGGATCATGCCAGAGAAGGAAGTGGCGGCACGTTCGCTACCAGTTATGTGTCGTAAGGTGTAGTACGGTAGTAACGTTGTAGCGCTGTAAAGTCGTAATAATGCCACTAACCCAGAGGCCAGTGGGACACGAGCTAATCGAGGCGATCAGACCGTCTGCTGGTCAGTCTTCGAGAAGCACTCTCCCAGGCGGGTCCTCACATGTTTTCTCCACTCTTCCCTTTCACCGTGCCACAAACCCGTTCACTCCAGCACTCCTTTACCGCTTCTGGTCATGCATCAGACTGCACCGACCGTCTCCCTGAGCAGCAGCAGCAGCACCTTCTCTCTGCCTACCGACCAGTCACAGCCTGTGACACACTCACTCGGCAGTCTTTTTTTCGCTGTCCTCTAGGTGCGAGTGAGCGACAATAAAAGAACGGCTTCTGGTCACAGTGATTTTAAAGCGGCAAACAAATGGGTTGCAATCAAAGCTGGTCACACTTAACGCTGGCCACCGTCACAGCTGATTTACACGGCAACCACCCAGCTCATTGCTCATTGCTCTTCCACCGAAACATGCAAGTGTCAACCGAGTGTTAAATAACGCTGTGCTGTCCTTTGTTTGGATCTCCATAAATGCCACTTGATTATTTATTGTTTGCTCATAAATTATTCAGCATCAACAGCAGCAGCAGTAGCTTTGTCGCCATTGTCTCTAGTTCGGGCCAAGTCATTTTCAGTGTGCTGCCAATCTGCAGGCCTCACGACGTCCTTCGATTTCTCAAAAAACAAGCAAGCCTAACGAATTTGGTTAATCACCTGGCCGTTCAAATGCTCAAACCACCGAAAATTGTCATCACCAACATTGATGAGGATCCGTCTGTTCGGCGAAATCGTCACCGGCAAAAGATTGCTGAAATATGTGGTGAGTGCATTGACCACCATCAAGCGAACGATCAGTGCTGCAGTAATGCCGTAGGACTGCGGCACTGTTTGCCCGCGTCGGTCAACTAGCTCAGCGGAACTGCTCTCCTAACAAATATACCCTTTCTTCCTTCCCACCTACCTTTCTGCCTCCTTCCCTCCTCGTACACTTCGCTAGCTCTGTGCTGTATACTGCTGATCAATTGGATTATGGCCATAAGCAAATCCTGCTCCGTGTTTGGAATTTTTGGCGGAATAATAACGAGCGTAATTACGCTAATGCAGTACTGCCTCCTAGTGAAGACTTCGTTTGCAGTGCACTTCAGACCAAAGGTGACCACCGCCAAACCACCGCACTACCAGGAGCACCTCTCTCTGGTCAACTCACTCAGGTGGACTGCCGGTGGTCTGGCCAGGTGCTGCACTTGTGTACAAACTCGACTCGGAAGCAAGGTGGCCGCTACGCAGCCCAGCTAAGGGTGAGGCAGAAAGAGAGAAAAAGAGGGGAGGAGGCCACTACCACTAACTGCCAGACACACTGATCTCATTTACACGTTCTTCCTAACAATCCATTAGGCAAACGAAAACACCAAAGATACGAAATAAATAAATTTATTTTAAATAATAAATAATTGTTCGACAAGTAAATAAATAGTCCATTCTCCTTCGCACTAGCGAGGGCGTCAATGGACACTCTTTTGAGGAGTAGATGCATGTGCGCAAATGAGAGTAATAAATAGGAAAGTGATGAGATGATGAGTGAAAAGGCGCAGTGAATACTGATTCCTGCTAGTATCACTTGCCGTAGCCCTTCTTCTTCTTCTTTGATGCTTTCTTTGAGCCCTTCTTTGCGTACTTTGATTCTTTGTATTTCTGGGTATAACAAACAAAGTAAACAGCTTATTAGTTTGGTAAAAAACGTAGACTAAACTAACCTTTCCCATTGCTTTCTTGTGCTTCTTGGCTTTCTTTGACTTTTTGCCTGATAGAAAGAAGGAAGTATTACAAATCGATTAGGGCTTGCCAAAAATAACTTCATTGTGCTCAATTTACCGTATTTTCCCGACTTGTGTTTCTTTCCACCTGAGCTCTTCTTCTTGAGATACTTTTTGTGACCAGATTTCTTTTTCTTGCTGTACTTGCCACCCTTCTTTTTGCTGGCGTGCCATTTTTTGGCCTTTTTCTTCTTGTACTTTTTGCCTGCAAACAAAAAGTGTGATCATGAATTTATATAAACAAACACCCTCTATGTACGTACCCTTTTTGAAGGCAGCCTTTTTCTTCCACTTCTTGAACTTCTTTTTCCACTTTTTGTCCCGCCAGTTGTTGTGATATTTCTTTTTATCGCCCCATTCAACTTTGTGATAACTTTTCTTAAATCTAAAAAAACGCAAACACATTAGTGGAATGTTTAACTGCAATTCCTTTCACAGTTTAAACGTACCCCTTCTTTTTCGCTCCCTTGTCCTTCATTTTCTTCATGCCTACAATGCGCAAGAATATAAATTAGCGTGATGAGAGACAGAAATGACCAGGAAGTACCTTTAGAACCACCGGACTTCTTTTTGCCTGCTTTTTTCTGAACAGTAAAAGTAGCATTTAAATATTAGCTGGTCACTGGCAAACTACCCGTAAGACTCACCGCCCAGCCATATTTGCCTGACTTCTTAAAGCCCTTCTTCTTTTTGCCCGACTTGTGAGCACCGTACTTCTTCTTCATTTTATGGCCCTTTGAGTACTTCTTCTTTCCTGCCTTCTTCTTCTTCTTCTTAAAATCGGCACCCTTGTAGTACTTGCCCTTCTTAAAAGAGGACTTTTTCATAGCACCGCTCTTCTTCTTCTTTTTCCCGCCGCCCTTTTTGGCGTACTTGCTCGACTTGGAGGACTTTTTCTTGCCTCCACCGGAAGCAGCAGCCACCAGATCATGTTCGTAGTTGGTGATGTACTTTCGGTTGGCATCGTTCACGAGTAGGCTGCCAAGAGCACCTGTGCTGATGGCGGTTGGTTGCCCATCTTTTGCTGGCTCTGTACTTAGCCGAAACGATTCGATGAGCACAATTAGGTTTATTAAACCTAAAAGGATAATCTACAAAGCAGCAAATTAGGAGACATGACACCGGAAGTTGTAGTAGGTGAACAAGTTGACTGGAGAATGGTGAACAACAACAACAACAACAAAGAAGTTGGCTGTGAAGGTGGTTACTTACATAGAGTCGCATTGTCGCTTACAACACAGAGCACATTCCTAGGCACACCAAATTTGCTGTCGTGTCGATGACTGCAGATAAACCACACAACTAACTGAACTAAACTGATTGATCTGCTGATTGGGAACACTCAAACTGTGAACTGGATCAACTGCCAATCAGCGCTTTTATACTGAACCCGACAAATGCAGACTCTCATGATCGTCACCAAGTGAGGAATGGTAAGAGATACCATTACAATGCGATACATTTCAGTGTACAGAGAAAGCATAGCTCACCAACTCACTGCTCTTGAGTAGAATCGGACAGAACAGGCAAAGACAATACCGACTGGAGGAGAGAAAGAGCCCGCTGCCCGATACAATGGGAAAAAGTGAAAATCGAAAGTGACAACAAATAAACAAACAAATTGATCAAACTCGCGCCAGCGCTTTTGTGGCACTTTGCTCGACTTTGTTGTACTGCTGATTTACATCGCCACCCCGACCGGTAGCGGCCGACAGACAATGACAATTACCGGCGGAGGCACGGCGCAATGGCGCGCACTCGCTGACACAGTCGCCGGCAATGAAGTGTGTTAAATTAAAGTCTGATCCGACGCCAAATGCTGTCCCAGTGTCCGATCACCTCTTGACATTCTTTTCAATTATAACTCAATTACCGCCGACACCGACCATTTGTTGGCACATTAAAAGGCAGCACTCTGCACTGTCAGTGCTGCGAGCCTCGGTGCGCTGCTGCGCCTTTTGTCGATCGGTCGATCGTATCAAATCAAATCATTCTCATGTTGCACTTTCAATTTTCATTTATTCAATTTTCATCTAACGGTAGAGCACGCTTGACAAACAATAGTAACAAAATGTAGTGCAAGTTCACACTCATGGGCACTTTGACAGTTACTGGATTCTGTTCTTTTGAGATTATAATTAGCCTCTAAAGATACAAAATTTACAATAAAGATTACAGTAGCATAAACATTCGATTTAATTTCATCCCGATTTGTAGTTGTAGTCTTGACATAACAATGCAAATTAAATTTTTTATTGTCAAAAACACTACACTATTCAGCGTTTTATCATATTTATTTTTAAACAACAAAAATCATTCATTGAGTGTCAATCGACGATAGCCTCCAAAATGTCAAGGTCGTGAATGTCAAGGAGAATGTTTTCTCTGTACACTTTTTAAATTTTACCAGTTTAAACAGATCAGTTTGGTGACAAACGATTGAAAGCTATTTATTGACCTTGAACAAACATTTCACAAGTGGTTCAAATCATCAGAGCAATTAAAATTGTAACGTGTTTGAGTAATTCAGAATCATCTTTAGTTTTTTAATTAAATTTTTTTATTCTTATTATTTTTGTTATTTGACTGCTTTTTTGTTTGCATATTTTTAGAAAAAAATAAACATATTTAAGTTTGAAATAAAAAGAAATCAAAGTTTTATTTGAGCAATAATAACCAGTTATGTTGATAGTGCGTATGGGCCAATTGGCCAGTGCATGATTTGCATAGTTCAATCATCATCGTCAGAGTCAGATGACTCATCAATTCCCTCGATATTCTCAACGTCTTCACCTGCATCATCTGAAGTTTTATCAGTGCTGACGCCAAGAGCACGAAGTGCGGCATATGATTTGATGTGAACAATGTTCTCCGAAAGGTACTTGGTGTAGTTTTTCAAAGTTTTGTCCAGTATCTCCTTTGCTTCCTCCTTATTACCTTGGGCCAGAGCCACCAAACCAAGCTCCATGCTGGCTTGGGGAACAACGTATCGTTCCTTTTCTTTGATAGTTTTCTCTCTGCAATGGCAAATGCAAATGTGTTAACTTGTGTTTACGGCCAAACATTTACTTTTCGATGAGCAACTTACTCGCTAATAATCGTCTTAAAGCATTCAACGGCTTCAGCGTATTTCTTCATGTGCTTCAGCAAAACGCCCTTGTAAAACATGGCAATGAAGTACTTGTCGCGGTTAGCTAAATAGATAAAAATAAAAACCGTAATTATTGTTTCTACTTGAGGAATTATTAAGGCATAACTTACCAGAGTCTTTGTTGTACTCATTCATGTCGTCTTCGACAATCTTGTACCACTTATCTGCCAAGGCGGGATTGTTATTCAGTAGATAGACGTAGTTGATGTTATACAGAGATTCCTATTGTTTTGCAGGTAACAACAGTTTAATTAGATTATTAGGGAAAATTTGGCTTAAACGCTTACCAAAACAGGGAGAATCATGGTTTTTCCCGTTTTGAAAAATCGTTGCGACTGTACAATGACAGCCTTCTCAAGAGTCATTGTTTTGCCCAAATAGCGAATGCGCAAAGTTGGCACAACTTCAAACAAAGCCCCGGCCTCATCAATAAGCTTGGGATTGCCCTCCAGCTTGCCCTTAGTGTAGCGGAAGATGCCTTCCAGAAACGTGACAATGGCTGGTGAGTGAAGAGTCTTTTCGCGCAACAGCTGAGCGTACTTGATGGATTCATCCCAGTTGCACATAAGCGCGTTGGTCCACATTAGCTCCCAGTGAGACACCTTGTGGAACATTTCATTCTCTTTCTCGATGATCTCCTGGTAGTGCCCAATGGCCTCAGGCAGATTGCCATTAATCTGCACAATTTTGGTTTTGGCCACTTTGTACAGAACGCTCTGCAATGATCAAAATGTATAATAGTTAAAAACTAAGTTTTATCGATGTTCGTTTTGCTACAAACCTTTGGGTACTGAGCAATCTTTTTGTCCACTGCCTTGGTCATGGCGTCCACATTGGCTGGGCCAATGCAGCCGTGCATCTCAATGTAAAGCCAGTAGAAGATGAGCACCAGCTCTCCGGCGATGCTGTAGATTCCAGGAAGTTCATAGGCGACGGCGTTGAGCTCAGTGAAAGCAACATCTCGTACTCCCTTGAAACCAAGGAAGTTGACGATTTTAAGCAGCTTAGGAGGAAGGAAGCTGACAATGAGATTGCGAACGCCTCGCTCAAGGCGAATACCCGCCTCAAAATTGGCTTTTGAAACGGGGCTTTCCCAAGAAGTTCGCTTCTCGAAAATGTCGCGGCATTTACTACACAGTCATCAAAAGTAAGTGGTCAATTTTCTGCAAACATGCAAATGACTGCAAGTACTTACGCCAGTACGTTCACAGCGACGCCAATGTGGTAGGCAATCTTGGCCAGTTTCTTCATGTTATGACACTTAAGTAGGCCCAGGATGGACTTGCATGCAGTCACCATGGCGTAGGTCAGCTCAGCGTGCAGTTCGAGATCCGAGTAGAGATCGCCGTAATTTTTCTTAGTCAGCATATTGGTGATTTTCTTAAACTTCTTCTTGCGAAGCTTGTTGCATTGCTTCAAGCAGCGCTGTGCGCTTTTCTTAGCCTTTGTCATGTCATCCTGAAGGAGGGAATAATATGTTGATTACTTTCTGAGTTGGATCACTTGTAAATCCACTGTAACTTACATTGTCAAGCGTCAGGGCGGCCTTGATGATACCGATCATTGCCTTGAGTGAGCTGTGGTACAGACTCTTCTCGGCATTAGCATCAGCCAGAGAGATGACCAAGTCTAGGTCATTGTTTTCAAAAATGGTAACCAAGTTGGCAAAAGACGAGTTGATCGACTCCTCAATGGGAACCATGTCACTGCACATTGAAGAAGACATTAGTGAAACAGTTTTAGCGTTACTACAATGTGCTTAGTAGGGTGATTAAAAACTATTGACAAAAATGCACTATGTTTATCACAATAAAGCAAAAATGGTGTATATCAAGTTTTCAAGTGCTACAATTTCTCAGTGCCCCTCTTTCGTGTAATAGAAGTGCCTTACAGTGATCGTTTGTTCACTGCCACTTGAAAGACTGTCAATGTGTCACATGCAACATCGACTTACATTGATTCGTTGTTCGATTCCATGATGATGGCTGTTGTAGAGTACGGGGATAAGGCAATGCCGCAAGTGAAGAAGCTGTTTGACGATAAGAACTGTTTGTCGACTGGTTAAACACGAACGACTGAAGCTGACTGAAGCCTCGATTAGTTAATTTAAATGCCGCGATAAGCAAAAACAAGCCGGTCAATTGATGCCAGACAGGTTTTCAAATGTGCAACAGGTCCTTTGAAGACGCTGTGCCCTTTTATACAGCGCTGTCGCTTTCCTTGAGGTTTTCTTCTTTCACCATCTCTCTATTGGCACTTTTCACTCTTCTCTCTTCCCCACTCTTCCCCATCTTTCTCTCTCCCTTTCTCTCTCTCTTTCTTTCCCAGTCGTTTTCTCTCTCCACTTTTCTCTCACTCTCTACTCTCTGGACTGTCTTTTCACAGGTGCATGATCATCATAATAATAAAATTCTCGATGCGCCTGCCTGCCTGGAGACCGCAAACAAAAGGTTTCGATGAGCGAATCCTCTCTGTCTCAGCTCTTTGAAAAGGAAGAGAGAAAAAATTGTCTACGGCTGCAGGTTTCGGGGAATCATTAGTTCTATTCTATTCCATTTAATTATGACGCCGACCACTGGCGCTGAGTGCCGCTCTCTCGCCGCTGTCCCGTACTGTCGTGTGAGCTGTCAAACTTTCCGCTATTTTCGTCTGCTGCCGTCGATGCAAGTGCCGCTCATCAGCGGAGCTTGTTTTCTCTCGCTCTACCTTTCTCTCTACACTTTCTGTCCTACCATTGCCTCTACTGGCCCTGATGATTACGGGCAATTACGAGCACTGGAAAGAGACGGACAGCACACGGCGACAAACACAGACTGAGTGAGACAAGGACGGGAATGCTAAGAGTGTCTGACGGACGAGTGCTATGTTTGGCGACACATTCAACAGTCAGACAGTCAACCAGTGAGAAAAAGTTATTTGAAAAACAGAATATAGCAGAATTGTTGAAAAACTAATCTTTTTTATGATACAACAGCTTATTGTGAAAGAACACTCTCCAAATTGATTTTCACTAATTGACCATTTGACCACTGACCGTCGTTAGCATGCTGAATGACTGTCCGAACTAACACTTAAACATGCGTCATTTTCTCAATGGCTGCGAGGACCATTTGAGCTTCATCGGAGCTGCTATTCGCACGAGTTAATTTTATTTTAATTTGTTCGTGTTGCATTACATCGTTACTTTATGATGTTTACGAATAGCAGTCAACAATGGCCACTTTGGATGACAGTGCAAAATTGCCAACGCAAATTGATATGGGCGCCAATTCGAGGTGACCTTAATTAAACCTTTGCTGTGACTTTGTGCCTTGATTATGTGTTTGTGCCTGTGCTGCAACGGCTGCAATGGACATCTAATGATGGGACATTACGTTAGCCAATCACTGACGACAACAATACTCATTTTCCTTAATAATTGTCAGTCAATCCTTTTCTTCATTCACATTAGGAAGATTTCAAATTTTAATACATAATTTTTTCTGGTCATACATTCTGAAGGACGAACCGGTGATCAATCAGAAATTAGCCACTTTTCACTAGAGAGGACTTCTGCCAAATGGTCATCATCACACTTTTCAAGTGGCAATAAAATTGGAATTTACGTGAGAAGTGTCGAAAAGAAATGCGTTGACAGTGCCCAAAGCAGTGGTCGTCCAGAACGACATGTTTATCGACCAGATCTGTAGATCTGGCTTGAATCGCTTTCTATTTACAGACAACAACAAGCGCACAGTCTCGTCTGAAGCTGTCTCTCTGTTCTTCGGTGCGATTAAATATAACAAGTTTGGCCGCCGTTGCCGTATCCTCGTTGCATCGCTCCAGTCTGCCTCTTCCAATGGCCATATCGTTGAGCACTGACTTTGCTTAATATAGCATCTCTTGATAGTGCATTCACTCACTGGGCACGATCATGATCGTCTGGTTTCAATTTTGACTGAATGACTACCATTGCATAAATGTGATGTCTGCCATCACCGATAGAAACAGAGAAACATCAAAGTTACACTGGCCAATTTTCAACTAGATACTTTTTGCCGACAGGTCTCATCGTTTCATCTCTCTTTTTCTCTTTTCGGGAAATAGTGATCGCCGTTAACCGTACAAAGTGATCAATATCGTCAGTTTGACAAAGTTGCGCTAATTTAATGACAATCAAATTCGTCAAAAGCAATTAAATTAAATTGCTTTTTACAACTTGGCAAGAGTAGGCAATCGGCCAGCGGTTTTGACAAAGTGCCGATTGCCAATTAGCAGTCCTTGGGAGCGTTCTCAAAGTGCACCAGCTGGTGAAAGAGTGGTACGTGCGTAATTGAAGATGTTTTCTTTTGCCACTCGCACGTCAGAAAACTTACAATAGAAAAGGAGTGATTCACACAGTGGTTTGGAGTGCGGCAGTGGCAGTTAACTAGCCAGGTAACTAATTAACCATCTACTGCAGCACGCTAATTGCACTAGACTCACTGATATTACGCAAATAGGGCAGTTACTGATTAGGTGCCATTAAAGGCCAGTATTTGACTAGTTTTGGCTTTGGATTATTTGCTTCAGCAGCTTCAGCGATGACCAATCAAAGTTTTCCCTAGACGCACAGACGCTAATTTTTGCACTTCGACCTTGTAGATCAGCTGCTGAGCACAGTTTGAGTGACGATTTGTTGCTCAAGTGAGAAGTGTTTGTGGCCAGTGCACAGAGGTGTTCTGCTTCACTAGACTAAATCTGCTCTTTCATGGAACCCCTTAATGGGCGAGTACAATTGACTTCATTAATTACGCCATTATCGTGCTGCCATTGTCGGATCTGTTTTTAAAAGTGCATCACAAAGCAGCACAACGCCATCCAAGCGACAAACCGAAATTGGTGCATTGAAGATTGCTGCTGCTGGCTGCGACAAATTCAATAACTTGGACACAAACTCGGATGAAGAGCAGCAGGAGCAGGAGCAAATGGGGAACTGTGCCTGTGCTCTGCAGTTCTCCGTGTGCTGCAATGTGTGCAGTCACGAAATGGCCGATGCAATTGCTTTGTGCACCTCTTATTGACGATCATTACGATTGGCTGATGTTCGCTGGGCGTTCTAAAAATACCATTTGTGCGACAGCACTTTGATCCATTTGGCTTTGTCTTTTCTTTCTGGTCTTGGCGAGTCTATTTTTACTCCCCCAATAAGCATAATGGATGGGTTCAGTCGCGCCTTATGTAGTGGCCGCCAGGCGGTGGTTGCTGGGGGCAATCTCCAACTGCCTTTCGGCTGATTCTTGCTGCACACCTTCACTCAGCACCTTATTCAACCGAAACCGATTTACATTGAGCCAATATTTGGTCGATAGGCAAATCAGTGACGTCAGGAAGACGGACAGTTTAGCAGCTCCGTTTGTCTGGTAATTACTGAGAGCGCATTAACGAGGCAGAACGTGCTAATGATCACTGAGTCACAGAAGTTTAATAAATATAATGGAGAATAGCTGTAGAAAGTTTCTAACAGAGAAATCCCCCACAAGGTAAAAACAAAAAAGAATCTGAGGTGGCAATACAATTAGAATTAAAAAAGCAAGTGATGTTTTTGAGTATTTTTGCTTGACGTCATAGAAATTGCTAGTAGATGGCATGGTGAATTACATAGTAGTCGTGGTAGCAGGCCAGAATGCACAAAGGCTGGCCTATGATTAAGGAAAACCAAACAAAAATGTTTGCCCAGTTTCCATTAAGCATGCGAGACACGATGATGGAAAATGGGATTTGAAGAGCCATCCCTGCAAAAGCATACACCCCAAACATTTTCAGCGGCACTGAAACGAGGTATTCGTGAAAAAATGCCGAAATGACAAAGACCGCAGACATGACAGTCATCTTGGAGTATCCTCTCTTCAGCAGAGGCACATAGATATGGCGCAATGCAAACTTGTGAACCTGCAATGTTACAGTACGGTTAAAAGGAAAATATTTTGCTATATCATTGCTCAAAAACTTACCCCCATATTCCATGTTTTCCAGAACTGCGCGATAGACTCTGCATTCCACCAGTCCTTGTAGAATTCTCTGTCGCCAAAACGCTACACAGAAAAACGTTGCATTATTATTATTATTTGTTTGCTAAACAAAGCACTTGCTCAAAAGCATACCAAAACTTCAGCCACCAAATTCAACATTGAATGAAAGTACACGTAAAACCAAATCAACCAAATAACGTGGTTCGGAATCTGAATAAAAAGTTTTCATTAGAAAATGTAATTAATAAAACACCGCTAAACATACCGCAAGTTTAAGTAATCGTTCTAACATTTTAAAGTAGTCCATGTCCTGCAACGGCTTAAGTGAATTGCTTATTGTTGGCACCATCCACTGCTGAATCAACGCCAGGTTGAGCTGAACTAGGAACACCTGTTTGAAGTGAATTTTAATGAGTCCTTTTGAACAACCGCATTCAAAAATACTTTACCACTTCAAAAAGTCGTTTCATCATAAACACTTTTCTACGTCTAGCAGAACGGGGAAAGTTGAGTTCGTAGCAGAGTGTTGGAGCATAGCAAAAGTAGTAAATGTCAGTTAAAGTAATGTTGTCCGGGTAGGAAACTATGGTCTGAGGGTCGAAACCGTTTGGCAGACGAAGACCATTTTGAAAGTCACCGCTCTTATGCCGTCGATGACTCATTCTCTTTTGATTGTGCCGGCACCAGTAGTTGACATGTGAGTAAGAGAACAATTTCAGGAAAAGAATACAATACATCAAACTGGACACGGAAGCGGAAACTGGGTGAATTTCGATGGTGAACACTGAAACCACTGGCCACAGGAGAACACAGGTCAGGTTTAGCGCAATCAGCTGAAATGCTCGCTGTGAAGATATTTGATGCTGATACAAAAGAAGTTTGTTAAAAACCGTTTAGTTAATTTGTGTGAATAGACTTACTCTACTTAGCTTGAGTTCAATGTAATAAGAGAAGAAAACAAAGATATGCAAGAGAATGACTGACGTAATGGTAGGCCATATTGAAGTGTTTCCAAAGAAGGTGTAAGCGATTTGAGTGTAGTTGATTAGAATGCCGTACCTAGTTTATTAAAGTTAAGTTAATTTGCCCAATAGATATACAAAACTTACTTGATCAAGTTTTCTAAAGCTACGCGAAGCGTTGCTAAGACCTACAAAGGAGAAAATTGATATATTTTAAACTCTAATCGGATCAAATCAATTGCATTTTAATGATCATTTTGCTGCTTAACTAATTTGCCTTGAACTGTTGTCAACAAACTTAATGCAGCTTACAACATACCAATAAAATGAGGGCTAAATTGAAAAAACCTCGAAAATTATTAAATCCACTGGAAGCGCTGAACAATGAATCGCGCTGTGAGTGACACCTGAAAAATATTATATTTAGAATACAAAAGTGAAATGAACAATTTAAAATCACACTGACCAGGTACACACAAGGACAAACACACACAAGGACAAGTATTTAAATTAAATACAACTAGAGCCAACAAAAATCTTACGGTCGGTCTGGTTGACCCAGCCTGATTAGTTCGTATTGATGGTTCTCATCGGTAAGACTCTTTGATCGTTTTCTCTGTCGGACCACGCCATTGGGTTTGCTATGGTCATTCATGGTTTTGGGTGCACTTGATTCTGAATTGTTTTCTAATTCAAATAATCGAAGTCTAACTGAAAGGAAATAGAAGTTGAAAAGTGACACTGCTCACATGGACTTGAAGTCAAAACAAAAAGTGAGATACATATCAGTGTATGCTTTATATTCATACTGTCACCATAATCGCTTGCGCACATCTGTCCACGATGATAATGAAGTGATTGGTCTTGGCAAAGTACATGTATTGATGCACTGCAGACACCTTCAACTTCACAGACCCCTGATAGCTGGAGCTCTTTTGCAGCGTTATGCAAGTGCCATGTGTTTTTGCGTCCCACTGTCTATTGCCCTTCAGCATTTGCCACGCTAGAAGTGGAATTTTTGTCCTTGATGAAGATAAGACAGTTGGCCATTATTCCCACTATGACCACGATGGTGGTCATCGGCCAGTCAGTCAGTGGCAATGTACTTCTCATCTTACTGGCCTATCAAAACGTCTGTCTGTGCTTGTGTGTGTGTTTACTTATGGGCCAAGCGACTACATCCTAGCTATGGTTCGACAGCAGGGAAACTAGTAGAGAAATAATCTGTTTCTTGAAAATAATTAGCTGATTATGAGTGTATTGATTGATTACTGTCTTGTCCGCGTCAAGCTGACGACGTGCTGGTGGGAGGTACATGTGCACAAATAAGTGAACTTGCCAAGTGCTATTAATAGATTAGAGTTTGCTTCAATTAAACGTACAGAGAAGCAAGCAGTGAGTAATACACGTGCTCTATTGAAAGACGGTGATATCACCAAATCCATATTTTGATTGAATGCTAACTGAAAAACCAGAAGTTAATTTAGCATCATGTCAAAATAACTAGATTCTAGCATTTCAATTATTAATTGCCTAACAAAGAGTACTTGTTTTAGGAAGTATCCAAGTGTCTAAAACGACTGTGTTGCCTCATAGGTTGTCTCATACTGAAGAGCATATCAGTTCATACATTAATTCGTTCTGCTCAGTTAGCAGTACATTTGAGTACATTAGCCACTGTCTTATCGGTGTGAATGTAACTGTCTTCTCTCTGCACTGATTTCTCATCTCCAGACACATCATTGCATAGTGATCGAACTGGAGCACTGAAAGTTAGTCTGTCTGAGTGTATGTGTGTGTGTTTGTTATCGCCTTTTTACTTACAGTAAGAAAAGCACAAAACAATGTGT
>JAALOO010001448.1_pt1 | contig 16023 bp, 13 predicted proteins | sample 7257641 | NCBI WGS metagenome assembly JAALOO01 (sample SAMN14085613, study PRJNA598686) | mite metagenome | biome: ENVO:01001000; feature: ENVO:01001002; material: ENVO:01001226; isolation source: single female mite from University of Michigan culture on fish food culture... ...
TCAAAATTGAGCCAACAAAAAAATTTTTTGATTTCAGATTCGGATTCAGCGTACTTGAATTAGTAAAAACCATTTGGCTTGGTTCTTGTTACCACGGGGCTTCGCCCCGTGTTATTTATATAGTCACATTTATTTTACCATTTTTAAAAAAATTGATAAAAAGAAACAATACGACTGTTTTCTTTTTAGCAAAAAAATCCATTTTTTATAACTATTATAAGTATTTTTGTGCAAGTTAACGATTTTTTAAAATTTTGTTAATTTGTAGTATCAATTAATTTTTAAGATGTTTAAAGTTTGTTTACTTGTTCTATTGATTGTAAATTAAAAACTTTAAACACAAAAACTTTGAGCATTTTTATAAGAATGCTAAAATGCACTTTTTTATTTTAAAATGTAGCATTCACCTCACTTTGACGTTGACATTGAAACTTTGCCGCTGAACTTGCTTTCTAGAAAACCCAACACGATTCCTTCTTCTCTTTTTAATTAATGCTAATTGCTGTGTCAGGTAGCAGTGGCATAATAGCCCCTCACTAATTGCCACAGGTGACACTTTGCACTGCTAATGTCTGCTAATAGTCGCTCCAAAGCATTGCGTGTGCATCTATTACTTTATTAGTCCTACCGGACTGCTTCTATGTCGTTCCTCACCTTTGTTTCTCTGTCTTTTTCCTGTCGTCCTGTCAAATTCTCTGTTTCTCTCTAAGTTTCTTTATTTCTTGAGGTGTGATGATTGCCTGTAGCCTGTACAAGTAATTGTATTTAATTAGCGCACCACTGTCCGTCTGGCTGCACTCGTCACCACTTTCATCGAATCGATTTCAACAACCAGACTGGGAAAAAGAGAGGGAAAAACAGTGTCGAGTGCTGTGGCTACTAGTGCTCTCTCTCTCTCTCTCTTTCTATTTTCTCGTGGATGTCAACTTGTGCGACGAGTGTCTTGCCGCTTTGTTTTGCACCCGTCGACTAGTCGAGAATCATACTTGAAAAACATAATTTGCTAATTGCCATTCCAATTGCGTTCTAGAGAAGAGAACAAAAATGGAGAAAAAGGTGACGCTAATGGAGGTGCGGTGCCACTCAGCAAGCACACACACACACTCATCTTTGCTCTCTCAAACAAACCGCCAATGCCTGACGCTGATTTGCAAATCATAGCCCTAAGGGCTATCTCGATCATTTCTCAATGGGCGGAAAGAGCACCAGTTCTTTGAAAAACAACGCCATCAGAAAAACAAAAGCTTTCTTCTCAACTTATTTTCATTGTTTTTCAGCTCATTTTTGTCAACTTTTGTTAAACAATTCTACTGTTTTTGTTGTTTAGAATTGTTTAAATTAGCTTTTATTTCAATTGATGTAAACAAAAAGTTTTAAAAATGTCTAAACATGTAGTTTCTTTGTGCAAATAATTTAAAAATTTGATTTAGTCGACTGTACAACTAATGCCGTCACTATTTAAAAATGCAGTTTATCAGTCTATGCTTGTGTAATTACACAAATGTAATTGAAATTGAAATTAAAATTGATAACTAGAATATGTCGATTGGTCTTATCTGGTGGAGAGTAAAGAAAAATTACATTAATGATGCCAGTTTTTAATTTTGTTGTGCGTTTGCTAGTGTTGAGTTTGTAACAAAATTATCGCAACTTGCTTGCGTCGATTCTGACACAGTCTTCATTTTCAGGATTAATTACGTTTTGGTATTATTGCATATATTGTTATTATTAGAAAAATTGTCAAACTTCCAATCTGCCACTGCTGCCAAAATTATCATACAAATTGCATTGCTTCAAATGAAAAACCGTAGACCAGTTTCAGTTACTTTTTTCTACCAATGAGAGCTTTGACTTGTACTAATTTTCATTAGCTGTTTCACTGTCTGCTGTAGTCAGAGAAAAATGCATTAAAGCAAATGCACTTTTGTGCATATATTCTAATTATGGTTGGTATATTTTTGATGCTCTTATACTTATTCGGTGCTCAATTGCTTCCAGAGCACGAGCAGGCAATTAGTCAAAATGAAGGCAAACCTTGGCAAAGTATTGATTAACAATTAGCCTAGCAAAGGTACCTACCGCCACACTTTGAAGCTCCTCTAAAAAGCTGTTTGGTGCATTGCACTACTTTTAATCATTCCTGGCAACCTCATTCGGTCCCGAGCAAGCACTTGTGATAGACAGATAATTGTTGCTGCGCATCGTCGCCATATTGCTTCAAAAGCTGCATCGCTGAACTTTGCTTATCGCCGCGCGCTGCCGCGCAGAAATCGAACTTCTAAGTGTGCTTTACAAAACTAAAAGACTGCTTTGCCACGCGGCTGAAGTACTCTTTGGTGCAATAACCCGACACGGTTATTGGGCCCATCATCATCATTAGCCTTTCCTCACTAGTAATAATTTGCTTGTAATTAATTACCTCGTTATGGTCGCATCTAAGAAGAGATGCAGTAAAGGGCAAATGCAAAAGTAGTCACTGTTTTCTGTTCGTGCTGCTTTACGACGACCCGCCGGCTGGCTGCTAATCATAGACCCATTTCACTGTTGGCTTGCCTGGCAATTACCGCATCAATTAATAGGCTTCGATTTGATCTGAAAGTCGCTTTGACATGCGCGACACGATTCAGTTTTTTGACGGTATTTAGACATAAATCTCTTTTTGCGATGAGTTGTAAAGCGCCAGTTTGTGTACCATATCATTCCTTCAACAGCCTTTCTGATTTTCTTATCGTTTCAGCGCAGTGTTTACAACAACTTTCTAGTGGTGCTAAATAAACAGACAATCGGGTTGAAAGTGAACTTTACCTGATCAACACAGTTTTTTATCTTTTCTTTTTTTCAAATGATGACCGGTTGTAGTGAAGGTCACTAGCACTACTGATAGGCTGGTTGACCTTCTATGCCTGCTCTAGCTAGTTTTTCCTCAATTGGTCACGACTTGGTGCGATCTATTTGGCACCAAGTTTTGGCTAAAGTCAGTCTGCATTTTCTTTAAATTGAAATTTTAATCTATCTCAATTAGATTATAGCCAAATTGATGCAGCTAATCACTTGATTCTAATCGAATTAATTGTAGGTTTTCCAATTTTACTCATCAGGTTGACGGATTATCGGTGATGCTTTGCATAAGACTGAGAATTGCCAGTTTCTAGGCAGTTTAGCCAGCTATGCTTAAGTTGTGCCGAAGAAGTTCCGGGTGCGCACAAATGTTTGTAAAACATCTCCTGTCTACAGCTTGTTCATAATTTTGCCCCAACGAATTGTCGTCAATTTTGTCTGAGAAATGTTTCACTTGAATAATTTGTTTGAAAGTTAGTTTTAAAACATAATTTTAAACAATGCTTTGCAAAATAACCTTGGCATTGAGTGACACCTGCTTGCCGTTAATTTTTTATCCAGTTTCAAATGCAACTTTTAATTAAATGTCTTTGCAAATCTTGCCAAATTCAGGTTAGTTTTGTGCAATTGAGGCAACACAAGAAAAAACGGTTGTAGATAAAGTGCATAAAGGGGCAAATGGATGTATTTGAGGGGATCGGCCTGGTGGTGGTGGTGGTGGTGGGCAGTTGAGCTAAATAGAGTTTTAAAAAAAGAAGAAAGGGCTAACGTCCAGTCCATTGAGTGTCCGGATCTGGCAGGCAAGTGTTTATGAGACAATTAATCATTCACAGCGAACAGATCACTGGCAGGGTGGCACACGATATTGCCAGGTAGACGCATTTGTGTGTCGGTATGTGTGCTCGACGGGCCGTACAGAGGCAGTTTCTGTCTGTGTGGCTGCAGTGTTCGAGACTGAGATTTTTAGAAGTGCATTGTCTTGTCATCGATGTTGCAGTGTGAGCGAATCCTCCTGGATGCTGCTGCTGCTGCCACCGCTGGTCGCATCGTGCTGCTGCTCTGCTAATCAGATTTGCGATTCATTAGCTGCTCGATTGTTTGTCCATCGCGTCCAAGTTGAACGAATTTGTTTGACTTTCATTATGCTCGCCAGCAAAGTGCACGTCAGTGTCCAGTGTCCTCATCTGACTTGGGCACTGTTTTCTCATAGCGAGAAGAGATCGAAACCGTCTACACCTGACATGAGCTCCAGTCTCCTGTTCCCTCTCTTTCTCTCTTTTTAAGACGGTCGATCGGATGAACAATAGACCACATGCATGCAATATTTGCATTTATAGCTTGCCAATATTTAGAGAGCATTATTAATTTAAAGTGCACACTTGCCCAGTGTGATTGTGTGCTTGTGTGCTGCGGCTGCTGTAACCAGTCAACTGCTTTTAATTGAGCATTCCTCAAGCTGGTTTAGTCGGGTTTAGTAGTATCTTGGGCAATGTTTGTTGCTCGATTGACTGCCGAGAAGCTGAGCGGAGAGAGCTAGTGTGCGCCTCTTGCTGCAGAGCAGCACTTCACTGGCTCATCTCACTGGGCACTATCATTTACAGTCAATCAGGGCAAGCAGACAATGAGTGGCGATGTAAACTTGTCAAAAGTATCAATCTACTCTACTGGCATGTCTGCAGGAGCGTAATGGGCAACGCAGATAGATGCTGCTGCTGCTGTTGCTCTATCTGACGCTGAGATGCTCATGCAAATGTTTTAATCCTCCGATGCATCGAGGTAATTCAAGCGCACTCTTGACGACGCCATTGCCAGGCGTTCACGCACGGTAATGCTGTTTTCTCCCAAGATAGCTGAGGTAAATCTAAATAGCAAAGCCAGTCTGAATAGCCAAACTAATTTGCAATCCAATCAAATTGTCTGTCGACATTCAAATTGTTTTTTAATTACTGAATTAGCATTAACGTTCATAAATGAGTGCCTGTGCGCTTAGCTCCGGGATTATGCTTGCTGCCACTGCGTTTCAACGTGAACGGTCGCTTGTTGTAGTGTCTCAAGCAACGGCAATTAGCTGAACAGCAGATCGAATGTCGTTCACTAATGAATTGCCCTCGTCACCGATAGACACTGAACACTGACCAGCCTGCATCCACATCACTGATCATTTCATCTTCCCATTGCTTTCTTTGCTGGTAAATCCTTTCCTCATAAAATGGCCTCTAATGTGGCATGCGATTTCTCAATTAATTCACACAGAGAAAATTTACAAATTGGATTGTTTTTGAGGCGATGACGAACAACAGATAGCAGGGTGATGTAGATACAGCACGCAGTTTCAACTGTAGTAACAATTTGATATTTTATCTAAAGATCTAAGATTTTCTGATATATTCAATTAGTATCTGATTTTTTTGCACATCTGTAGTTTCATTGTACAACTTTTTGTTTTTATTAAAATTTTTTTTAATTTAAAATAAGATAAGTTTAGAGCCTTTTGATGTCAGTTTTGAAGTATTGTGACTTTTTTACTTGTTTTTGACAAAAGCATACTAGCATGCTTTTATTACACTATCAATGTTAAATGACCGCATCACTTTTTGGCTTTGCCTCACGCCATCGGCACCTCCAATTGCCTTGGCACTGCACCGGAGAATTAAATCGGGCAATTAGCAATTTTTCCACCTGACCATAGACTTTTCATATGTAAATGCCATTATACTGTTGTTGTTGTTTTGCTTTTGTTTTGCTCTTCACTTGCCAACTTTGACGGCAATGTTAATTCGATTGTGTGTATGTTAAGCTGATGCTGTCTTTAGATGCAGCATCAGGATCAAAGATCTAGAAGACAAAGCAAGTCTTGCCTCATTTAGAGTAACGTCTAGCTAATCATGCATCATTTTGATGCTCTAATCTGTTAATTACGGCATTCTAACCAGGAATTGTAGAATAGGTAAATGGAAATATAATTGCTGCATGACACGACTTTGCTATTGGTTGATGCAAGATGTTCAGTCAAAAGACAATGAAAGAGAAGTAGTGGCGTTGGTCAAGCCTCAAGCCAACGGTAATTGATTCCTTTTGGCATCCCAGACTGTTTTCTGTAAATCTTCAGCTGCGTTGCTGTTTAGAAGTGCTGAAAAGATGGCACATTTAGCATGCTGGTGGTGTTTGTAAGCGGACATTTGGTCACAAAACCCGCACTGCTGGCCATCCATCGCATAATCGCCCATGCTAATCTGATTACTACTGAACGACAAAATGACTGGCGCCCACTGAGCTACAGTTTAGTTGCAAGTTGTGTGCGGTTGCCTTCTGTCTGTGCTGGTCGTTTCTGGCAGGACAACCCTCTCATCAGCCCTATGACTCTGGCAGTGCAGCAGGTGAAGCAACTTCAACTAAAAGTGACTTCATTTTTGCTAACCTCTTTGTCACTGGCTATTTACTGCTTACTCGTGTAATGACTTCATTTGCACCAGGAAAATTACGCCTGCTTGCTACTTTCTGTTTGACTGAATCTTGTGACTATTTTGCTCTGCTGACAGCCAAAAAATGACCAACTCCCTTCTTAATTATGGCTTGAATATATCTGTTTCACTTTTGAAAGCGCATTTTGCATAAATGCACCCGTTTAAAAATGTTTTGGGCAAAAAAGTTAATTGATAAACACTAGTTACATTGGGTCAACTCACAGAAAATTTTGGTCAAATTTAGAACTAACACTAATCAAGTAAAAATATGCATTTTTAAGCATACTGTGTTTGATGTAAATCATTGTTAAAAAATAATTAAAAAATATTGCGTAAAACCAACCTAATAAACAATAACAATAAAACTTTTTTATTTAAGTTTTGAATTAAAATTTTTTTAAAAAGTTAAATGTATTTTTCGTAATTTTAATTGAGTTGATTACTAGGATGAAAACTTTGAAGGGTTTTAAGTTAAAATACTTGAGTTTTTAAATTAAAGTTTAACTTTTATTAATTTTTCTTTGTTATTTTGCAATTCTATTATTTTAAAATTCAAACTGAACTAATTTTAATTAAGATTTATAAAGTTGAGTTGTGCGTCTTCAAGAAAGTCTGAAACAGTTTTTCTAAAAGTTTTTTTTTCAGTTAGTACTACCAAATTGGTGACTGTTTGTCGGTTTTGATTAATTTTCGCTTTACTGCAGCCAGTCTGGTCATAATTATGGCTCAAGTGAGCTTAGCTAGTTTGCTCATCAAGGATGGCACAAAACTGGCAACAGCGACGACAGTAATTATTGTAATGATAATCACGCTGAATAGAATAAACACATTAGATGAAAATAAATTATTGCACTGAGCCAAGGCTGGTCCTCCTGCTGACAAATAGTGCCCATTTACATAGAACCTACGCCGTCTCTTCTTCTTTTTCTGTCTGGTGCTCGTGGTGTCACTGATGCCGTAAGTGGCAAAACTGATTTTCCAAGTTGACACTGTTTCAGAGGAAAACACTGCAGATGTTTGGGCTAAAACACACACACATAAAAAGTTCACTGCATCGATTTGCCACCGCTGACGATCGAATTAAATAACAACCGAACCAAGTGCGCTATCTAACTGTTCTGACAGTGTTAATTGTCCCTTCTCCAGTGCCTTCGAGCGCAACTGAGGCTACTGTTCAAAGACTGTCTGCATAGAAGCTTCTGATTGACAAAGTGAGATTAGCAGCTTGCATGGATTTACTTGTCTTTCACTTTCTCGCATCCCCCAGTGTCATTAGTCCTAATAATAAGGAGCTACTGGTGACAGTTAAGAATATTGCTCTTTTCTTCACTCTCATTTTCTTTTGGCCTACAGTTCCAATTGGAAAACTCTAATCTCAGTTTCCTATCGTTTACGCTTTGCAAATTAAAACTAAGACAAATTGGCCAGACTTTGTCTTGTGCTAAGAAACTGTGACTTTTGCACACCAGCATTGGTCAGTGCAAGCTCTAATTGTAAATGACAACTGAAAAAGAAGAGATGATGCGCTTGTCTACTACAAAGGCACAAGCAAAATCAATGCTGACTTTAGTGTCGTGATTGTTTTTCACACTGGCAAATTTTGAGTTACAGTCAATAGGCAGTGAGAGCAGTAAAGAAGTGAATGGTGATTTAGGGCTGTGGCAAAAGAAAAAACCAATGATAGATAACTGTTAGTGGCCACCATGACAGAGCAAAACTGTAGAGATAGTAGTGGCCCGTAGTGCAATCACTGCCTAAGCACTTCAACACAAGCACATGCACTTTTTAGTTTTGCAAACTCACGTCATTGCAGTTCCATTAATTAGATTTTAAAATAAAATTGAATTAAATATAAATTAACAAATGCAACATCTTAAAATGGGACGCTATTTTAATTGCTTCGCGCTGACATTTGTGCTCTTCACTGCACTCCACTCAAAGTGGATGATGTGCTCCTTTGGTGAAATTAATTTGCCAAGCAAGCAGCACCAAGTTCAGCACCAAGTTCAGCACCAAGTTTGTAGTGGTGACAGAGTGCGCCTGGTGGAGAAGTGACGGCCAACTTTAGTCTCCCTTGTAATGTTATCTTCACTAACTGCTGCAGAATATTCTCGCCTTTGAGGCGTGCTTCAGAAAGGCTCTATCATTAGTAGAACTGCTGGTAAATTGCCTTGCGCTGGTTTTCTACAGCGCCACTCTCGTTCATTCTTTCTCCTTCTCCCTCTTCCTTTCTGCATCTCATTTGATTGTAATTAACGCTCTTAATTAAATTACGCATTACCCCAAACTGGAGGCAGCTATATATCCACCAGTTTGATGACCGACCGCCTTCGCTTGTTTTTGGTGCCGCTTCCAAGCGTACCGCCAGCAGAGGCACTTTTGGAGGGAGCAGCAACTTCAACTCGGTCGCTACGTAACTGTACTGTTAATTGGAGAGATTAATGAGTGTGCCAGGCAGGCAGATCACAGTCGTCTGCATGCATGGACAGGGAAAACGATGTGCTAGCACACACTTTCCATGTGCCGTTGTAGGGGCGCCGACCGTCCAGGACGGCCTCTATCTTCTGCTGCGTCGGAGGAGAGGTAAAGCAGAGCGAGGGAGAGAGCGAGCAGCATCAGCATTTTGGTGGCAGAGCCAAGTGAAGACGCCAGTCTGACAATTGTTTTAATACTAATTAGCGCAAAATGAGACCAAAAGGAAGCAGGCAGGCAGTATGCACTTGTGCTCTGCCCACCACGGACAGCAGAGGCATCCTTTTGCGGATTGGCCGCCAGATCACCATATAGTGGTAGGAACGATGCAAGTGCAATTAGTGGTGAATAATTAATTAAGTAGTAGCAGTCTGGCCACTAGAAATGGCTGCCATCTTTGCAGAGAGCTTTCAGTCGTCCAAGATGTTGCCACGACAGCGCTCCTTGATTTCAGCTTAGTCTCCTCAGAATTCATTGCAGTTTTTAACTTGTGTCAGAAACAACCGAATTGCATCTTTACTGAAAAATGAGCAAAGTTATGAACAATATTGGAAAAATATTCAGCTGAACAAACAAGTGAGTGATTTTTAGCAAGTTTGTAGCCAAGATGTAGTGGCTTTAGTAATTTAGATGACACCTTAAAAACAATGCTCAAACTAAAATTTAGTCAATAAACTAATCATCACTTTAACGACAACCATTTTAGCTGGTTGACATAGCAAAAAACCTTTTTTAACAAATAAAAACTTTATAATAAGTATGTTAAAAATGCAGTAGTTGTTGGTTTGCCTTCAAAAACCATTGTGGTGTTTTTAGCAAGTGCTCCAATTGGCACGACAGGCAGGCGCAGGCGTTCATCTTCGTTTGGCTGCATTTGGCTTGCAGCTTTTTCTCTTAATTTGGTTGAAGCCCTGAAGACCATCGTTAGGTTGAGTGTTTTTGTTTAAAACACCACTGGAGAACACGCAATCGTTATTAGATTCGATCAGGCCAACTTTTATCAGACCATCCGGGCTGAAAGGCTGCAGCTAGCAGTGGTAGCGGTGTCTGGCTGTCGTAGTGGTGGCCCCGGTAGTGGCGGTGGCGGTAGCACCGTCTGCCTCAGTGTGTCATTTCAATCAATACAATTAGGCACTGTCACTGCGTCGATGTTTAATTTGTCAGACGACGACGAGGCGACGAGATGCGCCAGCGACGAACTGGCAGGCTTCGGCAGCAGCAGCAGCAGCAGAGGCAGTGTGACTAAGCTCCATCTACATTGTCAGAGAGTGAGGCAGCCATTGCCGCGGCCAGACTGCCGTTCAACTTTCACTGCAGTTCCAGAGAGTATTCTCACTAATTAAACTCGGAGCGCGCCACTGTACCGCCGAATTCTAATGAGCGAACTCAGTTGCACTCATCACTCATTACTGAGAGCAGAGCAAGGATGCTGCAACAGCAGAAACAGCAGTAGTAGTGGAGGCAGTAGCGAGAGACCAGAGTGAACTGCACCAACGACGGCGACAACTACTACTACTTTGTTCTGAACGGGCAAAAAGGTAAATTAACATTTTGCCTGCACGATCCCGTTTGATTTGAACATTCTTAGATGTCAATTTCATTAGAGCAAATTATGAATAATTTTTGCCTAATTTCAATGGTCGACCAACTGCAGCGCAGAGGAAATGTTCGCTCTTGGGTACTTTCATTTGGCAGTAATCGAAGCCAATATGGCGCCAACAAGACAAATTTATCCTCCGGCGACACTTTGGAGTATTTTCAAACTGAACAAAATCAATGACAAAATCATTTTGAATAAAATCAGAATACGAAAACTGTTGGTATTGGTCAATGTTTTCTCATTTTACATTTTTGCAGTTTTTTCAGTATTAAGTTTGAACATGTTCATTATTATTTGTTTTGTAAAAATCACTGATTCAAACAAACTTCAGATTAGTTCATTATATTTTTTTTGAGTTTTTAAATAAAAAATTTGCGTGTTTATCTACAGTTTTGTCTGGAAAGACCCTACCCAAGTTAGTCAAATTTAGTCGGGTATGAGGTGTGTGCTAAAAAAATAGCACACGCTAGAATCCTCAAACCTTGAATAGTACAAATTGAAATGAAGCCCTAACTGGGAAGAGCAATGCTAAGCCTGCCTGTCTGCCACCCCCGTGCCCGAGACGGAGAGGGGCTCTCTGGGTCTCCCCACGGGCTGAATGTATCCGCGGCCTCATTAACGAATATCGTTTCTTTGTTTCACACTGGCAAGTGTCAGCAGTGTGGCAATGCAGTGAGGCAGGCGGCGGTGGTAGCACGAGACGGCCGCTCGCTGCACTGAGTCCAACGGGTGAGGCGACTGTGGTGAACGGTGCAGTGGCAAGAGCAGCACCAAACGGCGGCATGGTGGAACTGTGAGGACCAACACGCGCGCGGTGCCATAAAAAACGAGACTGCCAGTGACGAGAATCGATTCGAGTCGAGTTTCACAGTAGCGCTCAGGAGTAGCACTGCAGCAGTGAACAGAGGTAGCAAGGAGAGAGAGAGAGAGAGAGAGAGAGGGAGAGAGAGAGAGAGAGAGAGAGAGAGAGAATGAGAGAATGGGTGCACTCTTCGGTTGACTCTGGCTGTGCTCTCGTGCATCTCTCGCACCCCTTTGCTCGGTGGCGCGCGTCGGCCGCATCCGCCGCCAATGTGCCGTCGCACATCTTCATCATCACTCATTCGCACTTTGGCCCTCTTCGGCGACAGTCACTCGGTGCCGGTCGACCAGTGCCAGTGGCCACACGTAGCTTTGCTTTTCCCCCGTTTACGTTGGCTTTTACTGTACATAATCATCATCATCCTCATCGTTTGGCTGACCCTTCATCATCAACACCTGCATTTGATGTTCACCTTAAACTGTATAGTTGATGTTTGACAAACAAAAATCTGGCCAGTGTCACTGTGTACGCGATGTGCCAAAGTGCTACTGCTGTTGAGCGGCCGGCCACTGCTTGAGCCGGTCGAACCAAAACAAAAAACACAGAGAGTCGTTTGTACTCTGTGGCAATGTAATCCACAGAATCGGTGACTGCTCACCGACCTGGCTGTCTACAAATGACCAGGCCGGTGTGGCAGACTACTCTTTCTCACCAAAGTTCCTCCTTCTTGTTCTCGCGTCTAAACCGAGAATTTCCTACTCTCAATTTCCTACGCAATGTTCCATCACCAATGATTCCTACTACTACTACTACTACTATTTCAACTTCTACAACTACTCCTAAAAAATCCTACTGCTACATCCCTTCCTAATTCCTATTTGCGTGGTTCCTACAGCACAAGAAAATATTCCTTTTTATCAAAAGTTCCTTTTTATCAACAATTCCTCCTGCAATTCAAGCATACAAGTTCCTCTACTACCTGACCATTGCCGTTCAGTTTTAAACTATGTAAGTGAATCATACTGAATCAGATTACCCATTGTCAATCGTGTTAGAAACACTTTTTTACATCTGCGTGTGACTGTCAGCAGGACAAATTGCCCTGTGTTCTGCTGTCTGTCAACTTTGTCCTGCTGTCTGATGCATGTCTGCCCGAAGCTTCCATTCGATGATGGGTGAGCTTTTTTCTTTTTTGATGTGTCGGCTGACAGGACGAACACCACACGGCAAACTGCAGAACTCGGACACACATGGTCTCTAAACACGAGAGAGAGAGAGAGAGAGAGAGAGAGAGAGAGAAAAGAAACTAACGCTGTGACACTGAATCGGGCACAGGTTGCGTAAGAGTGGCACACGTGCAGCTATAGTGTTGTCAGAGTGGAAGATGATGATGCTCAATGTGCATCACTTAGTGGTTAGCAATAAGAAACGGTGTGTTGTGTGAAGGCACTCAATAACCCACTCAGGAAGAACTCTCTCTTCAATATAGTCAACGTGAAATTGAGCCAATATATTGTGTCACTGGGACTTGGCTATCAATTCTCAGTAAATGAACAGGCAATGCGCTACCAGAAAGTGGTGAATTTAGATTGATATGGTTGCCTGGCAGCATGCTCAACTTCTCTCTACGTCGGCACACTGATAAGCTAGCGTTCAGTAGGTAAACGAATGAGATTTGGTGGACAGAAAAAATACTAAAATTAAGGGTAAATAGCACCAGTAAGACTATCCTTTGTTAGATGATTTTCAAGATATTAGATACATTGTTTTCTATTGCGCAAAAAACTTTGCAAATCTGCTATAAAAAAATTGTAAACTAAAAGTCTCGGTTTTATTTTAAACTAAATAAATATCTTAAAGATAGTTTTGCCATGTAAAATAAATGTAAAAGTTTGTATTTTATGACAAGTTTTTAAAATATTTGTGCTCAATTGAATTTCTAATATTTTTAAATAAATTTTTCATAGTATTAGCATAACATTTTTGTAAACAATTTTCAGTACAACAAACCAAGTACTTTTACAATCTAAAAACTAAAAACAGTTTGAAAGTGTGTTTTGTTTTATTGAAAAAAATGATTCCCCAATCTCGGTGTGTCCGCCTGTCGGCGTGCGCGCACATTGCGAGTGCTAATAGCACCGCGGACAGGAGTGGGTGTGCGATGCTTCACACAGCGGAGAGTGCACTTGGTGGTCTGGTGGTAGAGGCACGGTGAGTGCTGCCACTAGCAGCATCTGTTCGCCGACTGAATCCCGCCTCTGAGAAGAGTGAAGGCGACTGACTGACTGAGCTGTCGATGCTCGCACGCGGCGCACAGCATTCTCAGACTTCGCCCGGTCGAGGCGCGAATTTGATCTTACGCTGACGCACACTCTCCCTGCCACAGTGTGTCGCCCGGCGGCTTGCTTTCTTCAGGTGCTTCTTCAGGCGCCTTCTCACCCGGGCCCGTCTTGACCAGTGCAGATGACACCTGTTTACTGGAATCGGATAGAGAAGCAGAGTGCAATCTTCTCAATCTTAGCTTCTCAATAAACACCGCTACCACATGTCACCTTATTACGCACATCTTATCGTTTTTATGTAGTATGTGCAAAGCATCTTCTCGTTCTTTTGATTGATTAATTGATCTCCTCATCACCTGATTGTCGATCAGTATCACTTGGATACTTTATAAAAATCTTTTAATTCAACAAGTTTCCGTTAACCAAGTGCCTTCCTTGCAGCGTGCATTCCTAGCTTTTGTCATTCATTTTTCTTTTTTGTTTTAATCATTTAGAGTTTAAATGAACTCAGTGAATAGTCAACACAGGCAATGCGATAGCAACAACTGTTGACAACAAGCATTGAAGATCATCATTTCGTCAGTTGACACCTCCAGGTTCCTACAGCTTCTACAGCTACTACTACTATTACTACTACTACTACTACTACAACTACTACTACTATTACTTCCTCATCTACAACTTCAACCTTGCATCTTTCAACTCTTCATCAGCACCGCTTCCATTCACAAGTCATCGTTGGCGTAGGGCAAAGTTGATCATCTGTGTGTTTATGTATCATTCATTCCTTCATTCATCAGTGCATCGATTTGTTCATTACAAATGGTGATATTGTCTCCGTGACTGTCATTCTCATCAATCAGTGCTTAGTGCCAGTGTATGTTGCCAAACTTGTTCGAGTCTCATCACCGGTTGCTACTACTTTGACAAGACCAAGGTGAGTGCATATATTCACTACCATTCTATTGCCACTTTTACCATCTAAATCACCAGCATCATCATCGTCATATGCATCATACATAGTTGCAGCAGTGGTGCGCACTATCGCATTAATTCACACAAATTATCGTACTTTACTGTTTACTGTGGTTGGTCTGGTGGTAGTTCTGTGGTCGGTCAATTTTCTACTTGTCATGTCAGTGACTGTGTGGCCTCTGTGTGCTTCCAACGACGCACGGGCAATTGTTTTTTGAATGTGCAACCGGTGATTTACTTTGAAGCTCGGTGATTTGCACTCGCTTCTTCTCCAGCAGCAGCAACATCAACGGCAGGTACTACTACTGCTAGCGCCAGTGAGCCTCAATCGATCTTGCTATTGCAGGCAGATGTCATTTGAACTGTGCAAATGAATATATCACTGAGCAGCCTGCGAGCTATGTCTCACATCAGCCGTTTTCGTTTTCTTCTTGTTGTCTGTCCAAAACATCTCCTACAAGTCTGACTTGGGCACATATCACCAGTAGACTTTCCATATCTCTTCTATTGCCTTTTGTTGACCTTGTGCATCGCCAATGAAGTGTACTTTAAACTACAAAGGTCAATGTTAGTCTCAGAGTCGGCGCAAGAGTGCCAAGTGTGTGCTTGTGCATTTGATTTTAGGCAGTTTTTTGTGTTGTTTAGACGACTTGACGCGCTCCATTTGAAGTGCTTCACGTTCAATTGACAGAGTGCAGCGTCTGTCTATTCTGCACATACACATTCGGGCGCACTTTGACACTTGGATTCAGTTACTCTTCTCACTGTTTAGGCAAGCAATCATTCTGGCGCCTATGCAGCTGCTAATCGACCGATCGACTTGACTGCTTTCAAACTGTCTCTTTCTCCCCCCTTATCGTCATTCGTTCGCACACTTTGTTTGTCCTATTAATTAGCAACGATTGTGAGCATTTTAATTAAATTTTAACTGAACTTGCTCAGGCAATTTCAATGACAGTACACACACACAAACAGAGAGCTTGTGCTTTGTCTCTCACCGGCGGAATAACATAGAGAATGGCCATCTTTGTGTGCGAATGTAGCTGCTGTACCGAATCGAGTTTGCAGCCGACGCAACAGATTGATTGTCAATCGAATTCGTGCAGCAGTAGAAAAAGGAAAGAGAGAATGCAATGGAGCGATCGCTCCATCATTTGAATGTGCATAGCAGTGTTCTTTTTTCTCCCATTGCCCATGTTGGCAGTGTTTGCTTTGTCAAGCAGTGGCACGTTAGCTGCTGTTTTCTGTCGCTGATCGGTGCCTTATCTGACTGCCAATTTGCCCAGTGTTCATTAAAGTTAGACCTTTTCTTCAACTACCAGTGGCAACACAGCACTGAACCGAGAACTCTCTTACTAATGAGTATGCTTCTGGAGTCCGGTTGATATCAATCTGTCTGAGTGCGGATTTTTTATTAAGCATGAGAAACTTGCGACAGCCGTTCACATCGACTTGCCCTTCTTGATGTGCCTCCATTTCAAGAGTTTTCATGTTGCTGTTGCTACTCTTTGCTTGTTGATTGATCTGCATGTGTATTCACACACACACACACACACACACACACACACACACACACACACACACACACAC
>JAALOO010000457.1_pt1 | contig 16016 bp, 13 predicted proteins | sample 7257641 | NCBI WGS metagenome assembly JAALOO01 (sample SAMN14085613, study PRJNA598686) | mite metagenome | biome: ENVO:01001000; feature: ENVO:01001002; material: ENVO:01001226; isolation source: single female mite from University of Michigan culture on fish food culture... ...
TTGAATTTTTTATTGCGTTGATTTTTTAAAGAAATAGTTCTCTTTTTGTCGAAGCCATTCATGTGGGCTTCAAAAAGAAGGTCATTTTTCCGTTGTGATCTTTTCGCTTTTCAGGGTCTAGCTTCTTGAGAATTTCGGCCATTATCTCCGCTCGCTTGTCCCGATGACCCTGGGGCATTATATTTTTGCACATTTTCAACAGCTCAACAGCAGTGTACGGTTTGCGAAGAAGGTATCGTCGAACGTCTCCAATGATACTGTCAATGAGCTCATTCTTGGTAAGCTCGACTTTTTGCTTTTTATTGCCATGGTGATGAACGATTGCCGGATTCTCCAGTTTGTGCTTAAACTTAAGACCACTTGAACTGCCCTTGCCCTCTTTACTTGTGGTGGCAGAAGATTTAGAGTCAATGGCCGAGTTCGATTCAGCAGTAGTCTTTACAGTCTTTCCTTTTTGAATAAAAAGTGCCGACTTGGACACATCTAGGCTATCAGGATTGTCTGAATCAAAGTCAGAGCCTGAAGCCGAGTCATTTTCTGCAAAAAAACAGTGTTTTAGAAGCGTTATAAACAAAATTAAATATTTACCGTCAGTCTTTATTTTCTTTTCCTCTTCATTAGTCTTGCTCTCCTCAGACTGATCCTTGTTCTCCTCCTTGTTCTCCTCCTCATCTTCCTCCTCTGACACCACCAAGTCTCGCAAGGCGGACTCATCAATGACAGCCTTTATGTCGCCCTTTTCAGTGTCCGACTCTGAGCTACTGGACGAATCAGACATGTAGTCCACCTCTTTGTCATCATTATCACCCTCATCGCTGTCTTCGCCAGGCTCTTCATCGTCGTCTTCCGAGTCTTCCTTCTTTCGTTTGTCTTTCTTTTCCTTCTTTGCCTTACCCTTTTTCGGCTTTTCATCCTCATTGTCACTGTTTTCGCTCAAGCTGTCATTTTCCGAATCTCGGTCCCATTCGTCCATGTCGGTCACTTTAAATTCCTTTTTGACTGAAAACTCTGTCTTGACTTTTGAATCATCAATCGACCCGTCACCTTCCTTTTTGCCCATGTGCTTTAGTTGAAAGTAGTTCAAAATCTGATCTCGTTTGATAAACTTTTCTTCTGCCTCTTCCGCAGTGAGGGCTTTGTATCTCTGGAAAGGCGTAAACTTGTACCACTCATTGACGGGAAATGCCTCAAAAGCGCCATCAGGAGCTTGGAAAAAGACGTAGTATGATGTGTTTTCAGTAACGCCGCCTTCACGAATTCCTTTGTACCTAGAATAAAAGTTGTAGCAACACTTGAAATGAACACTAGAACGATACTTTTTGCTGTGTTTTCCACTTCCAACTTTGAGAATCCACGGCGAGTTGTTTTGTTTGTGCTTTCTCCTTTCGTACTTTTTCCGTCTCGCTTCTTCCCGTTCTTTTCTGCCAAACTCTGAGCCAGCTCCAAATTCAGGTCGTTCCTCATCATTCTCTGCCCTTATTTCCTTGAGCGTTTGTTCGCGTTCCATTTTGCAGTTTTTCAGAGTTGAAATATCAAGATTTAGTGCAGCATTAAAGTGCAGCACGTTGAACTGCTTGGCCGTTTCTCTGTAAAAAACGGTAATGTGTTGTTGAAAAGGAGCAGTACCAACCAGTCTTACCCTCGAGGAACACGAACGATATACTCTTGTTCCATGATGACGACTTGTTAATTGTATAAAAAGTATCACAGTTGAGTACGACGAGGACTTAGCAGCAGCTGAGTGGCATCGTGTCAGGCGGCGCACAAAGTGTTGCGTCGTCTGTTTTTTCCGAAAAATTTGCGCGAGTGGCGCCGTCTGCAACCGCTCTGTTGACAGTTACAGTTGCAGCGCTTTCAGTTGAAAATTGTGCAAGTGTTTTCTCAAGCCATTTTTTTGCAATCATGGACCCGAAGCTGGTCGAAGAGTTGGACCAGTTTATTGCCTCTTCACAACCGCTGCATCCCGTCAATCACATCAACAATCCTGATTTGGAAGTAGTGTCCAAGTTACAGCAAGTGCTGACTGAATTCAGTGGCAGCTGTTCAAGCAATTTTATACGAAAAGTTATTCGCCACCAAGAATTGTGCCAGACATTTGACAGTACCAATTTATCGTTGCTTAATGATAGCATGTCTCCCGAGCGAAGTGAATACTTGAATGGCGAGAAAGAAAGGCAAGTAATGGTGGACGCCTCGAATGAAACTGTGGCTCAGGCTTTTGGGGCCACCGAGAAAACGTTGGATAAACAAAAGTTGGCCAAGTTTCTGGAGCCCAAACTTCAAGCATACTGCAGAAAAATTAAGCAAAAAGTGAACCTGAAGGGCCTAGAACTGGATTCAGTTTTGAATAATTGATTCCCATTGCATCACGTAAAAAGATGTTTTTACTTTATACATATTAAATTTGTACAAACAGACTCGATTGCTTAGTGGAGCCTACGTACGCTTGCTGGGGCCAGGATCGCAGTTGCTAAGCTCATTTGATTGTTGAGTCCGATGGGTGGTGGTGGTGGTGTTGGGGTGCTGTCGCTTTACACACAGGTAGACGGGCCTGAAAAGAAAAGGTTAAAAAGTGGCCCATTGGCGCAAAGAGCAAACCTGTAGAGAACGACGTCTTCCACGTCCAAGGAGCCGTCGTAGACTTGGCCGCCAGTCCTGAACTCGGGTCCAATGTACATGCCACCCTCCACGTGGTCACAACAGACGTTGTAGTCAATAACCGGTTGCTTATTGGAATTGGGTATACGAAATGGACAAGTGGCAATGGTGATGGGGAAGATCAAGTGCAAGTTTTCTCCTGACTTTTCAAGCTCAACCCAAACCTAAGGTTTTGAAGAGAAAAAACTGGGTAATTTGTCATCCGCCAAAAGAAGCATTAAACAAACCTTGAGCGAGTAAAATATTTGCAGCAGCTTACTCAGGCCGATGATGGTGGGCGGCATGACGGGCACGACCAAGCTGTCTGAGCTGTCGAAGCGAAACTTTTGGTTCGGTGCCACATTCTCTCCCTGGTACTCGAGCACAGTGTGCACCACGTCCTTGTTCATGCCGAGCACTCCTCGTTCAATGTTGAAGCCGACATGCTGCGTGCAAGAGTTGGAGAAATGAGATCAAGTCATTGGCACGAATGATTCTACCTGAACGAGTTTCAGCTTTAGCCGAACAATTTCTTCGCTTTGATTGTCAATGTCTGCCTTGAGACGAATACTCTCTCCGCAGCAGTACGCCGATCGCTCGAGGTAGGCCTTTATACTGACGACACCTTGCCGACAGCAAAAACAGCACACTGATCGATTATCACGGCCTTCAATGGGTTTCTGTTGGTTTCAAAAAGGTTACTAAAGGTAAGCTTTTCTGCTTCTCAGGTAGGTCCATACCAGAAACTGCTTGTCCATGCAGTCAATGTGCGGTCCGATGATGGTAAAGTACTTGATGCCCTGAGGCGGTGATTGATAGGGTATGTCGATGACGGCTCGCACAAAGTAGCGAATGGTGCACGGTTTTGACTCGAAGCTGCACGGCAGACAGCTTTCCGGAAGTTGAAATCTGCAGAAAGTGATGAGTATGATGAGTATTTAACAGGAGCAGTTTAGACTCACTTGAATGGAATGCAATGATGGCCTCTGGTGAATATTGAGGTGTCACCTTCTATAGGCAAAAAGAGCTATCATTAACAAATGGCGACACTGGTTGAGTGGAGGTCATCACCTTTTCCCCAGATGATGCTTCGATCATCAACGAAAACTTCTTCGTCTTTAACCGTACGTTTGTCACCACTGACAATGACCTTCCACTCTGCAATTGCTTTTCCTTTTAAAATGACTCGAATGGCTAGCGTTTTTTAAAGTTTGAGGTTAGTGCGACAAAGTGATAATCGTCTGAGCTTACTTTTGAGTTTAAAGTTTTCAATCGTATGGAGAATGACATGTCCTATTAGGCATTCGCCCGGGTAGTACATTTCCTTTTCCAGGCGAATGTCAAACTGTCGAATGTAGTCCATTGAAAGTGTAGGTGTATGTTCAGTTCGATGACTCGAGGAGCAGGTGGCCACTGACTGTTTCTCCGACTCTCGTCTCAGTCTCCTACTTTATTTGCATAATCACGATCACGGACCACTTGATCGGTCCTGTGATTGCTCGCTTGGTCGGTCAAAGATGGTTCGCTAGAGTGACTAACACTAATGGCACCAGCTAAGCGGTACTTGTGTGTTTCAGACGCTGCTGGATCGATCTGCGGCCAGAGCAGTGCAGACAAAGAGCGCTGACAAGGTGGACAAGACAAACAGCTCTGCAGAACTGGCTGGATTAACGGACAGAACAATAAATGTGTGTGTTTACTTATACGGCGCTGTTTACATTGTCTGCCTGCTTCATCAATAATTGAGTGAATGGCAGGCGGACACTGAATACTTGGCGCTGTCTTCGTGACACTGACACCCAGCGCCCGGACGCTACCTTCGCATCAGCACACTCACCTCGGAAGTCTACACCGGCGGTTAAAGACACGCGAGCGGAGGGTGAGAAGATGCAGATGATGGGCTGCCGCACAAGTGCAACAAAAGTGCAGCAGGCGACAGGGAGGTGAAGGGACTGCACTTAATAGGGCAATTTGGGCAATTTGTAATTGGACACTGGGCGATTAAAGTGACATTGGGTTAGGGAAGCTAGCGGCAGAACGACGTCGACGGCTGCGGCGGTGGCGGCAGCGACGGGCACAGTAGCTGCACTCTCTTAGGTGGCTTTTCCTGCAGCTGATGGTGCTGCTGGTGTTGGTGTTGGTGTTGCTGGTGTTGCTGGTGTTGCTGGTAGTCTTGGTGAGTAGAGACGGTATTTGCATCGAGTTTCAACAGCAGCAGCTACGACATCAACTTGGGTCAAGTGGATTGCTTTCGGTAGTGGCAGTTCGGCTGCAGCCAGTGCCCCTTCTTCTTCTCCTTCTCCTCCTCCTTCCTTTCTCTCAGGGAGCCACTCGACCAGTCTTCTGATGAAGATTTGCATTCGAGCTGCAATTCGATTGACTTGCTGGTTCATTCACAAAAATGAATTCCACCACGTGCTATATAGTCGTCAGTGTGTCTATGAGAATGTGAGTATGTGAGAGAGAGAGAGAAAGAATACTGTCTTGAACTGTAGAGCCAGCGCCGATCGAGTCTTAATCGTGCCCATCGGTAACGGTAGCATCGGCACTGCAGCCATCACCAGAAGTAGTGTCCGCAAAACACACTCACACACTTGCTCACAGTTCTTGGTCTGCAATGTAACTAACGAACCAAGCAGTGCCAGTTGTCTTTTGAAGCAATGAAGCCCATTAGGAAGCTGCAGAACTGTGGCCCATTCTCTTTCCTTCACTTTCGGAGTGGCAGTAGTGAAGCAAACCTCCTACAAGAGTGCTGGCAGTGCTGCTGCTGCTGCTGCTGCTAGTGCACACCACCAATTGCTCTGTGGAAATGCATTTTTCATAAAGGGGCTGCAGTGAAGGCGCCCCAGTGGACAGGCACACAATGTGTGTACTACACATTCTCTTTGTTTCATTCTCACTCTTTACTCATTTAGAGAATCGATACAGGCGGCCTGGCAGAGGAAGCAACTGCTCGGAGGCAAGAATGCCGCCAGATAAATCATTTGCCAAGTGCCCGTCATTGCTTCTACTGAAGATGGTGGTGGCAGTGATGGTAGTAGTGCTTGTGCTGGTGCTGGTAGTTCCACCAACTGGTCGACTGATAGCAATGGCAATGGAGTTGATGGTAATGGTAATGGGGCTAATTCTTTAGCTGGCGCACCATTGCGAGACCGACTTTGGTGGTAGAACAGGCACCAGTTATATGGCATCTGGCCGCCTGTCAGATTTATGATTTTGGTGTTCAAAAATAGCCACTGTCGAACAAAACGCAAATGTCGACTCGACAAGCAAACACTGCGGCACTGGGAGCAGCATCCGAGCACTGGCGGTGCCTGGACGCATCGCCATTCTGTGAAGGCACTACTACTACCGCCGCTTTTCCCACACCACAATCGGCGGAATTTCTCAAGTACAGTCCGGGTGCAAAGACAAGCAGTGAAGGAAGCAGTGTCGGTCTTTGTACAGCGCCCGCCAGGCAGCTGGATCAATCTGTCGGGGCTGCTTTCTCTGCTTTGCTTTTCATTTCCTTGCTATATACGCTGGCTATTGTAGACAAGACGAACATTGTTTGCCAACTCGCTTTGTCTGACACTTCTCCAGGCACCGCTTTCAATGCCAATCTGCAGCAGCATCCATTCACCTTGCGGGAATGCAGATGGCAGACTTGTGTCCTACCAAACAGACTTTTTTTATTTAAAGAGAAAAGCCAGAATTTTTCCGAATGTTCATTATACGTTTACAAATTCAGATAAAATGTGCATTGTTTTATCATACATGTTTTTGCACAAATGCGCAATTATTGTCTGCTTTTTGTTTTTTTTGCTTTTGGTGTCGCCAACATTGCCAAATTGGCAACATGGATTAGGGCAATGTTTTTCTTTTATAGCTGATGTCTTATCTCATGTTGGCCTCGGCTTTGAACAGATGGAGGTGAAATGAATCTCATCTTCCTCCCCCAGAGCAAAGTGCCGACAAGTGGTGCCAACTGAAGGCTACTGAAAGAGGTTACTCATCGTGCTACTAATCAAAGCTCAGTCTAAAGGCGCCCGAAGCCTATTGCGGGCAAATAAATGGCAGTAAACGGTAGCGATTAGTAATCCTCGATTAGTAGAAATCTGCCGAGTGTGTAGTAGAAATCGTCCACACGGAGGCCGAAATGTCACGCCAACGATAAGATCAACCGAGAGGAAAGGAGTAGTCAGCAGCTGGCGCTGCCTCTACTTCTCTCTTGAGAGCTCCATCTTCCCCGTTAGTCGCCGCTGCTGTCAGTGAAATTCACTTCCAATATCAATGCTCAGTGGCCGAGTCAATGACCGAATCAGTGACTGCCTCGACTTTCGTTTCTCAGTCAGCTAATGCTGCTCCTGCTGCTATCGTTCCCCCTTTCCCTTGCAATCCTTTTCTCTCAACGAGTGTGTGTGTGTGTGTTTCTGTGCCACCAAGGTGCACTCACTTCCACTGTATTTTATTTATAGCCATCCCATGCACTGACTGTGACTGCACTGTCTTATCATGGCAGCAGTGGCAAAGTGAGCATTTCCTAATTCGAAGCGGTCCCCCCCCCCGCCAATGTGCTCACGTCCAATGTCTGTCTCACTGTCTGCAGTTGCTCTTCACTAGCTCTACTGCTCGAATGTTGAACCTTTAATCTGCGGACTTGGACTATCGTCAAGTGAAGTGAAGAGGAGAAAGGGAGAGATTGCCGTTCGTAATAAACAGGTAAATAGTATTTTTAGAGCGCGAGCACATGGCGGCAGTGGGCAGAGAGGAGAGGACAATGCACGGCAAGTCTCCTCTGGTGAATGCATCAGCACTCTCCTCTTCTGCTTCTTGGGGAGCACCTTCGCTTCTCTTCTGTCCGACATTCAACAGCAGGCTTCAATTCAGGGCAATGTCCGATCAGTCACCACTCGACCTGGGGTTCACTACACCGAGTTTTATTTATACTCTTGACGGGCGAGTCGAGGTGAAAGTGACGAGACACGATCTCACCAACAGTCAACTGCCGTCTCTTTCTTCTTCTTGTTTTCCCTTTTCTCCTTTGCTAACTTGGAGACTGGGACAGGGCACTTCATTTTACTTATCACTTGACCAATTACCGCAGTACCATTGAGGAGCACTTGCACACTGATGGTCTTCATCACTTGATGCGCATTTCAGTTCCTCGAGTGTGGACTGTCTCTGCACGTCTGCAAGTGTTGGCATTGCTGGTGCTTTCCTTTCTCTGTCCATTTGACGATTACGCCTTGCACTTCAATCTTCATCTGCTGTCTAATGCATCTTGGCCTCCTCCTGACATTTGCCTACTGCTGACGAATTGCCACTAGTGAGCACTAGTGTTTACTGCCTCCACTAGGCGTGCACTGAGACCACTACTTTGTGTGTGTGTGTGTGTGTGTGTGTGCTGCAGCCATTGAAAGCATCCAAGATGCGCAAATGGCAAACTTGGTCACAAACAACGCTAGAATTACTTCTAAAGGGAACCGTGTCGCCAGAGTCCCATCCACACACACACACACACTTTGACCGGACGGCATCAGTAAACCGAGTCAGTGCACTCTGCTGCGCCAATTGTTGCAGTCCATTGAGCCTGCCATCGATGAGAAGCATGTGCCAGTGGTGAATATTCGCAGTGCCGGTGTAGTGCTCTTGCGAAATGCACCCGCAATTGGATTGTGCCACCGGGGCAGCTACGCCCCAACACACCAGGGAAATGGACACCCAGCACTGTGATGATCACCACTGATGATTGGGCCGATCAGGGGCATAGGCGCACTCTGGTTCGGATGGTTAAGCACTGGCAACAGCACCACTCCACTTCCGCGTTAGACAGATTCAGGAGCATTGACCTTAAGTGGCGCGAGGGAGGCGGCGACTGTATTGCCTATTGAGTAGTACTTGTGGTGACTTTGTGGCACTGAGCACACTGAAACACACACTGTCATTGGTCCTTCGGCAGTAATAAAGCCGGCGCAACCCCTCGCTAATTATAATCACCACAAAAAAGGAGACACACAGTGGCAGGAACAGCAGCCGCAGCAGCAGCAACATAAACAGTAGTAGTACCAGAAGTAGTAGTCGTCGCACACGCCAGAACCAGCGTCTGAAAGCACAGACAGCAGCTTTCTGGTTGTGGTTGTAGTGGTGGTGGTGTTGTGGTGGTAGCTGTATCTGTTTGAAGGCACTTGCCACCAACAAACAACATGGCAGTGCATCGGCAATGCTGCCAAAAGCACCAAACTCACCCTCGAGCGAATCCTCGCGGCGTCGGCATGGTGGCATCATCATTGCGTTAGGTGTCGTTTAGGCCATCATTGCACTCTTCAACTCTGTTCCGCACTTTGTTTTGCTCCCTCTCTACCTCTCTCTCTCTTTACCTCTGCACACCTTTGTGCCTTTTGTCCCCCCAATGGGCCAAATCTACCGGCTGTCGGCAAAGTCCACTTCGATGTCACTTGCCTCTGTTGGGTGATTGTGCATTAGTGATCACCTGCAGCCCCTTTACCTGTTTGCATCTGCTCTGTGTGCCTTCAGTTGGTCTTTCACCGCCGATCAGCACAGTGCCTTTTCAGCTGAAACAACTCCGGCGGCACTCATCGCACTTCAACGACGGTAAACATCTACGGCAATAGCAAGAGCAATAGCACCATCATCGATGAAATACGAACAGGTGAGTGCAGTTGTTCACGCTGTTTGACATGTGGACGGCAGCAGTACCACTAGAGCATGCGAATCGCAGTGGCCATTGTGCAAGTGGGCCAGTGGCAAGTGAAAGTCTCAAGTCCGCTTCGACTGCTTGTTGACTGCTACTCAGGTGCCGACTCTTTGCCCGTGTGCTAGGCACACACACACGGTCAATAAACTCTAGTGGCAGCTATTTTTGCCGTCTTAATTTCCGCTTTCTTCCACCGAACAAAGCTGAACTTGTTGTGTGGCGTGCACGAAGAGCGAGAGCGTGTCCTGAACAATGGCCATGCAAAGCAGTGGCAGCTGCTGCGCTGCAGTGAAACTTAAAATAAACGGGCAGAGGAAAAAGTGCGGACAGGTTGAGAAGACAGGTTGAAGAGAGTGAGAGCGGGAGCGGGAGAGGAGAGACGGACAGTGATCTGGTGAGTAGGCGAAGTTCCACCGACTCGCATCAGCTGATCATGAACTGCTTGACCGCCTTCGCAAGCGCGGCCGGTTCGCAAGTGGTTGCTTCCATCGACTCACCCAGTGTCTTCACCTGGTGTCCGAGTTGCGCTCGGCCCAGATACGACCTCTATTTTAGTGGCGTAGCTATTTAGCTCAACTGCAGCTGCTGCAGCTTCGAGTGAAACTTGATTGACCAGTGACTGTGACGAGAGAGTGCTCTCAGTAAAATACATGACAACCAGGTTTCTGTGTCTGTGCTCGAGGAGGCAGCAGGTTATAAATAAGGGTGCTCCCGAGGATTACCGTTCATATTGCCCGTAGCTCGGTGTACTCCAACACACGGTCAGCCGCTCTTCCCCGTCACTTGTGCAGTGTTTTGCTCACCTGTTCTGCCTCTTCCAAACACCCCCTTCAACTCGACTAACCAAATGATTGGCTTTCAGTGTTCGACGACCATCACGCAGCCCTGTCTGGGGCGGACCATCTTCCCCTCGTCGGGTTCGCATCCGAATGCACCCAATGTGGCGTTCCACAATCGAGCTCAAATATCGCCCAACTTGATCGACTACTTTCCCCTCAATGGAGATGGACTGCGACTCAACTGGGCGCACGCCGTCAACAGTCGGTCCAAGCTGATGGTGGCAATTGCCGGTATGTACTGACGGAGAAAACGTGCGTAGAACATGCTCTTTACCTCCTTCCACCCCAGGCGACGACCTAATGATCGAGGCCGATGTGACGCTGGCCGAGACCTCTCGCTACCCAGTGCCCATCATGGCACACCCGCCCAGCAACACCAGTGATCTGACGTTGGAGGACTTTTTGGTTGAGGTGGTCAGGTCGAACTGCGCCAAAGGCATCAAGCTTGACTTCAAGTCGACTCGAGTCGTGGAGCCAGCCTTTCGCGTTCTCGCCCGCCATGCCGACTTTATCAAGGGCCCCATTGTCCTCAACGCTGACATTCTCGCCGGTATGCCATCCTAAAGTGTGGTCACTGCTTGGCCAACTAACACACTCCCCTCTCCACCAGGACCAAACAACCCCGCGACGCCGTCAGTGGACGCCTGGACCTTTCTGATGCTTTGCCGAACTCGCTTCCCCAAGGCCATCATATCAATTGGCTGGACGACCAACCTCGCAGAGGGGCAAATCAAAACCGGCTACACTCGTGAGATGGTCGACCACATGGCCTCACTGGTGCGGGAGTACAATCTGATGCAGCCGCTGACGTTTCCCGTCAACGCCACGCTCCTCAAGTATTCCATCTGCGAAGTTCAACGCCTCCTCTTTCAGGTGAGTTTTTAATTCCGATTCCTCTAACCCCCACTGACCATTGTTTGAATCTGCTTTTCACAGGTGCCCAACAGCACTCTGACGGTGTGGGCACACCCGGAAGAGTTCGCCAACAGCAACCTCACCCTTCACGACCTCCTCATCATTCGGAAAGCATTCTCACCCAATTCAGTCTTTTACGACATGCACTCGGAGGCAATTGCGGAACTACGTCGTGCCAGTCTGTGACCTAGTCACTCTCTTCCTATTTCTCTTTCTCTTATGCCTTCACAAGGGGGTGGCTCGGGTCGAGTACAACTCTAAACAAACTCGCCGTCAAATGACAAGGTGTGTCTCGCGTAGTGTGAAGATGGCATCTGCCATAAACAACCGGCACTACCTTTCTCTTTCCCTCCACTGCCTTGGCTGCGCTGTTACCAAGCTAGTCCCAAAATCACACACCGGCAAAACGATTGTGCAATAAAACATGTTCCCTCTCTCTCTCTTTTTCTTCAATCCAACTGTGCCTTTTCGATAGAGCAAGTAAAACGCCACCGATTCTCGCTGTTATAAATTTGATATTCAACACACACACAAAACTATTCGCTGTATTATATCGTTTATATTTTACATTTGGTTATACAAATAAAAGCACATTTACAAACGAGACCATTGACCAGAATGTCTCGAGAGAGGGCGAGTACAGTCTTTTTTCCACTCGTGAAATTTCAGGTACATTATCAGTTCAATAGTAACGACGATCATCTCTTGTCCTTCGTTCCGGTCTGTTGTGGCTAGACGACTCATGGCGTGATGGCATTCGTCGATAAGGATCATAGTGAAGATCATACTGCACAAACAAACTTAGAAACTGAAAACGTATAAAAAGTACACTAAATTACTTACTGAATTGCCCTGTTGCAGTCGATAATGTCCATTTGTAGGCTCGTGTCGTCTGGTTGAATATCGATTTCGGTCTGAGCTTGAGTAATCACGATCTACAAACATCAAGATTAGAGAAAATTTCAAAAAATTCAAAAAGTTACCATCTCGAATGTTTCTACTAGAATAATGTCGGGTCAAATGGGCATCACTGCTACTGCTCGTTCTTTTCCTGAAATTACAAAAGTACACAAAATAAAAACCAATAACGCTTTAAAGCTATTCCAAATTCTTACCTGACAGAGTACGCCTCGCTGGAAGAATGCGATCGAACTCGATAGTCCTGGCTGCTGGGGGCACCAGGACGGGCCAAGTCTGGCTCCATAAAAGGACGACGAACGTGTCGCTTTTTGGGACGATTTTGGGTCTGGTTCTTCATGCGCTTCAGCAGAGGAATCAGATCGACATCATTGTCAGGCGGAAAAAGTCGGCAAAGCTCTTCCCCGACTTGAGGATCAATTTCCTGGCCATCTCGACCAATTTTGACTGGCTTTCCATCGTTGAATGAATTGAACAAGTGAGTTGTATTGTTGAATGAAAGTTCACTGCGGTTAATCCAATCAACGTAAAATAGTCCCCCAAACGGGCATTTCTTCACACCAGGTGGCAAAGACCAATTTACCGGCTCGGAATCATAGTTGGCCAGTGAAGAAAGCCTAGCAAAGCCTGCATACGCACAAAATTAGTTTTTAAACAAATAATAAAAATCTCAAGTTTACCTTGAAACTTGCCGCTTTCCTTGACAGAAAATATTAGTATAACATTGCGAAATTCATTAAACGCGCTGTTCAGCTTGATCTCATTAGAGTTTGGAGTGGCCCAAACACTTTCTCGCTTGGAAATGAGAACATTTTCCTCGTTGTTACTTTTCATCACAAAGTAACAACTGTCTTTGAAAAAGTACTTCAACAGCGAATTGTAATCGCGTGATTTTGCACTCTTTTTTCGCTTCTTTGATCGGACATCTGCAGACCAACACAAATTAGAAATGCGATACGAGTACACCGCCAAGCATCACTTACCGCTGCCTTCGTCCTTGTGTCGCCTCTTGGTGCTCTTGGCACTTTGCCCCAGGTCTGGCGGGGGTGAATTCAAGTTTTTGACCGTGCGAGAGTCCGAGTTGCTGTGAATCTTGATTTTCACTAAAATCATAAGATCATAAATAAAATGCAAATGGCATAGTCAGGCAAGTATTACGGCTTGGAGAACGCGTAAATGACTGGTGCGATGAGCTGCCGGCAACAGGTGGTGAGTGTCGACGAGGCGGTGGAGGGGAGGGAGAAGGCGAAGCTGACCGGGAGCTGTGATCCTCACAAGAGCAACTGCCACTGTGTGTGCTGTACTCGGAGCCAACCGATTCGGCTCGCACTGCTGCCACCGTTGTCTGCTGCTGCTTCCCGTTTCCATTTCCGTTTGATCCATTGCCCTGCCGCAAATATCAAATGTAAAACATGTTTCACAAGTGATCAAGTGCCTACCTTGAATCGGCTTCCATGCTGATCTGCCTTGGGTGGAGCTGCTGGAAGTAGCTTGATTTTAATTCCTGCAATTCCAAAAAATACTGCATTAATTTCAAAATCTAAAACTGCAGAGCGCTCCTACCTCGAGGCTTTTTAAAGCCCTTGATCAGCTCCACATCCAGCTCGTCATCTTCAGGGTGATCCAAGAGCTCATCTAAAACATTTCGTTCCTCACGTCGCCCTTTAATAGCAATCGACAAAGCAAATATAAATAAGCAGTACTAAAATGCCGTCAAGCAAGGCAATTGTTTCTTTTATAAAATCACGTCATCATAAAATGTAAAATAAGGTGTTGATTTTACACAAGGGTGAAGAAGAAGGAAAGAAAAAAGAGTGTGCGTCACTTCCAAACGACAATCTTTTTGTTTCGATCAGCACTAACAAAGAGGCCGCCTTTGGGATGCCATTCGACGGCGACAACGGTTCCGGAATGGGCGTTATTAGATAGCGTAGTCTCGAGTTTGGCCAAGTTAAAGTCCCAAATGTAGACTGAAGAGTCACCGCTGCCACAAGCAACGTAGCGATTGTCGGGACTGAACTTGGCGCGAGTCCAGTCACAGCTGACGTTGAAGCCATCTGCGGCGTAATCTCGCAAGACCTGGTTCATTCGCAAATCGAGACACTTCAAGGTGTCATCACGGACGCTGCACAGAAGCGAGTTGCCGTCCGGAGACACGTCGAGCGAGGTAATTTTGCCCTGAAGCAGAATGTCGTTTGCGTTGCAATCTGAGCGAGTGTCCCAGAAACGAATGCGCTTATCGAAGTGGGCACTGGCTACCAGGGTTTCCTTCGAGTTTATGTTCACCAGATCATTGCAAGAGGAGCCGGCAAAGAGTGTACGAACGCAGGCGTTTCGATTTAGGTCCCAGATCTTTAGCGTCCTGTCGTAGCTTCCCGACACCACTTTGCTGTTGACGCCCAGAAACTTGACTGACATCACTTTGTTGGAATGGCCAGTCAAGGTTCGGCGAAGTCGGGTGTCGTTCATTGTCCACACTCGACTCGCATAGTCATTTGATGAGGCGGCGAGAAACTCTTCAAATATATCAATCGAGGTAACTGCGGCGTTGCTGCCGGCGAGACAGTTGACTAGGCGGGCTTGTGAGTCGACAAGCTCCCAAATTTTTACCTTTCGGTCGCCCCCTCCGGTTGTCAACTGCTCAGTTTTGCTGTTCCACTTTATAGCATATATCTCTGAATCGTGGCCTTCAAAAGAAAATGCGACTTTGCTCGGTAAAATGGCGTCAATCAGTAGAGGGTTGCAAATGTCATCTTCATTAATGGCATTCATTTCATTGATCGTCTCTTCCTTGACAATCATCGAATTGGCTGCTTCTTGAAGCTGTTTGCTCATCTTTTCATTTTGAATTTTGGTAAACTTTTCATTTTCCTCATTTAGCGCATCAGCATCTTTTGCTTTTAACTGAATCCACCGGGTAATCAGTGAATTGTAGGTCGTGTTAAGTGTGTCGTATTTGTCTTTAAGACTATTGTAGGCAAGCTGTGTGGAGGTGTGTTCGTCGTTGATCAAGTTCACTTGAGACTCAAGTTCTTTGCAGGTTTCCTGAAGAGAATTGCACTTGCTTTGAGTTGCCTCAAGGTTTACCATCGCATCATGGTACTTTGTTTTTAGCTCAGCATTTTCTTTAAGAGCACTTTGAAGTTGCAATTTAAGTTCACTGTTGACTGTCTCACTTTGTGCTGCATCCTTCTTTAGTTCCTTTATTTCATTTTGAAGTTGAGCGAGCTTATCCGCAGAAACATTGGCCGAATGTGACGATGAAGTTGGGTTGTTTTCAAGAAGCAACTTTTCGCGTTGGAGGGAGTCGATCTTTTCAATAAGACTATTACACGTAACAATCACAGGCTCAAATGGTAGTTGCTCGCGCTTATTGCGAGCTTGCAATTGTTGAATGATAGATCTACGCCACGGAGTGGTCACGGCCATGGCCATCTTTGCTTTCAGTTGAGAGAGGTGAAGGGTGGCACAAGTTGGCACTGATCAAAGGTTCAAAACAATAACTTGGGAAATGCCCTATACACCTAGAAATACGAAGCAGCAAATATAAAGAAAGGTTCAATGGGCAAACTGCAAGGCGTGAAAGAGAAAGAGAGGATGATCTGATTGATGCGATTGGCACGCGTGTAACGATAACGACAATCAGGCAGTCATCAAAACACAAAACATCACAACGGGTAGAAAAGATGAAAAGAGTTTTCTTAGGAGAAGGAGAACAGAGCACGACACACGCACAGAGCACTGAATTGTCTTTAAATCAAGAGGTCCTAGAATTGCTGGGTGGTGGACTATGAGACAAACCTTTCATATCAGATTCCTTTGTGTTCATTTTGAGAGCACAATGAGTCAAAGGCAAAGTATGGAGAGAATGTGGCAGGAGAGAGAGGGCGGGACTGTACTGAGCAGAAATGCAGCAGGACGCCAATCACTGATGAGGTGTGGTGTGTGATACCAAATATATTCAAGATGGGGGAGGAGGACTCTGGCGCAGAATAAAGATGGCCGTGAAA
>JAALOO010001449.1_pt1 | contig 16009 bp, 11 predicted proteins | sample 7257641 | NCBI WGS metagenome assembly JAALOO01 (sample SAMN14085613, study PRJNA598686) | mite metagenome | biome: ENVO:01001000; feature: ENVO:01001002; material: ENVO:01001226; isolation source: single female mite from University of Michigan culture on fish food culture... ...
CAGCAGCAGCAGCACCTCCTCCAAATGGGGTACTTCCAAAAGAGCCTGAAAGGGTGATCAAAAGATCAAAAGATTAGAACAATGAATCAAAGATCCGAAACAATAACATACTCTTCAGGCCTGAGAATAGTCCGTTGGCGGTATCTTCTCCACCACCACCACCGCCACCACCACCGATTCCTCCCACAGCCAGCCGTCTCTTCGCCTTGACCATGGTCCGGTTCTTGAGCACCTCCTCGGCGGCCACCTTCATCGGTCCGGTGTACTCCTCCGCATCGTCATCACCGCCGTCTCCGCCGCGATCCGCCTGATCAAAGTTGTCCTTGGTCAGCTGAATGTCCGGTCGGCGTTTTGCGGCCATCGTTGAGCGGATCGGTTAATGAGGCCCGAGGTGAAGAGGACACTGAGGGATGGGTGATGAAAGAACTGAAGAACTTAAACTTGGAAAACTTGCAAATCAGTGAGGAGAGGAATAACAGACAAAGGGAGGCGAGAGAAAAGTGTTGAAGACGCCGGTGCGCTGTGGGAGAGAGAGAGAGAGAAATAGAAACAGAAAATGAAAACGCTCTGCAGAGAGGCGCTGCTGCCGTCGAAGCACACTGCAACGACGAGCGCCGGCGCACACGGAGAAGCCATGTGAGCAGCAGAAAAAAGAAGCAAATTTCCACCGCTAGAGGCCGCCGCCGCTGAGGAAAAAAATCTCGATTCAACAGCACTTTATTTATCCAACGGTAAAGATCAGAAATAAGAAAAAGAAGTAAGTAGATTCAATCAGCCAACAGCTGTAAAGAAAATTGGAAAAAAGAATAATATCACAGTGAAGAGGAGGAGCTAGCCCTCCGACTTGAGCAGCTTGTAGATGAAGAAGGCGGATCGGGTGGACGGGCGGGAGACGCCGGACGCGCGGAGCAACGTCAGGAGGTCGACGAGTTTGATTTCTAAAAAGAAAGTGAGAATTAAGAACCCAAACATCAACTTCAACAAAAACAAAAGTCATCACAAACCTTGGTGCTGAGTGAGCGCCATCCTCGTGCCCGTCGGCAGGTCGTAGTACACGGCGGTGTCAATCAGCGCCTCCGAGGCCTGACTGATCGGCAGGTGTCCGTAGAGGTAGCGGCGAGCCTCGACCTTGTCCACAGTTGCTGCAAAAGAGGGAAAAAGAAGAACAAAATAGTTAAAAATTTTCAAGAAAACTACATCTCCCCCTTACCATTGATGAGCTGCTCCAGCTGAAACTGAATCGCCCCGATAAACTTAAACTTGGGCTGGCGCGGGCGCTGCTCGGCGCCGTAGCGGCAGGACTCGATGAAGCGGCCGGCCAGCTTGATCTGCCACAGCGTGAAGAGGCGCTGGTGGGCGCCGCGGTCGGCGTCGTAGGCGCCGCTCCGGGCGCCGCCCGCCAGCCCGTTCGCCAGCTGGCGCAGCCATCGGACGCTCCTCCTCCTCGAGGAGTCCAACTGCTGCTGCTGCTGCTGCTGCTCTTGAGTGGCGCTACCGCTAACTTCCATGCTCACATCTTCATCATCACCTTCTTTATCTTCTTCAGCCTTACCACCACCACCATCATTATCATCACTTCGCATCACCACCTGCTTCATCCTCTTCTGCACCTCCTCGCCAATGCCGTCCACCGCCCTCCACTTGGCCCGCTTCTTCTCCTCCACCACCGCCCACCCGGCGGCCAGCAGCTTGATGAGCGGCGCAAAGAGCTCCAGCGTCTCGTCCTCCGCGCAGTCGTAGAGAATGGCGCAGAGGCGGTTCTTCAGCTCAATGTCCGCCTCGGAGCAAAGTTGGTTGCCACCGCCGCTGTTTCCACCACCGCCTCCTCGACGAATGAAAATGTCGCTAAAGGTCTTCAGGATGACCTCATTGGTAAAGTCAAAGAGCGTGAAGCTCTTGCGGTCAATCTTGTGGAAGAGCGAGGTGGAGAAGGTGCCAGAGCCGCCGCCGCCGACTTCATCATCCTCTCCACCTCCTCCTTTGGGCACCTCCTCCGACTCTTTGCCACCAAAGTTGTCGACATTGTAGATAAACTCCTTGTTGTAGCTGAGGCACTTTACCTTCCGCTTGATGTAGAGGTTGCCGTTGAAGAGGAGGCATTTTCTGGGAGGAAAACAGAAATTAAAAATTAGTAAAAACGGATTCTAAAAAACTCCTACCTCAACTTCTCAAAGTTGCTCCCCTCCTCAAAGCAGATGCCCCAGTAGTTCTCGTCGACCATCTCCACACTGTGCAGCAGCTGCAGGTCGGGCAGCAGACAGGGCGCCATCTTCTCCACCATCTTATTGCCCTCCTTGAAGCGGTAGAGGACCTTGGCGTAGACGGCCGTGCCGGTGTCGATGCACCGCGGAATGACCATCCTCGGCTCGGTGGCCAGCACGTAGAGGTGACGGAAGGCCTGCAGGTGGTACCGGTTGTCGTAGGTGTGGATGGGCCACTTGGGGAAGAAGGCACAGATGAGGGCGGCCACCGACTGGGGGCTGCTGTTCAGCGTCATCCGACAGCCGCCGAGGAAAAGGAGGCCCAGGGCGACGTGCGCCGCCATGAAGCTCCCGTAGAGGACGTGCACCTGGTTGACGCGCGACCGCAGGAAGCGACAGAGGCGCATCACCTCCACGTTACCGGTGCCGGCCATGATGATCGAGCAGGAGACTGAAAAAAGTGGGAGAAAAAGGAGTTCAAAGGGAGTCCCAAAAGAAGCTCAAACAAAAACCACTTACCAATGAGAACGTTGACGCAGGACTCAATGGTACTCCGGCCCGCCTGTTCAATCTGCGCACTGCTGCCCTTCTGAATGATGCTAATCAACTTGACGGTGTACTTCTTCACCACCTCAAAGGCGGCCGCGTCGGCGGAGCCCGCGTAGCGGAGGGCCAGCGCGAAACAGGCGCCCGCGATGATGTTGCAGTAGGATTGCGTCATCGTCTCGTAGTCCGTCTCGCTGTCCGCCACCGAGTAGTCCTCGTTGGGCAGCATCACATTGTCGTGAGCTCCGGAGCTTCCCCGGCCATAGCTTCCACCGCTTCTACTTCCACCGCCTCCACTCTCCGCCACCTTCTGAAAGGCATTGTTGAAGATGATGGCGGGAATGTGCGACTCGATCCACTCGGTGGTGGGGCGAACATCCGCCCAGAGGATGAGACTCTTCGCCAGCACCCGCAGCAGAATAAAGTCCGGCCGGACCGTCTCCAGGAGGTTCTGCGTGTCGGGCACCTCCAGCCACTGGGCAATCGCCCGGTTGCCCGTCCCAAAGAACATCATTCCGAGGGCGAGGGTGGCGCCCGGGCTCGTCACATCGGCGTTGATGCAGTCGCCCTCGCGAATGTGATACGAGGGCGTCTTGTGCTTCTCCTTCGCCAGCGTCGAGAGCTTCTTGTGCACGCCCAGCATGTAGTGATTCAGCTGGTCGGGAATGCTGATGCCCCCGTCGGCCGAGGAGGAGGAAGAGGAACCGGCACCGGAAGCTGAAGCCGAACCGGAAGCTGCTGCTGCCGCTGCCGAGGCGGCGCTGCCAATCATCTCATCCCCTCGACCTAGGGTCACCAGGCCAAAGGCGAGGCCGGCGGAGAGGGCGTACGACTCCCGGTCAATGTAGTGCTCCATCTCCGGCCCCGGCGGCCGGCCAATCTCATTGAGCATCACCTCGGCAATGTACGCGTGGCCGGTGCCCTGAAAGAGCAGGCCCACGCCGAGCACGGCGGCCACCTTCACAATGGGAGAGACGTCCAGCTCGGTACTGGTCGAGGGGAGCAGGCCCTCCAGGTGAATGCCCAGCAGAATGTAGGGGTTGGAGTCCATGGTGCCCCGCCTGGAGGCGGCCAGCCCCAGCAGAATGGCCACCTTGGTGAGGTCGTTGCCCTTGCTGAGGTACTCATGGAGGTCCATGATGCTGAGGTGGTCGAGGAGGCCGTTCAGGCCGAGGGCCAGCAGGAAGCCCGCGTGGGCGTAGTGCTCCTCCGAGGTGGCCGTGCTGTTCGCCGGCTTGTTGAAGAGAATCCACGAGGAGTCGACCTTGCTGTTGCCGCCGCTGTTCGAGGAGGAAGAGGAGGGCTTAGCACTTCCAATGCCACTACCTCCTCCTCCGCCTCCGTTGCCGACAATCCTCAGCCCCGCACTGACGCCATTGTGAAAGAGCGGCCAGACGTTCAGGTTGGCGGGCACCTCAATGTGCGACAGCTCGAGGGCGGTGTTTCGCGGGGGCACGCGCCCCGTGAGCACCACCGGCGGCACCGGAAAGCGCTCCGCCGCCACGGGGTGGTAGCTCCGCAGGGTGACCATCCCTCGGCCGAGCGGAGCGGCCATCGAGCGAATCAGCAGCGCATAGAGGTGGCGCTCCTGCTCCTCCACAAAGTCGTGGTCGCTGACGCCGTGTCGCTGGGTGAGGGCCACCACGGCGGGCCGGCTGCTCAGGAGCATCGTCTGGTAGGCCTCGTGCAGGCGCTGGTCGGTGGGAAAGAGCAGTCGGAGGACGGCGTGGTCGAGGTGGGCCAGCTCAGAGGCGGCCGCCGCCGCTTCCGCCTCCTCCTCAGTTGAGGCTCCGTTTCCGCCGGAAGTGTGCCCATCCTCATCTCCGGCCATGTTAGCTCCCGTTGAGCCAGTTGATGATCCACCCGAGTAGGAGGCGGCAGCAGCGGCGGCGGTGGCTGCAGTGCCCCCGCTGGCCCCCGCTGCTGCCACGCCCCCTCCCGCCGCCGCCGCGCCAATGTGCTCCTGGTACTCGAGGGAGAGCAGGTCGGGCCGGTCAATGAGCGAGTAGATGGCCGAGGGCCAGTCGTTCTTCGGCGCCTGTCGGTAGGCGTAGATGACGTCCCAGAGGGGCAGGGCCAGGCCAAAGGGCAGCTCCTTCAGGTAGTCGGCGGTGACGCCGAAGGCGGACATGAGGAAGAGCAGCTTCTCGCGGCGTTCAAACACTCGCTGCCGGGCGGTGGTCAGCAGCTGCGAGGAAAGGGCCGAGGAGGGGGTTGAAGGCGTTGAAGGTGTTGATGAGCCGGGGGTGGTGGTGGTGACCTTCGGTGTGGAACTGGAAGAGCAGGGGGCGGTCCCAGCAGCAGCAGCAGCAGCAGCCGCCGCGCCGCTGATGGCCAGTCGCTGGAGGGCCTCCGCCGAGAGATCATAGGCAAACTGGTTGTTGCCGCCACTCATTCGAGTGGTAGCCGTTGATGGAGAGTTGGAAGCAGATGACGGACTTTGCCCACTACCACCAAAGAGGCCCACCGTCTGGCGGTACTTGGCGACGTTGATGTACGCCCCCGGAGATGAAGAGGAGGCGGCGGCGGCGGTGGTGGGCGTGCTGGTTTGGGCAGCTGAGCTATTTGCTGAGTTTGGTTGCTGAAAGTGGTGCACCGGCGCGGGCAGGCTGACGCAGCGGAGGACGGCGGAGGGCTGCACCAGCGCCTCGGCGTGCAGATTCGCGTACAGCACCACCAGGTTGAAGATGTTCGGGGTGATGATGTGCGCCCCGCCCGTAGAGAGGCACCTCGAGGGGGCGCCATTGCCGATGAAGGGAAAGGGGGTGGCCAGAAGAGGAGGAGGGGTAGAGGATTTCTCATCAGCTTCGGAAACAGCTGAAGTTTTCTTCACCGTCGAACTCTTTGCCGGCGGCGGCGGACTGAGCATCCCGTACAGCGTTGCGAAGATGGAAGGCGGCGGTCCGCTCACCTCCAAAGCTTTGATGGCGGCGGAAATCTTTGCTCGATGGGCGCCGAATCGACTGCCATTGGAAAGGTGAGGTAAAGAAGAAGAAGGTCGAGGAATGGTCTCGGCGCAGACGTCGGCAAAGTCGCGGCAGTAGTGGTCCTGGTAGTCGACCAGATCGAGGTCGACGGCGAGCAGGTAGAGCAGGTCGACCAGCGACCGACACAGCGGCCAGTTCATCTGCACCAGCTTCAGGTCCTCGTAGAGCAGGTGCAGGGTGGAGAGGATGTTTGGGGTGTAGGCGAAGAGGGGCCCGGGGGCGGTGAAGGTAAAGGAAGTGGTAGTGGTGGCTGAAGAAGGGGAAGGCGGCGAAGAGGGAGTGGCAGCAGCGGCCTTTAAAGAGCGAGCCGTGGTGGGCGTCTTTCCGAGGTGGCTTGCCGCCTGTTGAGGGTTATGGCCACTAAAACCTCCAATGGTCGTTGAAGCCTTCTGCTCGGTCGCCGTCGCCTCCTTCATCAGCTTCTGCCGACTGAGGCCGTAGAGCGACCCGGCGTTGCGCAGCATCTCCAGCCAGTCCTCATCGGTGCCCTGGTCGCCCTCCTCAATCTTCATCTTCTTGGTGATCTCCCGCTCCAGCGTCTCACTATGGCCCACCGGCTGCGGACTGCTGACGGCGATGTTGATGGCCAGCGAGTTGTGGGTGCCGCTGCCAATCACCTCCGTCTTGGTGACCTTCGTAGTGGCAGCAGCATCCTCCCCAGAGCCACTCTTCAGACCGAGGCCCAGCCTCGCCCCCGCCAGGTCGTAGCCGATCATGGAGAGGAGGCAGAGCTTGAAGAGGGCCACCTCGGCCACCGCCTCCTCGCGCTCGTCCTTGGTCGCATTGCGAAAGGTGTACCAGGCGGCGAGGAAGGCGGCCGCCTCCTTGCGCGGCAGCGCCGCCTGCCGCAGCGCCGCCAGGCACCGCTCCACGAGGAAGGTGCTGGCGAGGGCGGGGAAGGCCACCCGCCAGTGGCGCCCCTCCTCGGTGGCCAGCGTCACGCGGCCCTCGATGGGGTCGCGCAGGGCGCTGATTCGCCCGTAGGCGGGGTACTGCTGAATGCTGAAGGGAGGAGGCGGAGGGGGCAGCAACGGATTGGGCTTCGATTTCTGCTTCTGAAGGTTATCACTGCTGCTGGTGCTGTCCAAACAGTGCAGCGTACTGCCGGAAGGACTTCCCACCGATGTGTTCGAGGAGTTCAGCTGCTGCTGCTGCTGCTGGGGGACAATGGGCGAAGAGTGAGCGGTGGGGGGAAGGTGGTGCTGATTTCGGGAGGTATTGGCAGTGGAGAGCAGCGAAAAGGAGAGAGAGCCGTCCGAGGGACTTTCCCCAGCAGCTACTGGAGCAGAGGAGGAGGAGAAGAAGTTGCGAAAGTTGGGCGACATGGCCGCCAGGCTGTCGTTCAGCAGCGGTGGTGGTGGAACTGGCGAAGAAGGTATCACACCGCCGCCGACACCGCCGCCCATCATCAGCGTCGGCTGGAGGTGGACAATGGCCACCCGTTCGGTGCCCGAGTAGAGCAGCAGCGAGCCGGTGTCGTCGAGCAGCAGGAGCATGTTCAGCGCCGGCAGCGGCTGGGCGTCCTTCACGCCGGCGATGCGCGTCGTGCTGCCGAAGAGGTAGCGCGGCTGACGCGGCTGAGTCGGACAGTCATCATCATCCTCACCTTCATCATCTGGCTTCTCCTCCAGGAGGACCTCAAACTTGATCAACCGAAGAACGGTGGTGGTGGTGGTCGATGGTGGCGATGGTGATGAGGTGACGACGGGCGTGGCAGAACTACCATTACCATTTCCTCCTCCTCCTCCTTCGGCGACCAGCAGCGCCAGGTAGTTCTGGCCGAGCAGGTCCACGGTGGCAAAGACCTTGGTGGCGGGGGCGGCGGCTGCTGCTGAGTTATTGCCCGCCGTCTCCGACCAGACGTAGTCGAGCGTAAACTCGGCAATGATCGGCTCGCTGTACTTCCGTGCGTACAGCAGGTCATCGTACAGTGCCCCGCCTCGTTCCACCGAGGGCGTGTTCGTGGCCGCAGCAGAGGCGGCGACAGTGCTGCTGTTGCTGTTGAGGACCATCGGAGAGGGCGTTCCACTCAGCCCTAGTAGTCCCTTGGTGACGCTGCGAGATCGGCTTCTCTGGGTAGTGCCACTACCACTGCCACCCACGGCCAAGTCCACGTCCGTCTCCATTAGACGACTGGTCGAGGTGGAGTAGTGGTGGTGGTGCTGACTGGTGGAAGGCAGGCGAAAGGAGCTGGAGCTGGGCGAGAGGGGCGAATCGAGGCGGCTGCTGAGCAGGGTGGTCAGCTTTGAGGTGGAGGGAGAGAGGACACCTCCCCCTCCTCCTCGTTTGGTTCGCTCAGCATGTTCTAAGCCTCCTGAAGAAGCCCCTGAAGAGAGAGCGTTGGCGGAGCTGTGCCGACCACTTCGGCCACTGCCACTACCACTGTTGAGCGGTGAGTTGATGCCTGTGGTGGTGGCGTTCCTCGGCGACGAGAGACGACCTCCCTGAAAGCCGCCAGCAGAGGCGGTGGACTGAGTGCCACTACCACCACTGCCACTGCCACTTCCCAAATTGCCCAGCAGAGTGCTGCTCATGCTTCGGGTGATGGGCGAGGAGGAGGAGGCCAGTCCGCCGGAGGGATAGGAAAGGCGACAGCGCTTCTTCGTCAGCTCACCGTTTGAGATTGGAGTGCTAATCAGGTGGTGGTGAGGGTGATGGGGGTGAGGGGGATGAGTGGGAGGGGGGTGAGGGTGATTCAGCGAGCTGAGCAGCTGTCCGGCAGAGTCGTTGAGCGACTTGATGTTGCTGATGCTGTTGCTGCTGAACGGTCCTGAATGATGAGGTCCCTGGTGGTCGACGTCCATTGGAACTCCTCCTCCACCACCAGCAGAGGACTGGGGCGTCTGCAGGGGGTGAGGATGGCTTTGGCTGGCAAACTGTTCAGCCACCGTGGAGGCACTGTACATCGGCTTCTCCAGGTCCTGGCGAATCCAGTCCAGCTCGGCGCCATTCACCGGGCGCAGGTAGAAGATGCTGTGCAGGCCGGTGGCGGTGCAGTAGAAGACGGCAAAGTGCCGCTCCACGATGAAGTCCACTAGGACAAAGTCCTGCTGGTTGGTGATGTAGCCGATGTTCGGGGGCTGTTGGGGACAAGAGTTCAGAGTGGCTGTTTTGCCGCTGTAGTTGGCCACCAGCGCCGGCACAATCTCATTGAGCGGATTGGAGAGCGTAAAGATGAGCGGATAGGGCGGCGGGGCCGCGGCGGCGGCGCAGCCGAGCTGGTTGTGATCATCCTGCAGGCGTTCACTGTCGCGAATCTCCCGCTCCAGGAGCAGACCAAAGGGCGTGGGCACCATCTTCTTGATCTAAAAGATACCGAAAAGGAGAAAATGGTTAGCAAAATTATCATCCAAACACCTAAAAAAGAAGAAGAAGCACTCACCTTAAACTGCAGCGACTTTCGGTGGTGGTCGCCACTCTCCGTGAGCATGTGAATGGAGATCTTGTCGAGGACGCAGACGGCCTTGCTGCGCTTTAGCTGCCGAGTGTAGAGGCTGTGAAGGTGGTGCTGCCGTTGTTGCTGACCCTTCGAACTTTGCGGCGAGGCAAGTAGAAACTTTGGATACTGCGAGCCACCACAACAGCCAATTTGACCGCCGCCCTGTTTGTCGCCCTTTGCGCCCGGCGCCTTGAACATCAGCTTGGAGAGGTCCTGCGTGGCGATCCCATTGAGGTTGTCGTTGGTGATGAAGGCGCACCAGTTGGCGTCCAGAATGCGCTCGCTGAAGGTGAAGGTCTTGTCGAGGAGCGAGGTGCCGCCGCCCGACTGCTTGTAACTGCAGACGACGGTGTTCTCACTTACGTAGATCTCCTCCTCGCCCTTGGCGCACTGCCGCACTCGCCAGAACTCTCGGGGCCGCCGAGGTTGCTGCTGCTGCTGCTGTTCCTCCTCCTCATCCTGGCTCGACATGGAGACGCCGTGGAGGGAGCGAAAGAGGTCCCGGGTGCTGTCAATCTCCGCCGCCGTGAAGTCATTGTGCAGGTGGTGGGCTAGCGTCAGGTGCAGGTCTTCCGCAGAGGCGAGGCTGCTTGAAGCTAGGCCAGCTGGAGATCGGTTGGCGGCGATGATGGTGGAAGAGCCGCCGGTGATGCAGCCGGCGCCGTTGACGCCGACACCGCTGCCTCCTCGGCTCTTGTGCTCCGGCACCGAGGAGACGATGCTCCGGCCAAAGGGCTCAAAGGTGGCAATCTCGCTGTCCAGTGAGATGACCATGTTTGAAGGGGGTGAAGAAGAAGTAGTCTGTTGACAAAAAAGAGTCCGTGAGACTGAAAGCAACACAAGCAAACCACAACTCACCACTTCTTCTTCTTCGGCGGAAAAAGCTCGTCAACAAATTCTTGAGTAATAAATAGGGTGTTTACCAAACTGTCAGCAAATGTCTTCGGAAGATCTTTCAAAGATCTTAGTCAACAAAACTTCAACCGACAGTGCGGCTGACTGACTGTCTGAAAAAAGGCGCAAGAGAAAACAGTCGGCTTTTATGCGCGTGCTTGCGCCTCGGTGGGGACAGCACTGTCCCACTGCGCAACACATTTTAGTAGAGTCACTGAGTCAGTGAAAAACCCCCAAAATCACCAGCACCACACAAGCGCAACACTGCGAAAATAGAAATTCCACATTTGAATCCTCAAAGATTTCAAAATCTTAAACACTCAAAAATTAAAAAACCGAATGTTATTGATAGTGGTAGAGGTGGAGGAGGAGGGAAAGGAGAGTAAAAGAATGTTACAATAATTATCATCAACTTAAACAGAACGTATCCATTAGTCCGCTTCACATCATCATCATCGTCGTCGTGATTGCAAAGAATTAAAAACAGTAAAGAAGGAGGGAGAGGGGCGTCCGAGGAGCGCGAGCTGTACAACACAGACAAACAACACACTACACGGAAGAGTAACAGAAGAAGAAGAAGAAGGGGAGAGTTGGTGTGTACAAGAGTAAAATAGTGTTGGTAAAGGAGGAGGAGGAGTATACAGTGGGAAAATCAGGAGGAAGAGGAGGAGAAGGAATCATCAAACAACATCAACAACATTACAGGAGAGCTTCAGAGTAACACATTCAATTAAAAAAGGGAGATTAGAAGAGGCGAGGCTGTGGCTGTGGTCATCATCATCACCATCATCAGTCTCTTCGGGCAGAGGAGGCCTGTCGCCTAATGAGCGTGGCGCCGGCGGTGGCGTTCCCGCCCGAGGTAGGTGTTGAGGAGGCCGCGGAGGACAGCGTCCGCGAAAGCAGTGGCCTGGAGGCGGCGGCGGCGGCGGTGGCCGAAGCGGTGCTATTTCCACCGCCCACGCCTCCTCCTCCCCCGGCGGCCACATTCGAGGCGACATTGCTGATCAGCGAGGTGGTCTGCGAGCGAAGGGCCGTCTGCATTTGATCCATTGACTAGAAATGATGGGGGTGGAAATAGAAAAGAAATAGAAAAACGGTTGATCAACAAAACACTGCGCATGAAAGTTATAATGGCGAATAAAGAGAGCTTGCAACTAATAAAGAGTAATAATAGTAAACTGAAGCGATTCATTCAAAGATGAAGATGAAGCTCCTAAGGATGCTCGACAGTCTTGCGACGATTCTTCAGCGAAGGAGTTGTGGAAGGTTTACCACCACCGTCAGCAGTTCCTGGTGCCGTAGAGAGGGGAGCGACCGCCGCCGCCACAGCCCCTTCCTTATCAACGACCTCACTACCACCTCCACCTCCGCCATTCTGGAGAAAGCACCTGACGAAGATGATACTTACAAAGAGCCAGACGACCTCGGCGTAGTGGTCCACGAAGGTGATAAACTCGGGGTAGTTGCCGGTGTAGCGGCCAACGACGTAGGCGATCATCAGGCCCAGGTCGACGGTGCCCAGCGTGAAGAAGCCATTGCTGATGCGCTCCATGCCGAGAATCTCGAGGAAACGCGAGGTGAGCAGGCAGATGAAGCAGGCGAAGAGCATGATCAGCGGAGTGCCGAACAGACTGCAAAAAAGAGGAGAAAGAGAAAAGTTAGCACTGGTAAACAAATCCAATCCGCAAACAAACACACTCACCCAAAGACATTCTTGCTGCGATTCTGAATGGCAAAGTGCTCAAAGGAGGTGTTCAGCTCCTCCTCCAGCTTGTTGCGGTAGCCGGTGCTGAACTCCGTGCCGCCCATCTTCGGAATCTGGTCGAACTGGTCCATGCAGCTGGCCATCACCTCGCCGTGCTTCGCCTCCAGGTGGGTGGGGTTGATGAAGGGCTGAGCGCCGCCGCAGATCTTCTCCATCTCCACCACGTAGACGTCCTTGATGATGGCCACGGCGGTGAGGTTGTTCGCCTCGGCCGTCGCCTCGAGCATCGTCTTCGGCTCGGGCATTGTGTCGCCTGGGGAACGGTTTTGATTAGAAATTGTAAAGTTCCCATCCCCTTCCCTCCCCACTTACCAGCAAAGACATTAATGTACACCTTAAAGTACTCGAGCAGCTCGCGACCGGAGACGTACCGGCCGCCAATCTCCTTGGGAATGAGCTTCCCGGGGGCGAGCAGGTCGGGCACAAAGGTCTTCAGGTTGTCGCGAAAGTCGGCGTCGTAGTCGACCGTTCGCCCGTCAAACTGCGGACTGGTGGCCACCCGACTGCCCGGGTGGGGCATGAGGAAGCAGCCAATCTCGCGGAAGCACTGCTTGATCTTGCGGCGGACGCGCTGCAGCTGCTCGGGCATCGTCTCCTTCAGCTCCAGCTTCTTCTCCAGCAGGCGGGCGCCGCCCTCGAAGCCATAGGGGTGCTCGTAGGGGTAGGACCAGTCGCGAATGAGGAAGATCAGCTTCTGAAAGGGCTTCTCGTGGACCGATTCGAGGGCGAGGCGGCCGTACTCGAGGAAGATCTCCAGCACCTGCAGGTTGTCCTCCTGCAGGTTGTGCATCAGGTTGAAGACTGGGGTGGGTGGAAATAGGCGGGGGAAAAGGTGGTTAGCGGAAAAATGTAAACAATGGGTCAGCAGAACTTTCACAAACTTACCCTGAATGGAGGAGGTCATGGTGGAGAGGGCAAAGACCGTGGCCGAGTCCTTCACCGTGTACTCGCTGTCAAAGGCGCCCTGGGTGTCCATGAGCACCACGGCGACGTCCGTGCCGTCGTCCCGCTTGATGACAAAGGGCTCGCTCCACATGAGGATGCCGGTGGTGTCGCGGGCGCAGCCGCCCCGCCAGCTGAAGCCCTTCAGCGGGGCGCTCGGGTCGGCGAGCCAGTCAGCGGTGCCGCAGCCGGCCTGCAGGTACCGCAGAAAGTGGTTCAGCATGAAGGACTTGCCTAAAGAGGGAAAGAGAAAAGAAAGGAAAAGAGATAGACATTAGTAGGGGAAAATCGAAACCGCCGGTCATTAGGCAGGCAGGCAAACAAACAATAAAAGCATCAAGCAGCCAACTGCCAGCAGCCTGACATGTCTGACACCTCAGCCTTCCTCCTGACTGACATTTACAATATACCTAATACCAGCACCAAAAACAAACACACTTCTAATCTCTCAGCTAATTGAAACTTCTCAGTGCACCGGAGTAGTAGTGGCAGACAAAACAAATGTCATCAGAAGATGACGGCGGTGAGCAAACAATCAAATCATACAACAACAACAACAACAAAGCTAACCTTTGCCTGCAAATTAGCGTGCTAATGAGGCTCTTTTGTTCACCCTAAACCTTTGCCCCTTCTCCATCTGACACGGTCAATTACCGCCACCAGCACCACCGTCAGCGGATGTTGTACAGCTGCCCCGTACAAATGCCAGCTCTTTGTACGACATTTTCTTTCCCTTTCCAGCACCGGCCAATGCACCTGTCTGCCTGCCGTACTGCACAATATGTTCACAGTACCGTGACGGTTTATTGTGCACACACACTCACACTCTAGAAAGCAGGCGCACATTAAAAGAGACATTATAAAGTATTAGACGCTAAAGTCACGAGCAGCAGCAGCAGCAGCGGTGGCCACACTTCAAGGATGTCTACACTTGCTGTGTTAGCGTATATGGCCGCCGCTCTATCTGCGAGTAATCAACTGCGCACTCAGCAGACCACAGCTCCACCACCACCACCACCATCTCTGCAGCTTTGTTGGCCAACTCACAACCATTTCCTGCCATGGCTGCTGTTGTTGCTAGTTAGTGTGTTGTGTTAGCCAATCAACTAAACACTCCGGTGCTATACACCGCCTTCGAGTGTTATGTCATCGCCACACTTTAGACGCTCAAACACTCGGCAGCAGCAGCAGCAGTGACTAATCAGCCGGGCAATTGGGCGACAGCTATTTGGGCCACAGTTTAGCGCGCGAGCACACGAGCAACAACAGCAGTTCCTCTTCATTAGCAGAGCAACAAGTGCCGGCGAGAAACAGCAAATTCAATCATCATCCTCATCATCAGCAGCATCTACCCTACTGAAAACGAGTTAATGGGCAATGTAAATGTAAAGTGTGTTGTGCGCTAAGTAGAACAGCAGTAGTCGATCAAGAGCTGAAGCAGCAGCAGCAGTCGATAACTACACAAGCACATACAACAACTACACAGTGGACAGGTTCACTGCTGATTAGGCAGAGGGAAAAGAGCAGCAGGAGCAGTGGTGGTAGTGCCTGGGTGCACAGGATACCCGTCAATACAAAGAGCAGAAGCGGCAGCTGTGCTGCTACTACTTCAGAAGGCTGACAAATTGGCCTGCTGCTGGTCTGCACAAACTCTGCCGAAAGGTCTCCCTAGATTGTGGGGGAATTTACCCTAAGGGGCCAGTTTTCCGTAGGAGGAAAAAGTCTCCGAGAGAGCTAGCTCGCTAGCTAGCTAGCTGGACACCGAGTGTCGTGAAAACCGGTGCCAGTGTTTGTGTGAGTGTGTGTGTGTGATGTGTCGTCTGATCAAATGGGGCAGCAGCAGTGGCAGAGGCAACACTACAACGCAGCTGCTGCTTTTGCTGTACAGTTGTCCTCATCTCGTCGTAGTCGTAGTCGTCGTGTACACTGACGCAACAGTGTGCTCTCAAAGAACCTGAGAACGAGATGGAGAGGAGACTGCTAAGAGAAAGAGAGTGAGGAAGACGAAACAATATCGGCATCATCAAAGAGGGGGAAGGGGAAGGAGGATTAGATATCTTCCACCTTTAGGTTCACCAGTCCCTGAGGCCAGAGAAAGTGAGAGAGTTGGGGACCAGAGAGAAAGGAGAATTTGACAGATTAGAGGTAACTACGAGAGCAGGGGAAGAAAATAGCACCGTCATCGTCATCATCATCATCATTTGATGGGGAGAGAGGGAGCGCAAATTAAGTGTCTAGACAGAAGAAGAATAGAAGATCTGGTGGCAAGTGGTGGTGGTGATGAAGTGAAAATAAACTAGTAGAGCAGAACACACACACTGGTGGGGAGTATATAGCAGTAACGGAGTGCTGCTGCTGCTGCTCTGACGCCGACATTTGCCATCAACATCTATGCCAAGAATGTCAGAGAGCAGCAGAGACAGAGGCAGACACACAAATGATCTTGTACAGTGCAGCGTTTGGATTAGTGCCGTAGCTGCAGTAGTAATGCAAAGAAGAAAAACAACAAAGGCTCTAATAAAGTCCGTCTGGCTGACTTACCTTTGCGAAAGTCGCCCGCGATGGAGACGACGACGACGGGCGTGTCGCGGATGGAGTCCCGCAGGAGGATGTTCCCCAGGGCCTCCACGTCGAGCTCAAACTTGCGCTCGTCGGTCACTTTGACGATCTGCACGGGGTGGCCGTAGAACTCGCTGTTCGGTATCACCTCGTAGTCGGAGGCGTTCGACGAGGAGGAGGAGATCTTCCCGTGGCCGTTGTCGCCCATCGTCTCGGGCTCGTGCTTTGGAGAGGAGGAGGAGGAGGTGGAGGAGGCCATCGTTGAAGAAGGTCACTGGCTTAGGAGGCGATGAAGTGCACAAACACTGCTGTACCACACTGAACACACGTAGCGTAAAATGAGTGTGTGTGTGTGTGCTGGCAAAGTGTGCCCACAGTCTTGGTACAACAGTCTTGCTACAGTGTTGTGACGTAGAGTTGAAGGTGGTGGTGGTGGTGGTGAAGTTCTATTTCTCTTGCTAAGGTTCTGGACTAGAGAAAGTAAACAAGAAGAAGAAGAAGAAGGGTTTGGGAATTAGAAGCAGAAGCAGAAAACAGTGGTAAACAAGAAGAAGACAGACACAAACAACAAACTGCTCGTGGCTGCTGCTGCCGTACTATTCTCTGGGATGCTCTCTCTCTCTCTCTCTCACCACTCACTTGAAGCTCCTCAGAGAAGGCGACGAAGCTGTGAAGT
>JAALOO010001224.1_pt1 | contig 16003 bp, 22 predicted proteins | sample 7257641 | NCBI WGS metagenome assembly JAALOO01 (sample SAMN14085613, study PRJNA598686) | mite metagenome | biome: ENVO:01001000; feature: ENVO:01001002; material: ENVO:01001226; isolation source: single female mite from University of Michigan culture on fish food culture... ...
TCGAATGCCTTCACTGGACGTCGCCGCGGCAGTCGATTGAAGTGCCAGTGCCAGCAGAGGAGATGCTTCTACTTCGAATGGAGAAGATGGAGGAGGCAAAAGTACAAAGTTGGTGCTGCTTTCACTGCCTGTCAGCCAGCCGGCCTGCCTGTTCTGTGGCGCCAGTGATGATGGCTGCAGTGGAAACCCATGTTCCGAGCTCGACAAAGTGAGACACAGCAAGTGTCGAATGCAAATAAAACGAAGAACACATCGAATAAGTCAGACGTAATAACCTTGTGCTAATCGAATGCGGCAATTTATCTAATTTATGGACACACTCTGCGTGCTCCCCACTCTCTCTCTCTCTCTCCCTCTCTTGTCGCAACGAAACGCACGTCTGCTGTGCAAGTGTTGAATAATCGGATTCTGTCGCGCGCGCGATTCGGGGCTCGATTGCACAGAAGTTACTGCCTCCTCGGTGACAAGTGCCATCCTCAGAGTTAAGTTGTTGATGAAGATGCTGTTTTTAAGCACCTTTGCAGCCCTTTGATAAGCAGAAGCGGTGGTGGTGATTGCAAGTGGCCAGCAGCAAAGCAGATCAGAAGCGGGGAGAGAAAGAGTGAAAACACTTCCAATGTCATTGCCTTGCAATCGGGGTGATGAAAACCACTGCAAAGTATCTGTCACATACTTGGCACTATAAATGGAGACACTCTGTCGCACTATTTTTTTGCGGCGAATCGGAAGCGAGACTCAACACTCGGTGTCGTCAGTGCCCGAGCACCGGCCGGCAATGTGTGTCCAGTGCGAGCGACCTACTCGAGCTCGTGCAATTCCTCGATGATTGCCTCGATGATTGCCTCCTCTCCGCTGCAACTGACCATGCAGTTCCAGGGAGGGTAGTCAGTGGCACTAGTGACAACAGTGGATCAGTCAGCTCAATGCTCAGACAGTGCGCGCTAATCCCATCGGTTTGGTTGTACATTTCGTGCTGCAGAGCGTAGTGAACGATGCAATTCAAGGCAAGTGAGCCGCAGAACGTGCACTGATCGTGTGTGCAAAACTTGGCAAATTGACTTTCATTAGGTGGTGGCGGTGGTGGTGTTGCAGTGGCAATTTGTACCTGCTGCTGCTGTAAGCCTTTTTGCACATTGCATAAAAGCAACAAACTAAGGTGCCCAAGGTGGTGATGGTCTCTTTAGCTGTCTTACGGCGCCTGTCATTCGCGTTGTTGTTCTCGCGAATGTTAGAACAACTTGTAGTAGACTGTAGTAGCGCATAAAAATACCCAAGACACTGACAAACAAGTAATCAAAGAGGTGGCAAATTATTCTCCAAAACTATGAAGTCGATGAAATGATCAATTGGAATTTATTGAACTTTGCCGACTTGCTTTATCCGATAAGCATTTGCGTGAAAATCGTGGAAATCGAATGTGCTGTTTGGAGCTGAATGTGCCAACATTGTGACATACTATCAGTAATTGATGGAGGCTGCTGCTATTTACAAGGTGACAGAAGGCGCATTGCAATCAGCATCATCATCAGTCTTGGCTTGTAATTACAGCTTGTGTGGTGTTTCCATCTGATTTAATTTGCATATCGCCGTTGGATGAGTTTTTAAGAGGCATCAAGTTTTGCTGGTGAATGAGCGTGCTTCCCTTTGATTCAACCTTAAAGGCAAATTGCAGGAAAAACTGCTTCGACTCTTTGTTCCACAATGTCCAAAACTTGCTCTCAGACTTGTCGACTTCTCGCGATGGAACTTTAAAACCAATCGTTTCATATGGTTCTGCAGCAAATAAAAGGTACTGCCAATGACGGTCTGGAGGCTCAATTTTCTGCTCATACGCTGACATGAATCGGTGCCGGGGTGTAATGTTGTCTCCGATTTCAGGATAGTCGATCTATTTGATAAAGAAAAGTAAAATGCAAATAAGTAATTAGTGAGTAACTTGGTAATGGCAAAAACAAATCAATTTAGATATATACCTGGAATAGCAATGATTGCTGTTGCAAATCTTGATCAAACTGTTTGGTCACGCGGTAGCCGGGTCTTCCAATCTTGACAAACTTGCGAATATCAATGCGCGACTTGTTCAGCTGTGGTTGAGGTGCGTCTTTGGCATCTTTTGCGGCTCGACGAGCTAAATTGGACTGGTGCTTTTTTCCTTGTGTATGGGCCAGGTAAGAGCCCTCGTTGTTGTGAAGTGTCAGACAGAGTTTGCATTCATATGAGCCGAGATGATTTTTCATGAAATAGGGATCCTTTGCTAGGTCGATTGTCTCCAAGGCCAGTTGTCGCAGTCGCTCACGTCGGTCTCGATTTGACTCGGACCAAGAGGCCACACCTCCACCGCCGGTTTTGGCGCCAACTCGATTTTGAAAGTCCATTTTGGCTAAAAAGAGTTCTTGGTTCACGAAAAAATACTGAAAAGTTCAAGCGCCGGATTTTTTATCCGGCAATAAAAATATTGACTCGCGCAATCGACCATCCGCAAATGAGGTACTTTTGAACATCAAAACAAATGTTACGTGTCGTTTGAAAATAATTCCGGTTTCTATATTCTGTGGATCAAGGAATGAAAATGACAAGAATTTGAACGACATTTGACAAATGTCGTCACCAGAGTTTTTTGGCAGAATTTCTTGAGTGGTTTCTGCTTTTGACAGCTTCTTTTGCGCTTCTGTGTATACAACGTGGATCACCCTGCCAACGAATCACAGCGAGCAGAATCGGATTAGATTCGGATTTGAGCTCAGTGGAAATTTTCTTTATTGAACTCTTTTGTGGGCGAGAGTTCCACGATTTTCTTCCTTGAGCACTGTGGTGTGACAGCCTAAACTGTGGCAGCTTTTGCCTCGCTGTGGCATCTGCTTCATTTGAACGCGTTATCAATAGCCGCCTTTCACTTCCCTGCACCTGTGGACTGATAAACGTCTGGCAGTATCGGCAATGCCTGTATCATTGTCCAAATCACCACTCTAGTTGCAGTCACCGTTTCACCGCAAACCGCTTGTGTTGTCTAATGAGCAAGCGTTTGCCCTGTTCTTCATTCCTCTTCACATTGCCATAGATTTTATTAAGTATTCCTGTGCCAAAGTATTTGAAGGTATTCTTCTTTTGCTATTGTCATGTCAAGTCAAAAAGTTAACTGACCATGTTTCATTCTATCAGATAGTCAAAATGATGCAGCTATGTACCTTTTCACTGGCCGTTTTCCTGATGGTGCTACTGAACTTCGACATGTTGATGGTCAACTCGGAGACTTTCAATGCAGAGCTGAACTCACAGAATCTTGGGACTGCCTTTGAGTTTAAAATTCACCTGGACGCCGGCAAAGAAGACTGCTACTATCAGATGGTTGAGAGTGGTGCTTCGTTTTACGTGGCCTTTCACGTAAGTGTATACTGGTACTTTTAAAACACGTCTCATTAACCACTGCTTGCGCTCACCTACAGGTCCTTCGCGGCGGTGACACCAATGCCGGATTTTACATCAATGACCCTAACGGACAGACTATCATGCCGTACCAGTGGAAACAGCACGCCGAGTTTGATGATGGCCAAGTGACAAACGCCGGTATGGTATTTTCATCTGTTCAAATTACATTTGTTTCATTCTGTAAATTCATTTTTCCAAGGTTACTACAGCATGTGCGTCGACAACAAGCCTTCAAGTTACCAATCAAAATTGGTCAGCCTTTACGTAGCCTCCTTTAAGAGGGACGAATGGGAAAAGTACATATCCGAACTGACTGAAGCCGATCTGACGACGAACAATGCTACTAACCTGCTGCGAAATGTCGACCACAATATTCATGAGATGCTGAAGTACTTGGAGAACTCCAAGCAACAGTACACTTACGATTCATATCTGAGTGAATCAAATCGAAAGTATGTGTTCACTTCATCAAAGCTCGTTTTTAACATTCTTTATTTTGTTTGCAGCTATGTGCAGAACTGGTCCATTCTCCAGTGCATCGTCATCATCATCTCCTCGGTGACACAGGTTTATTTTGTGCGAAAACTCTTTGCTTTTACAAATGGAAAAGGCAGCAGACCACGAGCCTAAAAGGGCGTCATCTTTTGTGTACATAGGGATTTTACTTTCTTTACATTTATTTAAAAATATAAATGATTCTTTATTCACTAACTTTGCTTATCTTGGGCAATATTCTAAATTCGTTTTACAACTATAAAACCTGAAGCTGAGGTCATTGTGAGAATGATTTCGCTGGCAGGCACTACGCTTAGTCAACTCCGGATCAACTAGGCGATGAGTCACAATTCTAGTGGTAGTGATCCAAAACGTCAGCAAAAGTTAAGCAAGAGGAGCAGCAGCAGTGGTGGTGGTCGCAAGGCAAGTGCCAGTCCGAGTGTCACTGGAACACCACCGATCAACCCGTCTACCCAAAACATGAAGCGCAACATTGGCAAAAGCAAGAGCAGCGGTCACCTGAAGCACTCGCCCTCGCTGGGCAAGGCGGGCAACCACAAGTCCCGCAGTAATTCGGCGGGGAAAAAGTCCTCCTCGTTGACTCGTCCCTCGAAGGGCTCCTCGGCCAGGCCGTCTTCTGCCTCCAGTTTATCATCGTCAAAGAAGGGTGTTCATTCGAGCAGCAGCAGCAGCAGTCTGGGCCCAGTGCAGATCAGCAACTTCTCCAAGCTTCACCTGATACAGAAGAGCGTCGCCAAGAGTCGCATTGTGCCGAAGGCTAGCGCGGGTGGCAAAGAAACAATCTCCCGTCGCAGTCGTGCCCGAAATAATCCGTCCTTGATGAAGCACAACGACAATCTGCCAGTGGAGGCTTCTGCGGCGCACACTAACCCTCAGAAGGAGTCCCCAACGGCCCGCATCTCACCGCTGTCTGCTGATGAAGTTAAGAGTGCCCTTGATCCAAAGAACATCTACAACGATGACGTCCGTCTGGAGTTTGATGAGAAGGTGATGCACGTTCTGAAGGGAACGCCCTGCGACCCTGAGCGATTTCTCCATTCGGCTCGGAGTGGCTTCAAATCCTATCTAGACCGAACGGTGGATCCGTCTAAGGTATTTACTGAGAAGGTAGAACAATATATCACTGTAAGGTAATACATTTTTCCCTGCAGCTGATGACCTACATGATCGACTATAGCAAAAAGTACTTTGATCTGAGCGAGAACGCTGACGCCTACAGCTCTCATCGCCAAGAACTGGACAACCTGCTCTGGGACAATCTGGCCTTTATCATACCAATGCTCTGCCGACAGGTGATCGATGTCTTGGAGAGAGAGGTATTGGGTCTCGCTTTTTGTGTTTTTTCAGTTTAATCAATGCTTCTTTTACCTCCTTCTCAGGAAATGATTGTAATGAATGTGAAGCCAGACGTGGTGGTCTTTGGCGACATTCACGGCAACTTTAGCGACATTCACTACATCTACCAGAACTTCATCATAAACCCGCAGTACGCTCAGACTAGTTTCATCTTTCTCGGCGACTACGTCGATCGCGGACCGAAGCCAGTGGAGATTCTGTGCTTTCTCTTTGCCCTCAAGCTGACCAACCCGAATCGCATCTTTCTTCTGAGGGGCAATCATGGTGAGTAGTACGAGCAATGACTCTCTCAAACTCACCCACTGACACCACGACCCCTTTGTTTCAGAGGTGCTGAAGATCAATCGGAAGTACGGCTTCCAGCACACCTGCTGCCACCTCTTTCTGGACACGTACGTGGCGAAGCCGACGCTGGCCGAGCTGAACTACAAGTCCTTCAACCGGGTCTTCTGCTTCCTGCCCGTCGCCGCCGTCATCAAGGGCGCGGAGAAGCGTATCTTCTGCTGTCACGGCGGCGTGCCCGCCTTCTTCCACGCCGACCGAAGTGGAAGCAATGGACAGGGAAGGAGCCGGAAGCGACGCCGAGAGATGGACGTGGGCTGGTCCCTTGCCACACTGAATGACCGGGTAAAGAAGCCGGTCAATCTGGAGCCGAGCAGGCACGGCAAGCCGGAGGAGGTGGCCTGCAATGAGATCCTCTGGTAAGTGTGCTCGCGCTCGGTCTTTACATAGTTGGAGTCACTTTTGTACTTGTTCTGCTCAATCTGATTAAGTAATTGTTCCAGGAACGATCCATTGCCCCTACGCTACCGGAACCGCCGGCCGGTGAAGAAGTTCTACGTGAACAAGAAGCGCGGCGGCCACTGCAACTTCTTCTCCGAGGCAGGGCTGAAGGCCTTCCTCGAGACGAACGGCCTGTCGATGGTCATTCGCGGCCACCAGTACAAGTGCAGCATCAATACGGGCCACTGCTCCGACTTTGGCGGCGCCCTGCTCACCGTCTTCAGCAGCAGCAACTACTGCGGCACCGAGTCCAACAACACCGGATACGTGCACGTCAAGGGCCCGGAGTGCCGCGTCCAGGCGCACACGCTGCGCACGGCGCAGGAGGCGGCCAAGTACCGCCAGTTTAACGTCCTCAAGATGCTCGTCGACGAGCGCACCAAGGCCGTCACCTATGTGGCCTTCTGAGGGGGGGCCTCCTTAGCTCTCTTCCAATCTTTGTTTGAAGCCGACATGAGCATTGTAAAACTATATAATTTATAAGAAATGGTCTTTATTCACGGCGAGTCGTACAGTCGATGATGGTACAGTCGATGATGGTGATCGATTAGCAGTTCACTTTGAGGTTCTTGATTTGGTTCTCCACCCACTGCAGCACGTTCATGTGCGAGTTGAGGATCTTTGAGATTTGTACAATGGGGTCGTTCGAGTCTTGATTCGATTTAGTTTCGTTCAGCTTCTTAATAAAGTCCTGTAGCGAGTATTAAAGTAATGAGTAGGTTTAAAAGTTGCAAAATTGAGAATAATACACTGTACCTTGAGGTCACTGCCAATTGCATTGAGATCATTGTTCACCGTCTCCACCATCGAGTACGTGTGCTCGCGCTCGGTGTTTACATAGTTGGAGCCACTTTCGTACTTGTTCTGCTCAATCTGATCAAGTAATTGCTCCAGTTCCTTCTGCTGAGCAATAATAAAATCCAATTGGTGATCTAATCCACGATGAGCACTTCTAAGCTTCTCGGTCGTTTGCTTCATCTCAATCAACTTCTGCCCATTGGAAATGAGCAGTGAATCCCATGAATTGATGGTTTGCCCTTGCGAATGAAAGTCCGACTCAAACTGTGTCAACTCATTCATCCATAAATTAATTTGATCTTCCAACTTTCCAAAAGTAATTTCTGGAAAAACAATAAATGAAGATCCATTAGTTGTGCTTGCTTTAAAAATAATGCAAGTGCACTTACGAGGAACGGCGGCAGTTGCAGTAGTGGGGGCAGTAGAAGTTACTGGAAGAGACACGGGTGCACTCGCTGTTGTAGTTTGAGGAGCTGAACTCGTCGCAAGAGAAGTAATTGAAAATCCCGTTGTTGGTTTCAGTGATACACTTGAAGTGGTAGTAGTTGTAGTTGTGGAGCTGGCTGAGCTAGTGACACTTGCTTGATTGCCGAAGCTTGTCAATGAACTTAAGGTGTTGCTGCCTACAAATGTTGAGGATTTGTTTAATTGAAGTTTTCTATCATTCTAAAATTATGCACTTACCAAGAGCGGGGGCTGCAAATGTTGCAGTTGAAGCAGGAGGAGCTGTAGCACCAAAAGACGGTACGCTCGCTGTAGTAGCGGGATTGGCAAAACCAACGCCGGTTAAGCTTGACGCTGGTGAGGGTTTTGGGGCGGCAAAGTTAAAGCCTGTGGCACCCGCTTGACTTCCAAAGCTTGTCGATGAACCTAGGGTGCTGCTGCCTAAAATGAAAAGCATGAGTTAACCTAAGTTTTCCATCATTTCATAACTATTCACTTACCGAAAGCGGGAGCTGCAAAAGTAGCAGTAGACGCAGGAAGAGAAGTAGCGCCAAAAGACGGTACACTCGCTGTTGTAGTTTGAGGAGCTGAACTCGTCGCTAGAGAAGTAATTGAAAATCCCGTTGCTGGTTTCAGTGATACACTTGAAGTGGTAGTTGTTGTAGTTGTAGAGCTGGCTGAGTTAGTGACACTTGCTTGGTTGCCGAAACTTGTCAATGAGCTTAGAGTGTTGCTGCCTAAAAGTGTAAAGAATTAATTTAGTTTAAGTTCTTCATCATTTCAAAACGATGCACATACCTAGAGCGGGTGCTGCAAACGTTGCAGTTGAAGCAGGAGGAGCTGTAGCACCAAAAGACGGTACACTCGCTGTAGTAGCGGAATTGGCAAAACCAACGCCGGTTAAGCTTGACGCTGTTGAGGGGCGTGGGGTGGCAAAGTTAAAGCCAGTGGCACCCGCTTGGCTGCCAAAGCTTGACAATGAACTTAAGGTGTTGCTACCTAAAAGAAGAAAAGATGCGTTTAATATAAGTTCATTATCGTCTAAGAGCTAGGCACTTGCCAAAAGCTGGGGCTGCAAATGCTGTAGTTGCAGTAGTTGTAGCAGTCGCCGCGGAAAGACCAAAGGACGATGCACTTGTTGTGGTAGCTGGACTTGCAAAACCAACTCCGGTAAAGCTTGATGCCGCCGCAGGGCGTGGAGCGGCAAAGTTAAAGCCAGTGGCACTTGCCTGATTGCCAAAGCTAGGGACACTTGTTTGATTGCCAAAGCCTGACAATGAACTTAAAGTGTTGCTACCTAAAAGTGTTAAAGATTTGTTTAATTGAAGTACTCTACCATCTTAAAACTATGCCTTACTTAGAGCGGGGGCTGCAAACGTAGCAGTCGAAGCAAGAGGAGAAGTAGCGCCAAAAGACGGTACACTCGCTGTCGTAGTTGGACTGGTAAAACCAAGTCCGGTAAAGCTTGGTGCCGTTGTGGGTTTTGGGGCGGCAAAGTTAAAGCCTGTGGCACCCGCTGGACTTCCAAAGCTTGTCAATGAACCTAGGGTGTTGCTGCCTAAAATGGAAAGCATGAGTTTAACACAATTTCTCTATTATTTCATAACTATTCACTTACCGAAAGCGGGGGCTGCAAAAGTAGCAGTAGAAGCAGGAGAAGGAGAAGTTGCGCCAAAAGACGGAACACTTGCTGTAGTAGCTGAATTTGCGAAAGCAAAGCCGGTAGAACTTGATGCCGCCGTAGCCGGAGCTTGTGGGGCGGCAAAGTTGAACCCCAGGTTCTGATTTTGGTTCTGGCCAAACATTATGGAAGACAATGATTCAATCTGAAGTCTTTAATCATCAATCATCAAAACTGCTGTTTTGCCGCATGAAGTCTCGTGTTTTCTCTATTGTGCACAGCACAACGCGCTCGATTGGCGCCTTTTGTCGAAATAGTATCAGGCAAAATTGAAATTCTCATTGGGTATTTTTGGGTTTTGAACCAGTTCCAATTGGAACAGGCTGATGTAAACACTGCTCTACACTGCTTTCACCTTGACCGCCGATTGTGACAAGAACTCAGAAGAGCATGTCATTGCATACCAACAAGTGAGAGTGAAAGATATCGCAGACAATGGACAGTCAACTGCTGCTGCTGCTTTTGACTGACTGACATCGCCCGCCAAAGGTATGTGATGGTGATGCAAGATTTGACATAATCTCCTTTCCTATTTCGCGGCATTGAACGCACCTTTAACATGGTTTTTATCTTTTTTATATATGTTAGTTTTCTGGACATCTATTTTATTGTTCACTAGAAGCGAGCGCTGGCGCTCGTTTGCGTGTTCATTGAAATGGTCAGTCTTGAACTATGTATCTCTCAGAAAGTGGACAGCGTTGTTTGCCCGTGGGCTGACTTTGTTGTAATGAAATTAACCTAAATGTCTGTGTTTTATTTTGCTAAAGGATACATCCCTTTAGTCCGTCTGTTGAGTGTCTCACTCGGCACTGACGAGGGCAAGTGATGGAGAAGAATGGCCGAGAAAGGCTCTCTTAGAGAGTAAGTAAGAAAGTAGGGAAGGAAGAAAGTGAGAGTGATTGCGATGAAGAAGAGGGCCAACTGAAAGAGCTATATTCGATTTGAATACGTCCCATGTCTCTTGCGTGTCTCAACGTGATGGCCAACAACAAAGAAGCAAAATGAGCCACTGGACTTGATTGGCTCTCTGAAGGAAATAAGGCGTCTGAGGCGCAGGAGAGCGCATGTTGAGCGCCTTTGTGATCAACGGTGGCGGCAATGGATTCAAAGCGAAACCACAAACGGCAAATGGCGATAATCCATTAGAAGGCAGAATTAGAAGGCTTAAAACTTGTTTGCTCTCCAGCTCCCCCAGCTAGCGAGTAATTGGCAAGACACTTTTTTCATGTTCATCTTCTCTATCGTTTGTTTTATCGCCTCTGTACAGCCGAGCACACGGCAGTTCTCTTCAAGCGTAATTGAAATTGACTATGAAGCAATACCAAGGCGAAGAGCTTCAGACACGAGAGCTGAGACGGTGGACATTAGCTGCTGTGCTCAGATGAACAGCACAGGCACATTCTTGTCTACCGCTTCTTTCTCCTGATCATCCCACCGACAGTTTCAGCATAGACGCTTCACTTTTCTTTTGCTTCTGTAACATGTGAAAGATTTTTTATCATTTGCCTACTCAAGCAAATTATCACTCTGATCATCGCTTTATTTGTTGTACTTGTCATCAACAACAGTTCACCAACAGTTTTTTCACTTTTAAACTTTCAGCATCGACAATATTTTGTTGTGTACACCATTTTTCCGACCGTTAGAGTTTAGCGATTTTCTTCGACACAGACGTGCGAGGCACAATCAATGGCGATCTGCCCCGTCTAGCCATCGTCTTGCCAATTAGCATAACTACACTCCCTCCGTGTGGATTGATGATGGCTGATTAGTAGTCGAGCCAGCGACTCTTCAATTAAACTAATGTGCCATCAACGTCTGCCTGTCGCCCAATACTTAAGTACCAACTGTGCGGCGATTGTCGTGCTTCATCTTCTCCTTTTCTTGCCAAGTCAAGTCAAAATCGATTGGTCCCGAGCGAAAGTGTACACGGCACCGTGCTGATTTTATGTGCCAGTGTCAACTGTGTTGATATCAGCCAATTCACTAGCTTCCTCAGTGCAGTGTCCCTCTCACTTGGCTTCACTGAGTCCCTATCTCTTTGCACATCTTTCCCATCTTTTGGCATCTCACTTCTCACCACGGTAGCAGCAGCAGGTGAGCACTGATGCTGCTGACGCACCACTTCAATGAGGTTATCTGCATTTGAGTAAATATAGATCGGGACCATCGAGAGCAGGACTGTACGACAGAGACAGAGACAGTGAGTGCTCGTGACATGTCGGCCAGTAACAGCTGACCAGCAGCAGCAGCCAAAGAGTGGACAGTGGACAGTGAACAGTCTTCTTCTCGCCTTGGGCACAGGGACTAATGTGTGCCTTCACCCAGCAACGCACAACATTACTACTTTCTCGAGCACTCGGCTCTCCGGCCGGGTAACCACCAGCAGAGGCGTCGAGGAGAAGGAGGAGGAGGAGGCGCTGTTTGTACACTTTATATTTTAATTACACCGTAAGTGTCCGCTAAATTGCACCGCAGCATCGAGTCTCGGTCGTCGGGCAATTGACTCGTTAGCACACTGCGTGCTCGGCATCTCACGATGAGTTTCTCACTCTGCTGCTCATCACTGGACGATTAATTCAACTCTCTCGCTCTCGTTCTCAGCATGCACCTTCATACATCTTCACGCCACTGTCTGAAGCAGCAGTGAAAGTGCTGTCGTAGTGCAGTAGTGGTGGTAGTGCTATGGTAGTAGTACTGTTTTTGCGCCCATCAACCACCTCATTGTCCATTGATTGATTTCCTCGTCATTGAGCAGCTGTGCCAGTGTTGTCAATCGCCCAGTGCCCAGTGCCGCCTTCCACCTCTGGCACTGATTGACATTGTCCAGAGTGTGTCCACGAGGCAGTCAGCCCTGATCGCACTCACACAGACAGACTCATTTATTCCCACGAATCCTCCACCGCAGTCTGTGATTCCATTTTCAGCACACTCGGTTTGTACAGGCCTGCCTCTCGTGATGGCTTCTAGATCGACAGGCAAGTAATCACCACTTGTCGAAGCGATTCAATTTACAAATCAAATCTGCAGACGACTGCCAAACGAGCTCATTGTTTTGCATCTGCGGTTATTCGTGCGACTAGATTTACTCTACTGCTGACTAGTGTTGGCTGGCGGCCACAAGCTCTGTAGCTCTTTTATGAAAGTTTAAAGCAGATTCTCTCTACAGTGTGCAATTGATGGCTTGAGAGCAAGTTGAGAAACATATAGAGCCGTGTTTGCTACTTTGATGTTAATGTTCACTACTATTTTCCAACAGTCAAAATGCTTTTCCTGAATGGTCTCTCCTTGTGTCTTTTGCTGCAGGTAGATAGTTGAAAAGTCTCATTGCATTGCCTTGTCAAATTCAATTGACCATTCTTGTTTTCTCCCCAAGATGTGCAGCGCACTATCGTACATTGGTCCCCCAGCGCGCACCAGTTACCACTCCCCTCAACCAAAGCCCATCACCGCAGCAGTGCACACCCGTCACAGCATCAGTTTGAAAAATGTTGACCTACCAAAGAGCAACCCCATCAGTCCGGGAACAATCGAAGTTAAGGGGGCCGTCCCCTCTTTTGTAATCAAATTCAATTCTGCATCAAGCAAGCTGAATCTTTTTCATGAGCACCAACCCGGCAAGGTGCCAGTTGTGAAGGAAACCTTCTCCGAAGATGCCCCTCATATTCTCAAACATTCAGTGCGACGACCCATATATCAGCAAGTCATTGAACGTATATTTCCATCTAGGCGAATAATTCAGCAGATAAATCCCGTGATTGAATCAATTAGGACTATAGTGGCCACTTCAAAGACAGCAAAACAGTCAACGTCGAGCTTATCCCATCCCCAGGTGACATCGCAGCCAATTGCCGCACCTAAACTGCCTGTGGACACCTTTGAGCGAGCACAGGTCAAAGTTTCCCAAGGGAATGAAAAAGGGGAAGATGACGTTGATGAAAAACCGGAACCAGACCTAGTGCTAAACGAAACGAACCTGATTGACAATTCACTGTACAATGGCAACTCTGAGCTTGATCTAAAGTACATTTCTCCAAACGGCAAATCTTTGTCCAAAGACTCATACAACGACTACCAAAATGACTACAACTTTCTCAATTCGCCTCGGCTCTACAAAGACCGGAGGTGACCACGCTGAACCTTACTTATTCTACTGTAAATCAACAGTATAAAGTGTTTCAAGTATTCAAAAGAGATAAAACTGTGTTTTATCGCAATCATTTTCAAGCAATCATAAAATTGTGCTTTCTTTTGCCTGCCATTTTTATATAGTATTTGAAATTAAAAATAAAACTGTGCATTGCTTGATTAGCCTACACAATAACTTTCTTTTCATTGTAGTCAATTTACCTTTGCATTTTCGGTGCACTTTATTTACTAGCCTCTTGCAGTTTTCTTCTCTCTTTCTCTCTTCATTTCTTCTGGTTGCTTCCAAGAAAACGAAAAATGATAGCAATTGAGGCAATCACCTGTAGTTGACAGTGACCAACTGCGCTGATTCACCGAGCACTGTTGACCACCCATGAACAGTATGCCTTTGCCAGTGTCTGTGTCTGCGTCGGTGTCACCACAAGTGTGTCTTTATTGCCTGCATTGTCTCTGTGAATGACGGTGATCAGTGGAGCGATCGATTAATTGGCCAGTTTGCAGTTTGCTCCATTTGAATGAGGCTTCCTCAGGTGAGAATGCAGCAGCCACCAGCGGCCACCAAGCAGACAACAGAGGTCCATAGACGTTCCACAAATGATGGCCGACACCAGACGACCATCGTCTGGCGGAATGTTCTCCTGCTGGGCTCGGTGCACCTCTTGGCACTTGCTTCGCTCTACTCCTTTCTCCACATTTGCTGGTGCACCCTCTTTTACGTCTACACGCCCACGCTCTTTGTCAATCTCATTGGCGTCACCGCAGGCAAGTTTGGTTACTTAAATTTTATTTCTGTTATTTTTCAATTTTCAATCTGAGCAGGCGGACACAGACTGTGGGCTCACAGAGCGTACAAGGCCAAGCTGCCGTTGCGCATCTTCCTCATGATATGTCAGACAATTGCACTGCAGAATGACATTTACGTCTGGGTCCGCGACCATCGAGTGCACCACAAGTTCAGCGAAAGTGACGCCGATCCGCACAATGCCAGTCGTGGATTCTTTTTTGCCCACATGGTAAGCAGTCGTTTATTTGCAGAGTAGTAGAGAGGAGTGCTCGAAAAAAGATGATGAATGGTTTCAATTGTTTCCTCTTCCAGGGATGGCTACTCTGTCGAAAGCACCCCGATGTCAAATTAAAAGGCAAGTCATCAAAAGTGGCACTCGGTCAAGTGTGTGTGCACACTCAAGTCAATTAAGCTTGATTGATGTTTACAATACAAGACGCTTACTGTACTGAATGTCAATCAACGAACATAAGCGGTTGTAAACAGTTTCCAAGTGTGGCAGCAAATTTAGCTACTTTTGCACGCTTTTGTAAGCACTGACGACACTGACGAACTAATCATCTTTTAATTTCAGGAGCCAGCATTGACCTGTCTGATTTACGTGAGGATCCAGTGGTCATGTTTCAACATCGGTACTACCTTCCGCTGGTGGTCATCTTCTGGTTTCTCCTTCCGACTCTCATTCCGTATCTGCTTTGGAATGAGAGCATTTTGCATGCCTTCCTCACCTGCGTCTGCTTCCGTTACGTTTTTGCTCTTCACTCCACGTGGACTGTAAACTCCATTGCTCACCTTTATGGCCACCGACCGTATGACAAAAGAGTGCAACCGAGAGAGAACGAATTTGTCATTTACGCTTCATTTGGAGAGGGTAAAGAAGTTATAGAAACTTTTGAGCATACATTTTTAATTGTTTCATTCAACAGGTTACCACAACTTTCACCACGTTTTCCCCTACGACTACGCGACAAGCGAGTTTGGCTGGTTGCAGACATTCAATCTGACCACTCTACTGATTGACTTTTTTGCGTACATTGGCCAGGTGGAGGAGAGAAAGACGGTGCCCAGGCACATTGTGCAGAAACGAGTGGAGCGGACGGGCGACGGTCTGCCGAACCAGCGAATCGCCCTTCTTCACCAGCTGACTGGTATACTGCTGGGCACTGTGGCCATCTGGCTGCCTTCTAGTCTCCGAATTTTACTCAACTACCTGCACAATCGCCATCTGCTTACGTAAGAGCAGAACACTTGAAGTTGCACTGCAGTGCTGTGCTCTGATGTTCAATGTTCTCACGGCCATGATCGATACTCTCAATGATCACCACCTGATGATTTCTTTTCACTTTCTCTCAATGATAAAACTGTTTTATTTCACTGCGTACACTTTTTTCCCTCTTTTTCCGAGATTGCAGTCACTAAAAAACTGCGCCACTATAGTCGTCGTCGATGATGTACGCCAATAAATCCTGTTGGCACTTGCAGTGCGCAGCAGTGCACAGTCGTGCACAATCGTGCGCACTGGGCAGAGTGCAGCGAAAAAAACTCCTTTTCTATTGAGAAAGCAGCATCACTAGTGAAAAGGACCGTTCGAAAGAGATGTGGTATGTGCATAAACGGGCAGCTTCATACATAGATGGCAACAGGAAGTCATTACCGGACGAGAGCGTTTGAAGAGATCAGACAGACAGACGCACAGATGGACAGAGAAAAAGCGCGTTAGGTGAAAAGGGAGAAAGTTGTAAGTAGAGCAGCAGAGGAGGGAAACGGGTTTTGGCGGCTTCAAAGAGATGCAACGAGGAAGCGCAACTCGTGGTTCGCCATCGCCATCAGCATCATCACCACCACCAACACTTTTCGGACCATCTCGAGGTGGTGGGCTCGACACAGCATTCAAAGCAATCTACAAATTACTTTACCAAAGAATATATCGCACCAGACCCGTTTTGCCGTTTTTCGCAGCAACAAGTGCAACAGTTTTTGTTTTACTAGTACACCATGGACAATTTGCTCGTCTCCTGCACTGAACAGCTAGCCGAAATCGATGGCCAAGTTGAAGGTACTGTCAA
>JAALOO010001451.1_pt1 | contig 16003 bp, 11 predicted proteins | sample 7257641 | NCBI WGS metagenome assembly JAALOO01 (sample SAMN14085613, study PRJNA598686) | mite metagenome | biome: ENVO:01001000; feature: ENVO:01001002; material: ENVO:01001226; isolation source: single female mite from University of Michigan culture on fish food culture... ...
CTCTCTCTCTCTCTCTCTCTCTCTCTCTCTCTCTCTCTCTCTCTCTCTCTCTGGGTAGCCACTATTTGTCACGGTGCATTTCGGCTGGGTGAGTGCGCCGCTGTTTGTTTCTTGGCGTTTTGCCACTTTGACCGCTTTGCAGCAGATCGGGCACTCTCAGCATCCAGCCCTCGTCGTACTTTAGCAACTTTTTTCCCTCCATCTTCATCTTCCTCGTTTTGCCGCATTTGAACGATATGCGCAGTGCAGTAAGCGTGCTAGTCGAGGATTGCATGTCACCAGTGGCGCACCGCTGGCTGCGTCTGACCATTCTCTCTGTATATTCCACTCCTAATCGACCGTCGCCTTTAAAGGGACAGCAGTGAACAACAGCGCCTGCAGAGTGAGCACATCTTAAGGCTGCAGACCATACATTGAGCGTGCTTGTCTAAAAGAGCAGTGCCAGAGCTACTGTTTGCTTCCTTGAATTTTTCCTTTCTCTCGTTGCTTCAACCAGCACTGGGACCTTCTCCTTCTCTTCTGACTGCTGCTAATTCAAGTCCGGCAAACAGTGGCATCAGTAGCATCTGATTGCAACAACGATTTGACACTAATTCCTTAGGGTACACACGGCTGAAGCAAGGGGAGCAGGGACACGCACCAGGACAGAGAGAAAAAGTCAAGCAAACCAAAGTGACAGTCGCCAACTTTGCTTCCTACTTTTCTTCTTCTTCTTTTTTCTTCACCGACACTGGCTTTCACCGCACTGAGCAGTGGCACTGTGCAAAGGAGAAGATTCGCCAGTCTTGCTTGTGAAGGCAATACAAACAGACCAAAGAATAATTAAGAAGGAAAAGATAGACGACAGGCTGGACGAGGCAATGAGCCAGCCAAGTCAATTAATTTCCTGAGCAAGGATTGAAATAATAACTGCACAATGCTGTAGCAGAAGATGAAGGGAAGTCATGGTCAGAGTGTGTTTGGGCTAACAGAGGACAGTGCTTTCTGGCAGCTAGCTCAAAACACTGTCTAATAAATTGACCGTGGATGGCTTCAAATCGAGGCAGTGCCACTGGAAAATGGTTTCGCTAATGGACGCCAGTGGAGGGGCGATTTGAGGTTTGGTCGGTCACAGAGCCAATGCTCGTTGCTGTGGCTAATCTGAGTCTTCTCAATACGCTTTATGAAGGAAAGGCCTAGTCAATGAGCTCATTGACGGATTGCTGGCGTAGAATACAAAGTGACTCCAGCAGATGCGGACTCAAACAATGCACTACAAAAAAATTGCAGTCGAGAAAGCTCAGAAAAAGCTACGATGGTGATTGTGGATGGATGGATGAAAGAAGTGTACAAGACCTTCTAGCCCCAACACAATCAGCAACAGCAGAAGTAGCAGAAGTAGCAGTAGCACCTCGTGTGCAGCAAGCCAACTGGTCATTAGGCGCCACTATCCGATTTAGTGTATGTCTGGTCAGTGCATTCTCTACTGACGGCCACTCTCTATGCACTTGGACGCGCATAAGCTCTAGCAAAGAAGTGTGCTTCTCCTGCTGTTGTTGGCGTTAATGTCTGCCTGAACGTCGATAAAAGCGCCCTTCCAGCAGCAGCCTGCAATCAGTTCGTTTGAGGCATTGTTATCGACAGCTTCTTGCAGCTCGCTCCAAACCAGGCAACACAGTCCACCAGTGACCAGTGTAAAAGCTTACTTTTTGCTAGGGCACCAAAATTTCATTCACTCTGGGGTATCTATTATTTTATCCTTATTAAAAGCGAAACAGTCATTAAGCGTGTTCACTTTCTCCACTACACTAGAAAGTTAAAAAATTGAAGTGTGCCCAGTCCACTGGGACAAACTTTGTGCTGTAGGCTACTCATTACAATATCGTTACTGACACCTTAGGAAATACTATTTTACTGGTTTAACTTGCACAATACTGGTCATCGGATAAAGAAAGCGGTAGTGTCACTGTGATCAAATGGCACAGTTCTTTTCTGGCAGTGACATTGCAGCTACATTGTTGTTGGCACATATGGCCGCGGCAGTGGTGAAGAGTGTACGGCGGAGGGTAACTGTAATTATATTACCGAAGGCAATGTAAAGCACCGACAAACAGCCACAAGTCAGCAGTCAGCCGGCAGCTCTTTCTTCCATCTCAGATCTCCGAGTTTCTGGGGCGTCCTAAAGCTGATCGGGTGTAGCGGCACTGCAGCACAGCAGAGAAGACATGGTCCGCAGAGTGGAGTAGCAGCACTGTGCAGCCGCTGTCCGATGCCGCATCCTTTTTATAGCCTCTATCAGCTTCTTTGCCAGCCCGACGAATGGCCACCATTACTTGCAGTGGTAGCGAAGAGTCCTCTGCCTCCTTCTCACTGCCTCTTTGCTGCTCTTGTCTTCTGTTTTCCACTTGCTTGTCGTCTCCTACAGGGGTCGTCTTGTGGCGCCTGTCCGTTCTGCTTGCTGTTTGCTGCTGCTGCTGCTGGTGCTGCTGTTGGTGCTACTGCCACTAGTGTCCTGGCTGGTGGTGCAAACCCCTCAACTCATTCAAACCGAGATTCGGCGGCAGAGTGTGTAAATGTGTGTTCGTTTGTGTACGCCGCCTTCACTGAAAGTATTTGCCAATGTCCAATGGGTCCGATTGCTGTTTGCAGTCCACTTCAAAACCGAGCCTGGTTCTTTTTCTTTTTTTTTCGGTGCCAGTGAACTTTTTTTGATTCTCTATTCTGCTGCATTGCCAAAGACTGTGCATGTCAGCAGTCATCCACCAAGTGTTCTTGTTTTTATGTGACACAGTGCAGCAGCGGCAGCATCTTTGTCCTACTTTACTTTGCACTGTACCTCATCATCTCGCTGACATCTACACCATTGCAACCAACTTCTTCATTATCCATTGCACACTACTCACTTTGCTATCAAATTGTAACTTTGGTAAATGTTTTAACAAAAAACCTTGCTACATGCTTTACTACTATCTTCTGAAGTACTCTCCGGATTCAACAAAATAAAATTTGATTTTTGTTATGAAACAAAAATCAAATTTTTCACAATTTTTAATTTTTTTTCAAAGCCATTTATATAACTAGTAAAATCCTCTGTATTTGTTATTTTTTGCAACTTTTTATTTTTAAATAATTTTGGCATATATACTGCTCATAAGACACTTAAACTGAGTTCATTGTTTTTTTGTTGATTTGATGTGACATCTGTTTCATGGCTACCAGTGCCGATTGATGTAATTCCAAATTGATTGCTGCCTTCTTCAACACATCTTTTTTTATCTGTCTACGACCCATTTAGTTTGCTTATTTGCCAATTACTGTTTAGGCCAAGTGCACTCACATTATTGACTTCTTTAAGTATCCGATTATTTAATACTGTGCAGCCATATTATCTCGTGATACTCTCGTTTGTTTCGGAATATTGAACTTGCTCAAAATTGACTTTTTGCCAATTTAAGCGAGCACACAGGCTGTTTCATTTTGGCCGTCTGTCAAGCGTGTTTAGATGCCATTGTTTTCTTTTTGCTTCATTTTTACTAAAATAAAAGTAGTGATTGCTCTTTTTGGGTCGTTTGTCGCGCACCAAGTTCGATTGACAAAACTGATTCAAGTCGAGCGCTTTTCACGTTGAACATTTGCTCTACTTTGGCCTAATATCTCAATTAGGCTGATACGTTCTCCAAAGACCATTAGTCTTGTCTGCCGTGCCTTCAACTTGTCCTGGCTACCGTCAAACAATGGCCGACAGTGGGCATTAATGGGTGGCGGCAAGGGCACCAGAACTGCTGTTGCGACAATGCTGATCGGCCCCAGTAGCACACACTACACTACACAACCAGCCAGAACCCCTTCATGCTTTCATTGTCAACCTCGCTTGTCTGCCTACTTCTATCTGTTTGCAGCAGTATCTATCCATCTCTCTCTCTCTCTCTCTCTCTTTTCCTTTTTCATTCATTCTCCGTCTATGAATGTAAATGTGTTTGTTCTGCTTTGTCTTCTGCACCATTCGCTTTACTCGCTGCTGCTTTGCACTTTCCATTTTGTTCTTTCCGTTCTCTGCTCTGCTGCTGCTGTTTTTTCAATTGAATCGCCACACACGGCCACTGGTCGCAAAGCAATGCTCAACGGCGCCCTTACAAGCGAAACAGGGAAATGGAGAAACAGCAGTGGACAGTGGCAGTGACAGTGGTGAGCCGTGGTGGCTGCTGATGCTCACCCAATGGTGACACGTTACAAACCAATTGCGCATTATTTTGACATTAATTCGGCCTTGTCAATCTTGGACCAGTGCTCTTGCTCTGTTACATCCCCATACGCCATGCAGTTCTTGTTTTCATATTGCTAGCAAAACTATTGCCAGTGCTTTTTATTTCAGTTCTGAGTTCTGAGTTTTTGTGCCATCATTGGTATTCGGTAATCGTTGCACAATCACCATCCATTGATTGCTTTCTGATTGCACAATCATTTTTTTATCAAATGAATCATGAACTTTAACCTCGGGTTTTGGATCGTAAAGCATTGTTATTGTACAATTTTACTGCTTAATTGTTTTTATTTTTGCTACTTAAATATTCATTAGACCTGTCAATGGATATTTAAAAGCATAGCCAAGCTTGAGCATTATAATTAATTGGCCCAATACTAATCTATTTGTGTTTTTTTGTCTCAACAGAATGAGAGTAACACTCAACAGCAGTACTTTTTACTCTACTTTGCGGCTCAACGCGTGTATGTGTTCGTTTTCTCTATTTTTAACACCGCCGATGCTAAGGAATTTTAACGCAATCTTTACTGCGGGCTCAATAAGTAAAACGATGTGAAGAGGAAAAAACGAGAAGAAGAAGCTTAGAGTTTGCCTCAAAGAACAACATTGCCGTTGACAAGACATCAGGCGCAGAAGGGGGCGCCAAGAAAAGTCATCAAGAGCATCAAGGCGACGGCAAAAGTCGCAGTCTGCCGCCAGTAGCAGTCAGTATTACTGCCATCTCCACTGCCACCACCATCCACAGTACCAGCCTCGCCGTCACCGCAAACATAAGCGTTCAAGCATCAAACAAGTCGCTGCAGCTTGACAAGGGCTGCCAAACGGGGCTGCTAGTCAGTGGCAGAAAGGAGGACAACTTTCAAATCGACTGTACGCAGAAACTCCACTGACGGTCGTTTTCCAGTTTGGCAGGCAATTTTAAACGTATTGCGGCCCCAGTGCGTTGCTACAATATTGAGAACTATTTCAGTGCATGCAACGCACAATAGACCTAGCTGCACAACAGCTTCCAGCCATAAAGATCTGACTGGAGTGCTGCACACCGTAACTGAGCCAGATAATCCATTTGCACCTTGGGTCTACCGCCATTATCATCACTATCACCATCTCTGGCAACTATTTTCAAAGTGCACAGCTCACCGCGGAGACCATCTGGTTCACCGTCTGGCACTCTGGGTAGACAAGTAACGGTTGCCCAAGCACCAGCACTGCTGACCGCCTATTTTGAAAATAATCTAATTTTTAGGCAGACCAGGGTGTTCAGACTGTGTTCTTTTTAGTACTCTTCAGTGGTAGTTAACATTGTGGCGGCTCATCTATTTTCAGACCGTACTTTTCTCAACATCTATTCAGCTGTTAATCGAATTGACATCTCATTGCAGCTTGCAGCTCACCAGTCACCTCACCACTCACCACTCATCATCATCGTGTGCAGTTGCTGCACTTTGCTTACACATACTTGACACTGCTTGAAAACGCACTGTCTAATTAATTTCATTACAAATACTCATCTTGCCAAAACACAATGTGTAATTTGAGGTCCGTCGTAATTCAGTAATCTCATCATCACAGCAGTTTTTCTTTCTGTTTATTTGTGTAAATCGGTGCACCGTTTTCTACATTACCACCATTTGCTGGTAACACCTCTTCCTTTTTTCTCGTTGTTGACTGTGATTTAATTTAACCTTCTAAAATGATTATTCATTGCTAAGATTAGGACAAAGCAACAAAAAATAAAGAAATTTTGTTTTTAAGAAACATTTGTAAAAACTTTAGTAAATTAGCGTCAGTTTTAAAAAAAGTTTTTTTGAATTAAAACAGTTAACGCTGTCATCTAAAAGTGAAATATTTGTGGAAATTGTAATCATCGATAACATCGTCAAAATTTGCGTTTTCAAAAATCAAATTATTTTCAAGAGCAGGGAATGAGTGAATAGTTTTTTATTCAGATAATTTTCATCTAATTTCATGCTTTAGTCACTCGCGATCAACCTTCTGTTGTCACCCAGAGCAAATCTCAAACTCTCAATCTGTCGACGAACAATCTGCTTAGTTTCTGTTTTGCTCAATTTTTTCTTTTTCTCTCTTTTTTCTTCCATCGCCTGCTCAACCCTGCTCGTTACCGTTTCAACATTGTTCATTGCAGATTATTAAATAATTGACTTGTGCCTAAGATCTGCCCTACCACTACTTGCATTCTTTGTGACTAAAAGTGCAGTGAGAGCTCGTTTTAGTAATTAACTTACAACGACGAACTCAACTCAACTCTAGCTGTGTGAGCATCCGTTGCAAAATCAGCATCGTTTTGTGCCTCATTCTTGTTTTCTTTTTCTTATTCTCTCACACACAGTATCGTGTTCACCCGAAACTGATACATTAGTCTATTTGGAGTTCGCTTTAATTGGACTTGTGTACCCGTGCACTGTGTTTTTTGGAGTAAGTGTGTTTTTTTACTATTTTACTTCTTTGGTCTACTTTTTCCTGCGTTCACTGCAAATCGTTTTTTCCTTCAATGCACTCGCCATTTTGCCTCCTTGTCTCTATTTATTATTTGCTATATCGGCAATTTGAATCTTAATTGGTGAGTACAAATTCGTTGCTTCATTTTGTTGTTGTTTGCTATTGCTGTCTCTCTCCTTATTTCTACTCAGCCACATTTTCTGACTTACTTTCTTTTTTTTCACGGCATTAGCTTTATTTTTTGTTCCTTTTGACTATTATGATTGCTCCCTATCGTTTGTCCGATATTATTTGCTATTGCACCACTTACTGACGCTATAAATTACCCAAAAAAGAAAAAGGCAAAAAAGTTTAAATTATTATCGTTTTGTTGCCACACTATCGACTGGCAGCGTTGCTGGAGTGAGTAGTAGTCGTTTTCAGTGTTCAGTGCTCAGCCAGAGTGGCTGCCCTGCCATTCGCCATCGACAAAGACTTTGTTTAAAAGTCATTATTTCCAAAAATGTAATCTGCCAAATTGTGCCTAGCTCGTTGGCTTCTTCTCTTTTTTCTTCACTCTTCTGCTGCTCTATTTGTTTTCAGCTGCCGCCACTTGCTTCACTGCTTGAACTTGCGTAGTACTTGCGTTTTTTGTTTCAACAGTAGCTGGACAGAAAGTGAGTGAGAGAGAGAGAGTGAGAAGAAGCAGCAAGAAGCATCTTTAGCCCGATTGCCTTCACACAGCACTGATAAAGTGGCAGTCTCAGTAGCGTTCGTTCTGATCTCAAAAGGATTCAAGCTAAGAATTATGTTTGATAATAAGCAAATAGAAGGCTAAAAGATGCGAGTGTTTGGAGACCTGTGAGACCATATGTGTGTGTACGGCTACAGTGCCGCACCGAGTCGACAGTATCCAGGCACAGACACATATTGACTGCAAACTAGCAAAACGGCCTGTTTGAGACCAGGGCAGGACGAGAAATAATTTATAGCGCAAGCTTAACTTTTTAATTTACTTTAAATTATATTGCCGTCACTGCCTGCCTGCCTGACTGCTTGGCTGCCTCTGCCTTACTCTCCGGTGGCTGTTTGCTAGTTTTTAATTTGTACCAAATGTTGTCGCAAAATGGTCGGTTTTTAGTGCCGCGTGCCTTCTGCTGACGTCTTGCTCTGTTGTGGGCAACACAAATGACTCAACGACTTGTCCAGTCTCTTAAAGTGGACACTGGTGCAGGGGAGGCTACTTCTTTACTGGTGATCGTTAGCGCCATTGCCATCGTGTCGAATCACTTGACAATCGTGGCAAACAAAAAACGACTGCTTGGCATGGCAATACAGTTTAGATTTTGATTTTACTCTGATGTGTAAGTGTGCGTCTTTGTGTTCGTTTAATTTCGATTTGCCCAAATTGTTGAGAAATTGTTTGTTTTGCCCGCTATGGTGTATCACCCACTAGAGTGCACTCACTGGCTCGAGGCTGCTGCTGGACGAAATTGCAATCACTAGGCAACTTACCACTGCCTAACTTACTGTCCATTTTAGTAGAAAATGGTGATGCAGTGCAAACAGTAGCCATGATAAGCATGACGGTCAAATAAATCATCCCCAGCTTTCTGTTTAGTTAACTTTAAAGAAAATTCATTTTTTTTCTTCTGACACAGTGCCTGCGGAGTTTAATTTCAAATCACTTGACAATAGCACACACTTTTACTAACTTTAAATTAATTTTGTTTCTTTTGTTTAATTTTGACACCAGTTTCTGCACAAAGCATTTTAGAGCAAGTAAAAATTTTTTTATTTTTGCAGTGGCGGATAAACTTTATTTTTGTACAGTATTTTTCTGTTTATCATGTGGGCTAATTGATTTACTAGGCAATTACTGGTTTTCAATTAGTATTTGTGAGCGAACTGAGTAATAGAGTATAGTGTATTTGAAAGATCCGTCACTGCTCTCTCTTGCACGTTTTACGGTGAAGCAATTTCAATTCACCTAAGTGGCACCATTTGATGTTGGCAATGCCGACAAAGCTAGTTCACTTCAGATGCCTTGTCGACATTTCAAAGTTCAAAGTTGTGAGTATTTGTTTGTGTTTAATTTTTTTATTTAAATAGTAAAAGTTGATCAATTATTTAACTGTGGCTAAAGGTGCACTTGTTGGCTTGTTTCATGTGTACACTAGTCGAAAAGATCGAATGAATGAATTGAGCACAACTGTTTAAACTGTTTGAAATTTTATTTTTACTCATTTCTTTGCTTTTGTGCCGACAATAGCATTGAAAAGTGGGCTGCTGTTACTTGTGCAAACTATTATGACACATTTGCTACAGTTTCACTCTGCCGTTTTAAACTTTTAATATCTCATGACACGCTTAGCAATAGTTGATTTTGCGGCCATGTTTAGTCGGCGGTTAAAAATTCCGTTTTAAACTCTTGTTTACTTTAACCGTTTTTTATTTTAGCGGTCTAAGCACAACGAAACGGTCTATTCTCGCGGTCACTGAGCACCGAGCAATGGAGTGCTCACAACTGGCTAGATTATGCTCTACAGTGTGTAATACTAGCCTCTTTTTCCAGTGTCGCCTTCTTGGCGGCGTATCAACTTTTCCATGCACTATTCATTCCAAGCCAATGTCACCAACAAGGAAACGCTGCTTAACTAACTGTTAGCTCACAGAAAACTGCTAGAATGCTGAAGTGAGCATCATAGTTTCTCGAGTCAGCATCTGAACTGCTCACACAGTGCTGCTCTTGATGTGATGCTCAACTGGGAAGTGATGCACTAAGCACAAATGTCTTCTTAGTACACTGTTTGCTATGCCACGCTCTCCTACTACAGCCGTTTTACTTGCTCAGGCAGGTTTAAAAACAGTTTTTTTGTCTAAAGATATCATGGCCAATCTAATCTACACAACGTTTAATTTGTTGCAAGTCTCGTCTGATCCCTCAGATTTGCTGCTTTTTTAGAATGTGCGCCTCTTTTCATCGGAGGCAGATTTGCTTGGAAAAAGTTGGTCACTTTGTGCCGGGCCTATCAAAGGACGATATTGACACGCGCACAAACACAGACATGTAGAAATGCTACACTCGTGGCCTTTGAGAGCTTCGGTGCCGTACTTTTGCAGTACATCTTCAATGTGTGCATCTAACTTTTGTTGCACGGTTCACTGTTGCCTTTACTTTTGTAAATTAAATTGTTGTGTTCCTCGTCGTCTGGTTGAATTTGCCATCAGCTTCACTGTCGCCCTCATCGGTGAGCTCGGTTAGTAGTCGGTGGCTGCTATCTGCTGCACAGTGAGCCCATTCCATGGTTTCATATTAAATCTATTATTATATTTCATTGTAATATCGCAGTGCCCTGCACTTCTCCCTTTCTCACTTGTTTCGGTTGTCTCTTGGCGGAACGCACCAGCTTTGCTGCTGATCTCTCTCTCTCTCTCTCTCTCTCTCTCCTTTTGCTCTTCTTCTTCTTCTTTCTCGCAACTCACTCGCTTCGTAACGCTCTTTTCCTCAGTTAATATTAATATTTTCAGCGCTGAGTTTGGCTGCTTTGCCAGTCGAGCTTGGAATTAGAATAAGATAAACGAGTTGAGTCGAGCGCTTTAGAATGAGAGCAAAAGATTGAGAAAGTACAAGGCAGGAACTGGCGGCTCGATCCAATTGGCACAGAGAAAAAGAAAGGAATGCGACTGGTGGCGAATTGTCTTAGCCTCACCCTCCTTAGCTGCTCAGTGCCAAGGGCCGAGAGCCTGAGCGCCCTGATGCGTTTAGGGGAAAAGTAAGAGAGAGAGAGAGAGAGAGAGAGAGAGAGAGAGAGAGAGAGAGAGAGAGAGAGAAAGGGAGAGACCAATGTGCCGTTCAGTGCTCTCCGAGCGGCACAGTGCGGTAATTCCAAACGGACGAAATTCGAATTTAAAATATTTGCCTGCTATTTCTCTACATGGCTGCTTTCTATTCGACAGTACAGACTGGCTGGTACAGAATGTCAAAGACAAAAAAATGCTCGTTTTACGGGAAACTAGAACTCTGAACTGAGTTAGCCTTTTCAGAAAAAGAAAGACAGCGACAAATACATAGTGCCAGAAACACTGGCAAGCAGTCGCCTAGTGGCACAGGAGAATGCCAAAGGTATTGGAACTCTATTTAGATGCAAATTACAAATTCTTTGGCACTTTGTTTTGCAGCGGACAACCAAGCGAAAACCAGTGTGCCGCGCGGTGATGGCCACCAACTAGCATGAGCCGGTTACAGTGTTTGTACATGTGACACTGAGGCAAAATTGCCACTGGCCGAGTTTTAAAGTTCTTAGCTCTTCATTTCACTCGTAATCTGAACATTGTACTTCAATTGCAAGTGTCGCGTCGTTAAGCAATCGACTTTGCTGCACACACCAACACATACTCCTTATTCAGTCCCAGGCTTTTATGGGCCCAGTGGCACTCAAACCATTTAGCATAGATATGATCATGAGCATGGGTAAGAGTATGAGACAATTTTTAAATTTATGCCCGTGTTAGTCTGGTAAACGTTTTAAAAGGACGAAAGTTACTTTGTAGCGGCAGTACTCAACAAAATGAGAAAAAGATAAAATTGCTATTTTTCAAGTGTTTTACTACTGATTGTTTAATGTACAATTAATAATTTTTAAACAAAATAATTAAAATAAACCAATCAAAATGATTAATATTTTTGTAAAACACTGTGTATTTTTAACAAATATAAACCCGCATTCTCACTTTTAATTTTTGACAACCGGATAGTTTGGTTTAGTTTAAACTGCATTGATTACTCATGCTCTTGTACTTATTGTAAATTATAAACTGTAAATTGGTTTTTGAGCAACGCAATTTGCTGAACTTCAGTGTTTGCTTGTTCACTCGTTTAGTGCAAATGGCTGCTTGCTTAATTAATTATTTAGCCAATATAAATTTGTGTGTTTTTCAAATGCACTTTTCTATTTATTTAAAATCAATTTTATTTAAACAGTTTTTCGTTTACTCTTTTCAACTTTACTTTATTTTTGCCTAGTTTGGCAAAAAACTGCGATTTTGCACTTGATTGATTTGATTCACTTGCTGCTCTACAAACTGCATGTTTTGTGCTGCACCGTTTTGCGCTTTTCGCTCTCTATTGAGAATAATTAATTGGCGCAATGTTTAATTAATCACCAAAGTAATATAAAATTGCTACAGTGTACAGTGCCAGCAGTCAGCCAACTGGCAATAGTTGACACTGCCAAAATTGTAGGGGTTGAGGTCGTGACCAGTCTCGCTAAACAAACCTCGTCTTTTGTACAGAAACTTTTTTTCCCTTTCTTTCAGTTGCTCATAGATTTACTGCTACTGTTCTTCATCTTCCTTTTCACCTCAGCTGTTGTTGGACACGTTGGCGTGTCTTCGTTCACTGCTTTCTTTGCCGATGTTGTTGCTGCATGCTTAGCAAAATTAATAACAATTAACTTGCCTGAAGCCATCTTTGCGTGTGTGACTGTCGTGTGCGGCAGTGTTGCTTTTGCGATGCAGTCGACTACTGCGGCAGACTTTAGTAGCTTCAGACTGTTTGTCAAGCAGGCCATTGTACTCCATTCACAGCGAGCATCGTTGCAGAAAAAAATTTAAATTGACACAATGCAGTCTTAATTGGAATTTGCATACAACTGCGCTTGCAGCGCTACGTTGGGCAGACAAAGCAAACCACCAAAACCAAACCGAGCAAACGGCAGCAAAATTTACTTTGCTCTATGGTTGGCCGTTTCTAGCTCTATCTCAGTGTGGCCGCCGTTTGCTCTGCTTTACTGTCCCATGTATAGTCAGCTTTTATGCTTTCATTTGGTTAGAATATACCCTTCATTGGCTTACTTCACCGGCAGACTTCTTACTTTTAATTACACTACACTCTACTCTGTTTGTCCTTACTGCCTGGTAATGAAACTAATTTAAATGACAATTAACTTGCAAGCAGGCTCTGTTGAGGCAGACTGCTAGCAACTGCCAGCACCCGGGCTCACTTTATCATAACTACTAGCCTTGTCTTAACGCGCACTTGTCCGCAATGCTTTTTGTTTTTTAAAACCCCTTTTTAGTGCAACTATTGACAGTTAGTGATAAGTTAGGGCGGCGCAGGCACCAGCAGCACAAACAAACAAACAACTCTTTTTTTGTGAAGTGCCTTCTTGTGATCTCTAATTTAAATGATAATTGAATTGATTTCTCTTTGAACCATGGTCCTGCAAATTTGTTTTGTATTTTGCACCAATTTAATTTAGCTATCTAACAATCAGCACAACGTTCTAGTTTAATTCTGCGTCACTTTACAGTCCCATTTATTGCGTTTACAAAAATTGTGTTTGCCCTACTCTATTCTGTTAGCACATTAGTTCACTTTGCACAATCTCACTATCATTGCCGACCCTTCTTTAGCCTCCTTTACACTGTCCTTGTTAGGTTTTGCTCTGCGTGTTGTACTATTAGTCTCCGCTCAACTGGCACTTTTCTTGCTTTGCGCGACCATTGTAATATATCGCCTGGCTATTGGTGTGATAGTAGCCGAGTCATATAATGGAATTAATATTAATATCGAGTAATGCTATTCAGACGGACTATTGCAAACGCCATTGTGCTGTGCCCACTTACTTGCTGTCGATCAGAGGCAGGGTACAAGAAAAAAAAGAAAAAGAAAGTAAGCGTAGAAAAAGAAAAAAAAGCAAAAGAAGCCAAAAGCTGCCTGTGCATATGGTCATGACACTTTGAGTTATTGCATCATACAGGCAGGCCATGCACGTAGCATTGAAGCAAAGGCCACTGCAATGCTTGCAGTCGAATCCTTAAACAACTACCCATTTGGCCCATTTTTTGCAGATGAGTGCTTTCTAAAACTGCGTTGTACAGATTTGCCGTTTTTTATTACTTGCCACGGATCTGACAGACAAGCTTTATCTATATAGCAAAAAATTAAAATCAAAAAACAGTTAAAAATATATCAATGTCACTTTTTCAAAGATTTTAAAAATTTCACATTTGATTTTTGTCAATTTATATAAAACCATTTTTTGTTAAAAATATATTTTTTTGCCTTTATAATATTTCTGGTATTAATTAATAAAAGTTAAGTTAAGTAGTGCTTTGCATTAAGTTTGATACGTTCAATCGCTGAGAAAGGCAGGTTTTCTGTCTCAATACTTGTGCACGCAAGCACTTCAATCTGGTGGTGCTGACTTCTGCTATCGTCAAGTTAAGACTAATCAACGGCATTCAAGTGTGCCTTTAAATGAAAAGGTGCAGCCTGTGCATTCACAACCATTCACCTAATGCCGCTTTCTCTGTTATGAAGTAATGGTAATAGAGAGAGCGGAGGACATTACGTGCAAAAGTAGCATAAGAGAAGAAGAAAGTTACAGAGGCAAAGTGTGCTTACTGGCGTGACTTTTAAGTGCAGTTCAGTGTCAGTGTACTAGCGGCAATGTACTGCCGTTGCTCAGAGGACAACAACAGCCACTACAGAGGAGCGTGTTTGTCTTTGTGATTATCGTCATTAGAGGCGCATCCGAACACAGACACTTCAGACGCTGTCTGCCTGCCTGTCTGTCGGATGCACACACACAGACACATACAGACACAAACACAAGCAGACATCAACGCCTAACCGCCAGTGTGGTCCACTGGAAGGCCACTTTGAAAGTAGTAGCTGAAACGCAAGTGTCATTGCAGCACTCATCGGCGCCTAAGACTACTCTGTCCTTTCAGGCTCTGCCGTCGGCTTCCTCGTACTGCTGCATCATCGTTGTAGTAGTGCCTCCTTTGCTGTGTAATCTTGCTTAATTGGATCATTTTGCTTGTCTTACTTTTATTTATTAATTATTGCCAAGCGTTTTTCATCTTATCTATCTTTCCTTTGCAGTGGATGCACTTGGTAAATACTGCCAACTACATCACTGCTCGTACCTCGTCATGCTTGTTTCTGCCACTGATGCTTAGTTTTCTTTTCTTTTCCTTTTCAGGCCAATAGGATGCCTTGACTTTAGTAAGTTTTGTTATCCTTGTCTGCTCAAACTCTCTTCCACCTACTTCTTAAACGCAATCAATGTTTTATTATTCTAGTCATTAATTAATTTATGGCTCACATAAATTTATGCTTAAGCTGAAACATTTACACAGCGAAAAAGACAGGACTCTGTCACAGAATGACTACCTCACTGTCAAGTGCATTCGGACACAGTTAAATAATTAATTGCAAGATTTACTTTGAATAATTCTTAAATATTTACACAGTCTTTATCTTAATAATTCACGCATCCATTTGCAAACTGTTTTTATATTTTTTTGAAAAATTTGCTTTGGTTTTTAGATTAAATAAAAAGTAAACGAAAAATGACTGATGATTTACTTAAAAAATGCATTTACCTGACAAATCAAAACGTTTAAAAATGTAATAAACAGACAAATTATTATATTGTTCAATTAGATGATGATGCAGAGTTTTTGTCAAGTTGGTACTGTCCTTTTTTGATCAAAATTTGATTACTGCACTTTTGCCTCCTCTTTTAGACACTGTCTTTCCTTTATTGTCGTTTTTAAAAACACGAAAAGTAGCGAACAAGGCGCCAAGTGCAGTGTTTATTGGATCGAATCAATCTATCGATTGTCGAGTTGCATGTGCATTCTACCAGCACCAGAGAGAGAGAGAGAGAGAGAGAGAGAGAGAGAGAGAGAGAGAGAGCCATCGTTCCGACGGTTACGACGATGGTGCTCTTTGATTTACCAACGTTGAGATCATAATTGAGCCGCCAGTGATTTCAACTGATGTCGCTGTTTCTAGTGTTTTCCTGTTTCAACCATTTTTGTTTCCATTCTTTTGTTTTCTTTTTTCCTCTTTGCCACTGTTACGACGGTGGTAGTGGTGGGCACAGCCATTCTGCCTCAGTGCTAGTGCATTGAACAGCAGTGCATCAGTTGGTGATAGCTTCCGCGACCGGTCATCGCTACCAACGCTTTACTATTGTGCTCTTCTGTTCTGTTTTTATTGCTCTTATCTGCCACATCGATATTAATGTAAACAAATTCGCACTGTCCTTCTCTGTTCGGCATTGTCTCCGTGCGGGTGGTGTTTCTTCTTACTCCCCTACTGGCATCTCACTGGCGTCCTTTTCTCTTTTTTGCTTTTGCCTTTCTTTTTCTTGCCCACTTTCCTTGCCTTTTAATCAGATTTGTCAATTCAATACGCCTAACATAACTGCATTGCGACTCTTCTTTGAATGTGTGCTTGATTTATGCACTGTGTCAAGGAATTTTCCTTGAGGTGATGGCCTCTGACAAGGCCATTCGAGAACG
>JAALOO010001452.1_pt1 | contig 16000 bp, 17 predicted proteins | sample 7257641 | NCBI WGS metagenome assembly JAALOO01 (sample SAMN14085613, study PRJNA598686) | mite metagenome | biome: ENVO:01001000; feature: ENVO:01001002; material: ENVO:01001226; isolation source: single female mite from University of Michigan culture on fish food culture... ...
TCTCTCTCTCTCTCTCTCTCTCTCTCTCTCTCTCTCTCTCTCTCTCTCTTTTACTATTTCTTTCCCTACTTTTCGATGGCATCGTTGCCAAACTTGAAGTAGTGGTGGTGACTGATAGTTTGGTGACGGAGGCAGTCAATTTGTCAAATTACCGCCACCGCCGCCACCACCTCCACCTTTAGCTCTCTGCACTCTGATCGATTAGCTTTGCACTCGGCTGCGAGTAACTAACTGACTAGCCTGCCTGCTAGGTAACGGAACAGAACGGAACAAATAAGCGGACAAAATTACGGCGAAAAATGGTGGCAATGGTGGTGGTGGTGGTGGATCTTGCTTTTATGTGGACATTGCCTGCTTTGCGTTTCCTGGACAAAATCAAGTCCATCTCTTCACTTGATAGATCTGTTTGCTGAGGGAGAAAAAAGGAAAGGAAAAGGAAAGAAAAAGTGGAGGCTCACTTTCTAGCTCTAAAAGTCTAATTAGGCTTAGTGTGTTTGTGCGCATTTGTTTGTCTCTTTGTCTCTTTGACTCCCAAGTGGCGCTCAGGTGTTCATAGTTAGAGTCCGTTTGAAGAACAGTCCACAATCACATCAGTGCTTTTCTTGACTAATCTTTCCACTTTTTTTCAGACACCGTCTCGACACATTCCTCGGAGAAGCAGCAGTGCTCCTCGGCGCACTCCTCGGAAGCCGTCTCGAGCAGCGCCAGCGGCCAAAGTATCTCCTCTCATCACCACCAACAACTGTTCCTTGGACAGCAGCAGTCACAGTCGCCGACGACGTACACCTCGCAGATACTGCAGGGCTCAGCGGTGTACGGCAACCAGCACCACCAACACAGTCAACTTCAGCCATCATCGTTTCACAACTCGCACATTCACAGCTCACCCCTTCACCAGCAGCAGCAGCAGCAGCTGGCGAGCAAGAGTAATGGCTACTCAGTTGGTGGAAAGACGCCACTTCCGCTGCCGCCCCTTCCTCCTTCAGCCAGGGCTGCTACCTCCTCAAAGCTCAGCCACTCCTCCTCCTCGTCGTCGACGACGAGCAACCACCAACCACTTCATCAACTCCTTCAGCAGCAGCAGCACTACATTTCCCCCTCAGTATCGGTCAGCAGCTCCGGCCACACCTTTTCCACTGGAGCAGGAGCCGCCGGTGGAGGCAGAATCAGCGGCTCTAGTCCGGTCTCCTCGCCCACCGATGAGGAGCCCACCAGCCTGGGTGGAGGAGGCGGCGGTGCACCGATGCAGCTGACGACGTCCACCTCCTCCTCTTCGGCGGTGTCGCTCGGCGGTGGAAAAACTAGTACAGCACAAGTTTCTGGCAAGGGAAAGGTTCCCAACGACAGTATGGCCGCCGACCTGAACCAGAACACCGTCAGCAGCAGCGTCAGTAGCACACCTTCTGATGATCACCACCACCATCAGCCCTTCTATGGGAGCAGTGTGGACGCCGACCTTGGCCAGCAGCACTCTGCAGAGCTCCCGCCGCCGATTGTCGCCCGGCCGGAGAAGACCAAGTCCATCTACACGAAGCCCATCTCGCCGAGGGACATTCTCAACAACAACAATGGAAGCAGCAGTAATGGACAGCAACAGTATTCCAATGGTTTTCTTCATCACCACCACCAACTTCCGCCGCCATCTCACTACGCAGGTACTACCTCTCTTTCGGCCAGTCCGCTCTTGGACGGTTGCATTCCTAGCAATGCTTCTTCTTTTTCTGCCGCTTCTGCGACTATCACTTCCTCCACTACCACTACCATTGCTCCTTCACCCTCTGCCACCTCTTTTGCCACCACCTCTGCCTCCTCCTCTTCCGCCTCTGTTTCCTCTGCTTCTAACCAAAATCATTTCCAGCGCCGGCAGCAGTCTTCAGCTTCTGCCGCTGCCCGGCGCACCACTAACACCTCCTCCTCCCTAAACTCGCTCGCCTCTAACTCTCTGTCGGTCATCTCACTGTCGACCACTTCCTCCTCTACTTCCTCCTCTTCCTCCACTAACAACAACCACTTTCACCTGGGCAATCTGCTGTCCGGTGCTGAGGGTGATGCTAACAGCGTTCAGGATGAGGTGCTGGCAGCTCAGGTGGATGAGAATGAGCCCGCCTATGCTTGCATTGCCAATATTAACAATAACCACATGGCGGAGAATGACCACCGACTCTCGGTGGACAGCCTTCAGAATGGCGGCGGCGGCGGCTCTAATTACCAGTCCGCCTCGTCGGTGGTAGTGCCCAGCGGCGGCAGTTCTCACTCCTCCTCGGCGAGCAGCACCGCCAGCCATAACAATAACTCCTCCACGCTGATGAGCACCTCCGGGCACTCTGCTACTAACCACAAAATGACTGAGGAGATTCTATCTCCAGTCTTGAACTCCACTGACCAAACTTCCCGTCTTCCATCACTTCCACCACCTCCTCCTCCCACTTCAGCTAGTCCCCGTTCTCTAGTGCCACAACCGCAGCAAATGACGCCCAGCTCGACGCCGCTGCTGAAGCCGCGGACGCCCAAGCCGGGCGCCCCCGGCAGCCAGCCAAAGATGAGCGACGAGGAGATTCTGGAGCGACTGAGAGCTATTGTGACCATCGGCGACCCGAAACGGAAGTTCAGCCGCATGAAGGAGATTGGGCGAGGAGCCAGCGGCGTCGTCTACACCGCCATCGAAATCAGCACCGGCATCGAGGTGGCCATCAAGCAGATGAACCTGGGGCAGCAGCCCAAGAAGGAGCTGATTGTCAACGAGATTCTGGTGATGCGCGAGAATAAGCACCCCAACGTGGTCAACTACCTCGACTCCTATCTGGTGAACGAGGAGCTGTGGGTGGTGATGGAGTACCTGCCGGGGGGCTCCCTCACCGACGTCGTCACCGAGACCTGCATGGACGAGGGCCAGATTGCCGCCGTCTGTCGGGAGGTGCTGCAGGCGCTGGAGTTCCTCCACTACAACCACGTCATTCACCGGGACATCAAGTCGGACAACATTCTCCTCGGCCTGGACGGCAGCGTCAAGCTAACTGACTTTGGCTTCTGCGCCCAGATCAGCCCCGAGCAGAACAAGCGGACGACGATGGTGGGCACCCCCTACTGGATGGCCCCCGAGGTGGTCACCCGCAAGCAGTACGGCCCCAAGGTGGACATCTGGTCGCTGGGCATCATGGCCATTGAGATGATTGAGGGCGAGCCGCCCTATCTCAATGAGAATCCGCTAAGGGTAAGTGGTGGAATTGAAAGAGATTTTTTTTATTTTAAACACACTTGAACTGACACTCTTTCTTCTAAACCAGGCGCTCTACCTAATTGCCACCAATGGCAAGCCGGAGATCAAGGACAAGGAGAAGCTGTCGCCGGAGTTTAACGACTTTCTCGACAAGTGCCTCGAGTGTGACGTCGACCGCCGGTGGTCCGCCTCGGAGCTGCTCAAGGTAAGATTGGAAGTGAGATGGCCTTTTCTAATTTAGAACTTTTCTATTTTCTGTAGCACCGCTTCCTCAAGACCTCCCGGCCGCTGTCCACGCTGAATCCGCTCATTCTGGCGGCGCGCGAGTCGGCGGCCCGTGCTCACTGAGAAATTTTGGGTGTGATTCTTTGGCTCATCTTTGCTCCACTCACTCATTCTCTTTTCCAGTCCACTTTCTTCTTTTTTGACGAGTTTTTTCGACTCTTTCTCTTCACACAATCTCATCATCATCATCACCACAACTCCTTCCGATTTCCTTTGTTGACGTTGTCGTTTGGTTGATCTGCACAACTCCTCCTCATCCCTCCCTCCTCCTCTTTGATTTGATTTTTGAGCACTGCTTTTTCTCTTCAGTGTGTGATTCTTTTGATTATGATTTCCTATATTTTTTTCCCTACATCTTTATTTTTACCTTCTTTTTGACGACACTGAGTATCGCTCACGATACTGCGCACTGCACAGAGCACTCTTTTGCAGCGAATCACAGCGGTACTGAAGAATACTTACTACTAGCACTGAGCATTGCGCTGTATTGAATGTAATTTGATGGTGATTTATTATGATTATTCTCTTTTCTTCCCTTTTCTTCTCTCTTCTCCTATTACCGATTCTGCACACGCATATATATTTATTTATTTTTGTACTCCCCCACTTCGCCCTCCTCCTCCTCGTCACACAGCTTTGATCAGCAACAGAATCAGCAGCAATCCCTCTTCTTTTCCTTTCTTTGATTATTTTATTTTTGATGATCACTTCTCTCTTTCGCTCTCATCGCCCCTATCTACTTTTCCCTCCCTCCCTTTCTTTCCTGCTTTTTTTGCAAACTGTTTAGTATTATCATCAACACATTGAGATACCGATACAGCAGCAGCAGCACACCGAAACAGAAATGCAACAGCTAAGCACTTGTACAGCAGCAGCAGCAAGTTGGATGAATCGAGATCGAGTCGCTCTCGCGTTCAATAAACAGACAAACACTCTCTCTCACACTAACTAATCAAAATGTTTTTCTTTTTCTCCCTTTTTCTCTCTTTTCGTAGACTAGAGCTAACACTATTTTCCACTTGATATTTTCAAAGCCTTCAACAAGAGCAGTAACAAGAACGACAAGAACAAGAGCAAAATGAGCAATGTCATCTGCCAAGTGAACAACTTTAGCACAGCAAAAGACAACATTTGTTGGTCAGTTCATCAACACACATCTCATCATCATTTTCAGCTTTACACTTTGAACTCAAACAATTTCGTTTGCCAGCAAGAACAAGAGAGCAAGTTGATTGAGAGAAGTGCCTCGAAGCCAGTGACACTGCTGTAGTTCTGCAGTAGTCCTCACGCCGCTATCATCTCTTTTTCCTCCCTCTTCTTCATCTTTTGAAGCCTGATGCGGCGGCGGCAACGGCACTTCAACATGTCAAGTCGCTGTCACATGCACCCAAATTGGCTGTGTACAGTAGTGCCAGTGGTGGTGGTGATGTACAGCACCGAGCGGAAGAGAGCACTTTTGCTCATGGCAGTTCAGCCAAGCAGACAAGACAGAAGAGAAGCGAAGAGGCGAAGAGGGAGACATTTTGCACCCTGTCGCCTGAATTAATATCAACAGTCATTGAGAGAGAGAGAGAGAGGGACTCCAGAGGCTTACGCAATATTCGGCGAGGATTGAGCTAGCGACTAGCGACGAGTCACTGGCAACGGCTGGGCGGCCATCTGCTCAGTGAGACAGCGCAGACACTGCAAATGGCAAAGAGGCACCAAAGAGCACCACACTCTCCCCTTCAACTCAAAGTCCAGTCAGTCAGCGAGGTTGCGTAAAAAAGAGCAGTAACGAGTGGTGGTCGTTGCTGCTGTAGACAGACAGAGTTGTCCTTGGACTGTGCCTGCTTTTGCCTTTGCCTTTGCCTTCTAACCCGTCTTCTCGCATTACTTCTTCTTCTTCTTCGTTCCTGTGACGACCAGTTTGCCGTCGCCGAGTTTCAGCCGTTGTCGCAGAGCACGTTGCCCATTGCACTCCTCTCAGTTACTGTCGGCTGATGCTCTTCGACTCGATATGCCGCCATCGCCATCGCCACCACCACTACCATCGTTTGAGACGATTTAGTTCAGCTCCAGTTTAGTGTGCGCTCAGTTCAGTGGTTGCTCCGTGTGCTCTGCAGTGTGCTCTGCAGTGTGCTCTGCTTTCAGCGTTGGCGTTGGTGGTATCCTCTCTCTCTGCACCGAAAAAGGGAGCCACCTTGCGCGCAGTCGCGCCCTGTGCTCTCCCTGGCGTCTCTGACTGGCTGACTGTGTCTCGCTGCTTTTATGACGCCTGGCGCCATCGACTGCAGCAGCAGCATTGCTCCCTCTTGCCCTCTCTCTTTCTCTCATCTCTTGCTCCCAATCGAGACTGCTTCATACACTGAGCCACCACCACCACCACAGCGAAGACACGCGCATCCTATCCTCTTTCTCACTCTCTTCTACTCACTCGTTCACTTCGTTCAGAGTAGTGTTCACATTTTTTGGTGTATCATCATCATCAACACCATCAGCACCACCGCCACCACTATCTCTGTCACCCATCCCAATCTTCCTCTTCTTCTTCTTCCAATTCGAAGCTTCGAAGCGCTTCGAAGTACTCCACGAAGCCAGCATCACCACTCTCCTCCTCAGTATCCAGTTTGCTCTCGTCGCCGAAGCAGCTGAAGAAGAGCTCGTTGTACAACAGCAGCAGCCTTACTCGTCTCAATTTTCACCTCAGACTTTCTCGCTTTGACTTTGCAACCTTAGAACCTCATCTTCGAGACTAAAATGTCGGAAAGCAAGCCACCGGCAGCTGCTGCAACCTCGCAGCAAGAGAAGAGCCTCGAGCCCGAAGAGGCGGTCAAGTTGCTGAACCAGGGAAATGATTCGGTAAGTAGTGACTGTGATTGTGACTGTGATTGGCTGCATTTGCTTGGCTTGCTTGATTTGCCTGCGTGATATCTCTGTTTCACAATTGTTCGTGATTATAGTCTCTGTTGTTTGGACAATGTGACCCAAAAGGTTTTAGCCTTTTTCAGTTTTCACTCGTCCTTATCAACCGCCACCAGCAGCATTAGCAGCAGGATTAGCAGCACACTTTCTTTTGCTATTGTTTTTCCGTGGTCGCCCTCATCTCGAGTCGAGGGACTAAACCATCAGCAGCAGCTTTATTTGAGAGTGTTAACCACTGGAAGAGATAGGCAGTGATTATTTGCAGTGCTCCCCATTGTTTGCACCTTCTCACCCACTTTAGCCAGCATGACCGATGTAATACCTCTCCTCTGCCTGATTTACGATCTTAGCAGACCTCTGCAGCTACTGCTTTCTTTATTTGCCTTCCTTATCACTCGCTTTTTTCTAGTCTGAAGTGTTTACCCTTGTTTTATTTTTGATTTCGTTTTTCTTTTTTTTACTTTTTGCCCGTCCTATCTCTTGCCTGATGACCCCCTGCCTAAAACTCCCATAAACTCCCGCATTCCAAACTCCCTCTCCTCACCTGCCCTATCCTAACCAAATAGGTTCAATTTTCGCAGAACTCCAACAATGGCGGCGGCGGCGGCCAGGCGGTGGTCAACCTGCCAAACGTCACCGGAGGCGGCTCCAGCGGCGTGGGCATGTCGAAGAAGGAGCTGATGAAGTACGCGAACGACCCCTTCTGGGTGCGCCTGCGCACCTTTCTCTTTGTCCTCTTCTGGGTCGTCTGGGTGGCGATGCTCGTCGGCGCCGTCCTGATCATCGCCCTCGCCCCCGGTTGCCCGGCCACCGCCTCGCTGCCCTGGTGGAAGAAGTGCGCCCTCGCCCGGGTCGAGGTGAAGCTGCCCACCGGCACCGGCGCCACGCCCAAGGAGGTGCTCACCTCGGCGACGGCCCAGCTGCGCAAGCTGGAGGGCGGCCTGAAGGCGCTGAAGGAGGCCAACCTCGACGCCCTCATCGTCTCCGGCCTGGACGCCTTCTTCCTCGACCCGACGCTGCACGGAAGCGAGAACGGCACCGAGGAGGTCCTGGAGAAGTTCCGCGACGCGCTCACCTCCCTCAACGCGGCCGTCCACGGCGACGAGGTGAAGGCGAAGATTCTCTACGCGCTCACCCTCGACCAGACCTCGGTGGGCACTGAGTGGCACCGAAAGTCGGCGGACGATGTGAAGGCGAAGATTTCCGGTGGTGGAGGGGAACTCTCCCAGAACTCCAGCACCTCCTCCTCCTCCTCCTCCTCCACTGCCGGCTACTACCTCTGGCGAAAGGCGCTCCTGTCGGGCACCGACCTGATCTGGAAGTTCAACGTCGACAACCGCCTGTACTTTGGCACCCGCTCCACCGACCAGGTGGCCGCCCTCAACTACGGCGACGCGGCGCTGAAGGAGAAGATGCGCGCGCTGGTGCTGAGCTGGGTCCGCTCCAAGGTGGACGGCATCCAGGTGGACGGCGACTTCTACGTCGACCCGTCCGCCTCCGTGGACGACTCCTCCGCGCGAACCTTTGCCTCGGCGGAGACGCTGGCCGAGGTTCGGAAGTGGATCAAGTCGGGCGGCGAGAATAAGGCGCTGCTGGTCAGCGGCAGCAGCCTGACGGGCGGCCTCCTGAAGTCGCACACCGAGGCGAACTACTTTGAGCTGGCGCCCGAGAGTGAACTGTGGTCGCTGCTCTCCGCCTCGGGCGACAACCTCCTGCCCGCCCTGAAGAAGCTCTTCACCGACTACCAGGAGGCGGACAAGGCGGAGGCGGAAGCTGCGGCGGCGGCGGCGGCGGCCAACAAAACCACTGACGGAGCTCCCGCCACTCCCGCACCTTCCGCCGCCGAGGTCAAGGCGAAGATTGGCCTCGGCTGGCGCTCCTTCACCGTCGACTACCCCGCCAACAAGGGCAACCGCATCAGCGTCCACAGCGGCCTGACGATGGCCGAGGCCGTCCTCACCGCCGTCCACCTCCTGCCCAAGTCGAACCCGATCATCGTGACGGAGGCGAGCGCCGACACCTCCGCCTCGCCCACCTCCACCGCCGTCGACTCGCTGGCCCACCTGGGTCGAAATCGCCTGCTGGCCGACCTGACCCGGCTCCGTCGCGAGCAGTCCGAGTCCTTCATGCTGGGCAGCACCATCCTCCCCGAGGTGATGACCCACAACGGCAAGGGCGAGGTCCTTGCTGTGACCCGCGTCTACAAGCAGAAGAACGCCTACCTGCTGGTGATCAACTTTGCCTCCACCTCGCAGGAGTTTGAGGTGAAGGGCGGCGCCGGGGTGGGCTTCGACCGGGAGGTGAGCGTCGCCCGGGTGGTGCTCGCCGACAGCCAGAACCTGAGCATCGTCGGCAAGGAGGTGGACATTGCCAAGCTGAAGCTGGAGCCGAAGAGCTTCCTCCTGGTGGAGCTGGCGCCCAGGGACTAAGGAGAGAGAGAAGTTGGGACTTCCTCTTCTTCTTCTTGATCACTACGTCCACACTCACACACACACACCCACACTCTAACCACTAAAACTAGACTTTGCATATTAGAATAGACCAGTATACTATATAGTAACTTCTTCCCCTTCTTCTTCCATCTGTTATCTTCTCTACACTTCTATTTCTATTTCCACCTTCTTCAGCTTTTATCTTCCGCCTTCTCCACTTTCACGCAACTCTCAGCTTCTCGATTCTCGATCAATGATTGCAAAACTAGCTCCAATTGCTAACATTGTTGTGTTTGCTGTGTTTAGATTTAAGATATTGTTTGTTCGTTTGACCACCACAACCACCACTAAAAGTTAATTATCAATGCAATAAAAATGTTCTTCAGATTTTAAAATGATGATGATTCAACAGATGGGTAGAAGTTTAGAGCAGGACTAGGCAGCAGTGTGGAAAGAGGGGGGGGAATGCAAAGTGTAGAAACGGGTGGTGGTGGAAAGGTTCAAAGGCCGCAGAGGTGAAAAGGAAGATGCTGGGGATGATAAACAAATGACGATGGCGAAAAACATGGACGTGACCAGCTGATTTCAACCACCTTTCCTTTTAGAACCAGTGATGCTGGCGGATGAACTTGAGGTAGACCACCACGAGGAGGATCACAATCTCCAGGGCGATGATCAGCAGCAGCAGACACTTGTTCGTGGCGAGGCCCATATTGAGGTGGCGAATTAGCTTGCCACTCCGCCGCAGATTGGCATTGCCCTCGTCCAGCCGCCCCCGGGCGCCGAGCAGCTGCTCCCGCTGGCTGTTCAGCTCATCGAGGACGCTGGCGCCGATCTCCTCGCTCTCCCGGGCGGCCATCTCCGCCCGGTGCAGGCTGACGCCGGTACTTTGCAGCGAGTCGATGCCCTGCTGCAGGACGGCGCTTCGGGTCCCGCCAACTGAGGAGGAAGATGAACTTGATAATCCGTAATCGGCGCCGCCCACTGAAGAAAGAAGAGCAGGCCGTCTGGCCGTCTTCCGGAAGGCCGCCCACTCGTTTCGGACGGCGAAGAGGCGGCCGCTCATCTCCGCGGCCACCGACGCCGGACAGCGCTCCGCCTCGGCCTTCAGCTGCTCCAGCAGCTTGTCCCCGTCGAGGAACATCTTGTTGATGGTCACCTCGTCTGGGGTGATGATGAAAGATGAACCAAGAAGAGGAGGAGGGAGTTAGTGGCGAAATGTGATTTTGTTTACAACACGGCAACACTTACGGCTGTTACGACGCAGGTGAATGCGAATCTGCTCCTTCAGGGCGATGAGCTCGTCTTTGAGGTCCTCGAAGCGTCGTGAGGAGGCCATCGTGGTGGGAAGGTGGTGGTGATGGTGATCTTCCTGCGCTGGTGCTGATGTCTGCTGTACAGTGATGTTGACGTCTGTCAGTTCGTAGTCTTTTTCTGAGCACCATCGACTGGAAACACCATCGGATTGGGGCACAAAACAAAGCAAACACACAAGCGCTGATTACCTGCTCTCCACTTGTACGAGACAGCAAAAGTGGTTATCATCAAAACACAGGACAACCATCGTTGATTACCACCGTCGTACTGCTCCCTTCGGAGTCAGACACTTGGTCGAAGGCTAAAGTCTCCGAAGGTAGTTTTTGGTTTTGTGCTATGTTCAGCCGACACTAGAGGGCAGCAGGGGCTCCACACGGTTTGTTTTCCTGGTTTTCTGAACACGAGAAAAATAAAATTCATGGACGATTTTTTGACGCCACTTTCAAGATGGCGACGCTGGTGGCGTTCCTAGCGGACAACATCGAAAACTATCCGCTTTTATCGATTAATTCTAACAATTTTTTAAATAAGCGTTTCTTAGGTTTGGAGCATCGTTAAGTGATGAAACTTGCTTTAAATGAAAGCTAAAGACTTGGCGCACAATTTGTGTGTAAAATCAACTAATTTGGACAATTTTTTTTGTTTTAAATATAATAAAAAAGTTTTTAGTACTACTTTTACTACACCAAAACTTGTCAAAACTAATTTATTTTACAAACAAATTGTGCACCAAGTTTTTAGCTTTTACTTAAAACAAGTTTCATAATTTTACGATGCTCCAAACCTGAGAAACGCCTATTTAAAAAATTGACAAAATTGACCATTAAAAGTGAGTAGTTTCCGATGATGTCCGCTAGGAACGCCACCAGCGTCGCCATCTTGAAAGTGGCGTCAAAAAATCGTCCATGAATTTTATTTTTCTCGTGTTCAGAAAATCAGGAAAATAAACTTTGTGGAACCCCTGCTGCCATCTAGTGTCTGTCGGGTAAACTTGACAAAAAAGCCCGACCGACCTGCACCAAAGTGGGATGATTTGTGGAACATAAAAGTCGGGTTTGATGTACAAATGTTCATTCAATTACTCATTACTTGATGAGCTTAAAGAGCTTTTAATCGGTATAACACACAGCTAATTTATTTGTATCACCAGGATGAATTTGTACAGAAAACAGTGGACAACGACAACAAAGACAACAACAACAAGACAAGATTTAATCTTCTCAACTCCTCTTTCCCTGGCAGTCGTACAAGCTCAGCAGACGAGCCGCTTCTCGGGCCCCGGAGCGGGCGGCGCCGTCCGTCGTCGAGTAGTGCGTCCGATCGGTGGCCTCGCCGGCGAAGAGCACCAGAGGACGATCAGTATCATCACCATCAACATCATCATCAGCTGAAGAGCTGCCGAAGAGGTCGCCCACGGTGACCGGCTTTGCCAGCAGATCAACTCCTCCTTGAAAAACTCCTGAAAGCTGCTCATAGGCCACCGTGCGGTTGCTGTAGGCGCCGCGGATGAAGGGATGCGAGTGCCAGCGACTGCAAACGACGGCGGAGGGATTCTCGATTTTTTCTGAAGGCGTCTTCAGACGAGAGCTGGGCACAATGCGTCGAAGGAGGCGGCCGCAGGCGCGGGCAATCCTCCCCTTGGACATCCTCTCCACGGCCTCGGCCCCGGGTGAGCCGACCCAGGCCATCAGGAGGTGGGGCTGGCCGCGGACGGCGTCGAAGGACTGGATGGAGCGAAGCCAGAAGGAGTTTTCATCGTCTTCTTTGACAACAGCAACATCTTCATCCTCATCATCCTCATCATCATCGCCCTCGTAGCTGTGCTGATCACCGGACTGAGCGGTCCTCGGCGTCCAGAGCACCTGAAAGCCGCGCTCGCCCTCTCGCCAGAAGGGCCGCTCAAAGTGGAGGAAGATCTTGGCGATGGTGCCGAAGCCGAGGGCGGTGATGAGGGCCGTCTTTTCGGGTGGCAGGTGGAAGCCGAAGAAGCTGCGGGACTTCTTTTCCTCGAGCTGCAGCTGCTCTTTGAGGAAGCCCAGCGAGCTGGTAACGATGACGTGGTCAAAGAGGTGCTCCTTCTCATCTTCTTCTTCATCATCCAAAACCTCAAAGTCCTTGGCCAACTCCTCTTCAACGTCGTAGGACAGCTTTCGGGTGAGTAGTTTGACTTTTGGGACTTGTTTACCATCACAGCTCATCATCAGCGGCTCAATTCGCCGGACGGCGGTCTTCAGGCGGAGAAAGTCATCGTCTTCCAGCGGCAATCCCTTGACCAGCGCCCTGAGCAGCGACCCGTAGCCGTGCTGCAGGTTGACCAGCTCGACGACGCCCTCGCACTCCTCGTACTCGCTGTAGGAGAGGTGGGAGATCTGGCGGAGGTCGCCCTCGGCGGCGGCGTTGTCGATCACCTCGAAGAGGATGAACCAGCGGAACTGAATAGAATGGAATTCGAAAAGAAGAAAAGAGGAAGGTAAGTGAGGAGTTTGTTTACATTTTCTATTTGAGTGAGCACTTACCACCATCTTGCAGAGGCGGACATCTCGCTCGGCGAGCGGGCCCTCGAAGGCGATGAAGCGGTCCAGGGCGGCGCTGAAGTACTCGAACATGTTCTTCTTCTTCTTCGCCGGTTCTACTTCTCCTACTTCTTCTCCATCTTCCTCTTCATCATCTTTGCCGCCGTTGATCCTCTCTCCTAGGGCCGCCTTTGAGGCGTCAAGCCAGGCGATGAGCGCCTCGACGAGGGCCTCCTCGCGCCCGCCCTCCTCAATTTCGAGGTCGCCGTCATCGTCGCGGAGCCAGGCGCCGGCGCCCTGGACGCCGCACTCCGCCACCGGGTCCGCCGGCAGCAGCTGGTGCTCCTCGGCGAAGCGGTAGAGAACGTTGTCCTGCTGGCCGTGCAGCCACTGGGCCCCTAGCTCCAGGTGGTGGTCACCTAGGAAATAAAAGGGAAAAGGTTTTAGAAACAAAAAAAGAAAAATAGAACTTACCAAAGGGAACGGTGTGAATGCGGCCGCCGATGCGGTTCGCCGCCTCGAAGATGGTCAGATTCTGTAGGCCGCCGGCAAAGAGGGCTCGGGCGGCGGAGAGGCCGGCGATTCCGGCGCCGATGATGGCGATCTTTGGTTGCTGGAATGATGATGATGATGGTTCTTCAGTTCTAGTGGACATTTTTTTCTGAGGAGGCTTTTGGGAAGCTCGATGTAAACAAACAGCAGCAGCAGCAGCAGACGTTTTTCTCTGGATGGATCATCGGTTATGATCCACAGCAGCAGATGGCAACACTTTCTCTGGGAAGGGAAGCAGCACAAGAAGTGGACACTGAAGTTTTTAGAACAGCCAGTTATCCTAGCTGTTATCTCCTAGCTTTCTCTCAAACTTCTCCAAAATGGTAGCATTTTTTAATAAGAGCATTGATGTCGTACAAAGGCTGCTGATGAAAGGTTTCCCCTCTCTTGCCTACTCCTCAGCCATCGGCAAGGTGTTGGCCGTGGTCTGGTTCGGCGGCGTGGTGATGGTCCGCGTCGAGGAGAGGGCACTATTGGAGAGGCTGGTCATGGAGGTCATCTCCGAATCGGTGGGAGTGAAGTGATGTCCATTGCTGCCACCGTTTGCCAGCGAGTACACCGGCCCGCCGCCGATGCCTCCTTTGCCGTTGAAGGCCAGGCCACCGCCGCCGCCGTTGATCACCTGCCGTTGGCCGTGATTACCTCCATTTCCATTGGCCATCGACAGAGTCGGCGTTTGACTTGCAGCACCACCACCACCGCCGGTGTTGCTGAGGACAAAGACGCTCAGCGGAGTGGACCTCGTCGGCGCGTACTTGTAGTTGGTGAAGTGGTCCAGCGTCCCGGTGTCCACATTGCCCGCCTTGTCCATGATGGCGATCTGGGTGGTGCGAACCTGCAAAGAAGAATTGAAATAAAATGAGAGATTCGAAAAAAGAAATCGATCTAAAGCAAAACGCCTGCGGGCGAAATCGCCGTGTAACGACTTACGTGAAAGGGAAAATTCTTGTTGGCGCGCGACGGCCGTGTGAGAAACTGCGCCAAAAATAAGAAAAAGAGCAGTGAAATCAGTTGTTTTCCCGCCAAACGACGGAGCAATCAAGAGCTAAGCAAGTCAGCTAACAACAAAGAACTTACGAAAAAGAAGAGGTGTGCTTTGAAGGCGATGGCCAGCTCGACGGCGTTGATGATCTTCTCGCGCATGTACTTCGGTATGACGAAGGAGGCGACCATGATGACGATCGGCGCGGAGATGAACCTGGAACGAACGGGAAAAGGTTTGATTTTACGAACTTCATCTAATTTGCATTCTCTAATCCAATTTCCCACCACTCACCAGATACTGTAGACGAGAAAGAGTTTGGCGAAGAAGGCGGACTTTTGCGGATAGTGAATCAGCGTGAAGACGATGGCGTAGGAGAACCAGCTCCAGGCGAGCAGGCGCATCCCCACCAGCGCGTACCCGAAGAAGCTCTCGTAGATGTAAAGGACCTCACCCGGGTCGAAGGCGTACTGCTCGTGGTAGAAGATGATCATGTAGGAGATGGTGGAGAGGACCATGAAGAAGGTGAACTTGGTGACGGTGCGCGGCTTCAGCCGGGCCCGGGTGATGCTGTAGCCCTTGGAGAGAAGGAGGAGGAGGAGGAGAAAGGCCAGTGTGCTAGCCGCCTCGAAGCCCTTTCCTGGAAAGGAAGTTCAAGAAGGTAAGTCGAACTTCCAACTTTTCGAAACACCTACCGATCAACCGCAGCCAGATGTTGGCGTATCCGTACTCTGCGTACACCGCATAGTAGATGACCAGAAAGAGCAGGCCAGTGCACTCTGCAGCGGCGAGAGTTAATGTCCGTTAGGAGAGAGAGAAAAGAGAAAGAAAGAGAGATGATTAATTATTAACATCGGTAAACAAAACAAAGCTGCAAAACATGCTAACAACTCGGCGAAGGAAAAGAAGAACTTGCCTGCGAGCAGTGAGACGATGTACAGCTTATAGGTTTTGTGAAACAGGTGGCGAGTGTAGAGAGCATCTAGGAAGAAGAAGAAGTAAATTAGGCGATGATGAAATATGAATAGAGTAGAATATTCTAGAGAACAGAGTTCCGACTTACAGGCCTCAAAGCAGGTGGCAATGAGGAGCAGGTAGAAGAGGAGGCACATGAAGGCATCCGTGTGGAGAATATCTAAAAACAAAAAACAAGATCTTAATTAATAATAATCCTCTTCTTCTCTTTTCTCCCATCTTTAGAACACCCAGAAACCCCCGAAAAGCACTCACAAAACTGGTCGGCGGAGAAGTGCCTCAGCCACCGGTTCGTCTGGCTGTTGGTCATCGAGAGGCGGTAATGGAGCCGCAGGCCCTGCGTCGTGTCGCAGTTGTCGACGGCGATGAACCACCAGCGCTCCCGGTAGGACTGGAAGGTCCGGTGGTGGACGCAGCGGTACCAACTTTGGTTCGTCACCGGGTCCGGCGTCGGGTCGAGGCGGCAGCCGGAGGCGGTGGTGGCGCGGTACTCGCGCCGGTACTCCGTCAGGTTGATCACCTGGTTGAAGTCGTCGATGAGGACGGCCTGCTTCTCGCGACAGGTCTAGGGAAAAGAAGAGAAAAAGAGGTAAGTTTTTTAGAAATAGAATCAGGAAATTGTTTTGTTGTTGTTACCTTGTTCTGCTTGTACACCGCCGGCCACTGCGACTTGGCGTCAAAGTAGAGCAGCAGATTTTGCGGTGCGTAGTTCTAGTTGTTCAGTGAGAGTGGAGGGGAGAGGATTTAGAAGTGTAAACAAACTAACTCTTTTCTTTCTCTCTCTCTCTCTCTCTCTCTCTCTCTCTCTCTCTCTCTCTCTCTC
>JAALOO010001453.1_pt1 | contig 15995 bp, 13 predicted proteins | sample 7257641 | NCBI WGS metagenome assembly JAALOO01 (sample SAMN14085613, study PRJNA598686) | mite metagenome | biome: ENVO:01001000; feature: ENVO:01001002; material: ENVO:01001226; isolation source: single female mite from University of Michigan culture on fish food culture... ...
TGTTCTTGATAATTTTGGTTTTGCAATTCGCCGTGCAGAGCAGCCTCTACCATTGCTCTTGTAAATGCTAGACTAATTCGTTTGCCTGTACCGTATGCACCCGCAGTCCAACCCGTGTTGATAAGCCAAACGTTTACGTCATTGTGCTTCTCTAATTTTTTTCCCAGTAATTCCGCATACTGGGCCGGATGTGCAGGTAAAAAAACACGGCCGAAGCATGCTGAAAAGGTCGATTGTGGTTCCGTAACACCGACTTCGGTACCCGCTACTTTCGCTGTGTATCCCGAAAGGAAGTGGTACATCGCTTGTGGAGTTGTTAACTTTGAGATCGGGGGAAGAACACCAAAAGCATCACAGGTAAGAAAAAATATATTCTTGGGAATATTTCCGATAGATCTATTTTTTGCGTTCTTTATATGGTAGATTGGATAAGCAGCACGTGTATTTTCGGTTATACTTGCGTTCGTAAAATCTACTTCATTATTGTGAGGGTAAAAGCAAACGTTCTCAAGTAGGGTAGGGTGTTTAATAGCCGAAAATATTTGGGGCTCTTTTTGTTCACTTAAATCGATACATTTCGCGTAACAACCACCCTCAAAGTTAAAAATAACATTCTCAGCCCAACCGTGCTCATCATCGCCAATTAATTTTCGGTTCACATCCGCCGAAAGTGTTGTTTTCCCAGTTCCACTGAGGCCGAAAAATAAAGCTACATCACCGTTTGCGCCTTCATTTGCAGAGCAGTGCATTGGAAGAACTTGGTGCTCATGTGGAAGCAAAAAATTGAGGACTGAAAAAATTCCTTTTTTCATTTCGCCTGTGTATGCCGATCCACCAATTAAGATCATTTTTTTAGTAAAGTTAACAATGGTGAAATTTCCTTGCCGAGTACCATCTGTTAGGGGATTTGCTAGAAATTCAGGCACCTGCAGTACTATCCATTCTTCTTTGTAGGACACCAGTTCTTCGCTTGATGGTCGCAAGAATAGGTGGTGGCAAAATAGATTCGCCCAAGGGCTGGTATTGATAACAGTAACGTTAATCCGAAAGGACGGTTCAGCTCCTGCATAGCAATGACGTACCCAAATTTCTTTGCCGGCGATATACGTAGTCATTTTATCGAGCAGCGTGTCGAATGTTGATTCTGAAATTGGAATGTTTACTTCACCCCAGTCAATTACATCTTTTGAATAGTCATCTTCGACGATGAATTTGTCCTTTGGAGATCGACCAGTGAATTTTCCGGTTTGAATACACAGTGCACCTGTGTCACTTACTTCGCCTAAATTGCGCGCTAAGGTCTGTTCAACTAAAGTGTCGGCGTCAAGTTGAAAATAAACTTTTTTAGCTAATGTTTGAATTTTCCTTGTTACGCTAAGCGGATTTGGATTTTGGATGTCCATAACCATATCATAATTTGTTTTATGATGCTAAGTTAGGGAGAATATATACACGAAAATCGTGTTGGATACTTTTCGTTAAGAATTGAACAAAAACGATGAATTCTTAAAAATTGATCACTAAAGCGTTGTGATATTACAAACCGTTCGAAATCTTTAGGCCAAATATTAGTAATATTAAAATAGTATATTCCAAATAAACAGTGTCTAATCTATGTATTTTAGCGAAGTTTCTTCGTTTTTGACGCTTAAGTTTACCTTTCTACCTAAAATTATTGCACGGTTATCATCAATGTGACCAGCTGGAAAAGAAAAGCATACAGGGAAATCATATTCGCGAATTTTGTCCATAATTATTTCTTCAAAGTGTTGACCAAAGGGTGGGGTACTATCCTTGAGTGAACTAAAGCTCCCAACAATTAAACCCGCAAGTTCTGAGAGTTTATTCGCTCGTTTTAGGGTCCATAACATCCTGTCAATATTGTAATGCGATTCACCAACGTCTTCAATAAATAAGATTTTTCCCTTAAAACTGCCATCTGAGGGGGAGGACAGTATGCTATGTAAAATAGCTAAATTCCCCCCAATAAGCTGGCCTTGTGCTTTGCCGATTCTGTTTGGATAATCCGTTTGGCTGTATGTTAAATTAATAGGTTCGCCAAATAATGCACTATGCAGTGAATTTAATGCTTCTTTACTACTATCTTCAAACGATTTAGGCATTTGTCCGTGTATTGTGCATACTTTGACGACATTATGTAAGTGCGAATGGATAACGGTTATGTCACTAAATCCGATTATCCATTTCGGACGCTTCATGAATAGTTTAAAATCTAATAAGTCGATTATACGGACACTGCCATACCCGCCACGTGCAGCGAATATTGCTTTTATTTTTGGGTTATCTAATGCCTGTTGTAAGTCTGTCCTGCGTTCATTATCAGTTCCGGCAAATTGGTGAAATTGTGAAGTAACCGTATTACCCACCTGAACCTTTAGTCCCCAACTGGTAAGTACTTGTATTGCAATATCAATATTACCTTTTATATAGCTCGCGGGACATACAATTGCGACGGTATCTCCCTTTTTAAGAAATTCAGGTATTTTCATGCTGTTCATTTATTTTACTCGCAAATTGAGTTATCTTTGTCAAACAAACAAATCTTTTGTTTTTTTAGTCGTTTATAATAATATTAAAATCCTTATACGTTGAGTATCTTATCTAAAAATCGCTTTACTGTTACCTCTGCCTTACCCTATGCAAACGGGCCACTTCATATTGGCCACCTTGCTGGTGCATATATACCAGGAGATATCTTTGTTCGTTTTCTACGTTTAAACAATAAGGATGTAGTATATGTTTGTGGTTCTGATGAACATGGTGCAGCCATTACTATAAAAGCCAAAAAGGAAGGCGTTACGCCAAAAGAAATTATTGATAAATATAATTTTCAAATAAAAGAGAGCTTTAAAGAGTTTGGAATTGATTTCGATATGTATCATCGCACTTCTGAACAGATTCATCATGAGCTTTCTCAAGAATTTTTCTTGAATCTTTATCAAAAAGGAGAATTTATAGAAAAGTTTTCTGAACAATATTACGATGAAGAATTTCACCAGTTCCTAGCAGATCGATATATTGTTGGGACTTGTCCGCATTGTCATAATGAGGGCGCCTATGGTGATCAGTGTGAAAAATGTGGGACCTCACTAAATCCTACCGACTTAATTAACCCGAAGTCGACGCTCAGTGGGAAGACACCAATATTAAAGGAAACTAAGCACTGGTATCTGCCTCTTGATAAGTATCAACCTTGGCTGGAAAAATGGTTGATTGAAGGGAAGAAAAATGATCTAAAATCTAACGTTTTTGGCCAGTGCCAATCTTGGCTTAAATCAGGCTTGCAACCCCGATCAATGACGCGGGATTTAGATTGGGGGGTTGATGTTCCTTTGGAAGAGGCGAAGGGTAAGAAATTGTACGTTTGGTTGGACGCCCCTATTGGTTATATCTCTGCTACCAAACAGTGGGCGTTGGATAACGGCAAGAATTGGGAACACTATTGGAAAAATCAGGACAACCCAGATGATGATTCTACCTTAATACATTTTATAGGAAAGGATAATATTGTTTTTCATTGTATTATATTTCCTGCCATATTACATGCGCATGGGGGATATATCTTGCCTGAAAATGTTCCTGCAAATGAATTTTTAAATTTAGAGGGCGACAAATTATCTACTTCTAGAAATCACGCTGTATGGTTACATGAATATCTCGAAGAATTTCCAGGTAAACAAGACGAGCTAAGATATGTCCTTACCTCTATTTTACCAGAGACTTCTGACAGCGAATTTACCTGGAAAGACTTTCAATCACGTGTTAATAATGAGCTCGTGGCGATCTTGGGAAATTTTGTTAACAGGGTGATGGTGCTTTCCCACAAGTATTTTGATGGTAAAGTTGAAATAGGATCTGCACTTTCTGAGGTAGACAATAATGTGCTCGCTGCATTATCCACTTCTCCAAAAGAGATTGAGGCATCGATTTCACAATATCGTTTTCGAGAGGCTTTAACTCATTTTATGAATGTGGCTAGATTAGGTAATAAATACCTGGCAGATGAAGAACCTTGGAAGGTGTACAAGGTAGATGCGGAGCGTGTTAAGACAGTACTTTATGTGGCTTCTCAAATTGTAGCCAACTTAGGTCTATTCGCACAAGCATTTTTACCTAAAACTGCACATAAGATTTTTGCGATGCTGAATATTAAACCTCAAGAATGGAGTTTTGCCGGTAATACAGAAATAATTCCAAAGGAGCACATCTTAGGTGAAGCTCAGCTATTATTCGAAAAGATAACTGATGAACAAGTAGAGTTTCAATTACAAAAGTTGGCGCATGCGAAGACAGCTAATAGCGTAAATAATTCTCCTGCGACAACCACCAAGAGTAACATCAATTACGATGATTTTTTGAAAATGGACATACGTGTTGGCAGAATTTTGGAAGCGGAAAAAGTTCCTAAAACCAAGAAGCTTCTTAAATTGAAGATAGACACAGGAATTGATCAGCGTACAGTCGTTTCAGGAATTGCTGAATACTTCAATCCTGAAGAGATTGTTGGAAAACAGGTGTCGATATTAGTTAATTTAGAACCTCGAAATATTAAAGGCATAACCTCTCAAGGGATGATACTTATGGCTGAGGATGCAGATGGGCGCTTGGATTTCGTAAATCCAGACTCGTCTATTAAACCAGGCAGTTCCGTTCGCTAAGACGATGATTTGAATTATTCAGAAAGCCGCTCGTAATGTAGACTGCTTTCTAGATTTTTAATTTTGCTAAAAAAACCTGAAGCGGGGAGCTTCAGGTTTTTTACTAACTAACCAATTATTAACCTAAATTATGAATTACTAGTATAGCTGCAATTTGCAGGCCGATATTGTGCAAGATTGTTTTATTAACGATTTTTAACAAAAAAGGGTAATAGTGTCATGGACGTTTTCTGCGATCAATTATTTTGTTTGACCGACCTTCTGGTGAGTAATAAAGTTAGAACAAAAAATATTATTGATGGTAATACCCAACCTAGCTCATATTTAAATAAAGGTATTTTATTGAGAAACAAGAGTTGGGGATCTTTCAGGATACCCAATATTTTTAATACATTAAGTACAGCAATAATTGTTGAGGCACTAATGGCAGCTATGTACGGTTCTTTTGATTTAACCCAATGACCGAAGATGACGATATATAGTACCAATGTAATAACTATTGGGTAAACAAAGGCCAGTGGGGGGTAAGCGAATTTGATAATATCATCCACTCCTATGACAGATAATATACCAGATACAAGACATGATAGGGTAACTAATATTTTATATCCTATCCGGCCTTTTGTTAATCCGCTGAAAAAAGTGCCTACGGCCGAAGTCAGTGCTATCGCTGTTGTTAGGCAAGCTAGGGCAATGCAGATATTAATGGCCAATGTGCCGTATGCGCCAAAAATGCGATGTGATATAAATAGCAATAATTCAGATCTACTTACGGATGGGTCTTCGACTCCTGCGGTGGCGCCCAGATAAATTAAGCCACCATAAATAAATAGTAAACAAGAAGCAGCTAGTATCCCCGAGGCAATTACAACTTTATTTTTTTCTTGTATCGAATGATACCCTTTTGCTTTAGCAGCAGCAATAATGATTCCTGCAAATATGACAGATGCTAAAACATCTAGTGTTTGATAACCTTCGGTGAACCCCAGCGTAAATGATTGTGAAACTGTGATAGTCCCCCCCAACGCGGGAGAAACTGGGTTTATTATCCCCTTAATGATTAGTAGGCTTAGGATGACTAATAATAAAGGGGTCAAAATGTTCCCAACTAGATCAACAACTTTACTTGGTACGATGGAGAAACACCAAACGGTTATAAAGAATAGGAGTGATGCCCAAATTGGATTACTTTCTGGGAATGAAGGAAGAATTCCAACTTCAAATGTAGTTGCTGCAGTCCGTGGAATTGCGATTAAGGGTCCAATACAAATCATAATAATTGTGCCCAACACAGCAGCTAATGTTTTATTTATACGATGTCCCAAGTCGTTAAAGTTATCTCCTGAATTGGTAACGGCTAAAATTCCTGTAAAAGGGAGTAAAATTCCGGAGATACCGAATGCGAGAATAGTTGTCCAAATATGGTCACCAATTTGCAATCCTATATATGGTGGTAGTAATAAGTTACCTGCCCCAAAAAACATTGCAAAAAGGGCAAAACCTATCGTTAGTATATCTCTAATTTTTCTCAAAATATTGTATTTGTGTATTAATAATTTGGCTAGAATAGGAGGTCGATTAGCTGTTTAGCTTCTTTAACATCATGTACTCGAAGTAGCTGAACCCCCTTATTTAGTAGAAGGGTGTTTAGGGCGATAGTACCTGGTAACGCTTCTTGGGGTGTTACATTGAGCTTTTTGTAGATCATTGATTTGCGTGATATCCCGCCAAGTATTGGAAGTTCGAAGTATTGAAGTTCATCTATTCGGTGAATTAGCTCATAGTTTTGTTCTGTAGTTTTTGCAAAACCATATCCAGGGTCAAGAATAATATCACGCACACCGAGCGCACGAAGCTTAGCTATTTGTTCACCAAAGAATGTTGCGACCTCCAAAACGATATCATCGTATGTTGTCAACTGTTGCATATTTTCTGGTGTACCTCTCATGTGCATTAAAACATATGGAACTTGTAATTTTGATACCGTTGGAAACATGTTTTCATCAAGCGTTCCTCCCGATATGTCATTGATGATATGCACCCCTGCATGAACGGCAGCTTCGGCTACCTTAGCTCTAAAAGTATCTATCGATAATATTATTTGGGGATACCGTTGTGATAGCTCCTTGATTATTGGTAAGGCTCGGTCAGCTTCTTGTTCAGCACTAATTAAAGGGGCGCCAGGACGGGATGAGTATGCTCCAATATCGATAATATCCGCTCCATTTTCTATTTGTTCCGCTGCTTTTTGAATTGCAAGACTTAGCTCATTATGTTGACCTCCATCAAAAAAGGAATCCGGCGTCACATTTAAGATGGCCATAATTAAAGGTTTTTCGAAAGAGAGTAACTTACCGTTAGCTACAATAGACTGCGAAGATTTGGTGCTAAGATGTTTCATGAGTTATAATATTACAAATATTATGGGAATGGGATGGAATGACCTAATTTCTAAATAAAAATGATTCTCGAATACAGTATCTCTGTAGAGATCACCTTATTCGAGAATCATTTTTGTAAGCAAAATACTTAGTTTAGCACTACAACACCATCGGCGACGATACTAATGTCTTGCTGTGGCTTGTCTATTTTTGCAATTTCTTCTTTTGATGCACCTTTGTCCTCTGCATAATGTTTCAGCCATTCTACTGATGTTTGTTTCACTTTTGCGCGACCTTCAATCGCTACAGATTTGCCAACCAAATCTTGAGGAACAAAGTAAGCATAATCGGTAAAACGAACTAATACCGTTTCGCCGTTCTCACGTTTCAGTGTAAGAAAACAACCTTTCTTTTTACAGACTTCAACCACCTCGCCCTGTATTTTACCACTAAAGTTATCAGCTGATTTCAATTTTTCGGATAATTCCTGAATAGAAATTGCCTCGGTGCCATTAATTTTTTTTCCATATTGGACACCTTTACTGGCAGGTGTTATTTCCTGTTGGGCAAAGGTGATTTGTAGGGCTACAATACTACAAATAAGAATACTTAAAAGCTTTTTCATTTTGGATGATTTATCTACGTATAAATTCAAATTTACCACTAGGGTCAAGTTTCATCACTGTTGAAGATTTCCGGTTAGTTGTGAGATCTTGTTCGTACTCTACGACGTAATCTACCCCGCTAACTATTTCATGCGAAATTTCATCAAAATTCATTGGAGTGCTCGCTCCACTGATATTTGCAGAAGTGGACACGATAGGTTTTCGAAAACGTTGAAGCAGTTGTTCACAGAATGGATGATTAACCACGCGAATACCAATGCTACCATCCTCTGCGGTGACGCTAGGAGCAAGGTTTTTCGCTTTAGAGTATACGATAGTCAGCGGCTTAGTCGCACATTCAATTAATTCATACGCAACCTCCGGGATTTCCTGTACATAGCTAGATAACTGGTTGTCATTATGCAACAAAAGTATCATACTTTTCGTTTGATCCCTGCCTTTTAAAGCAAATACTTTCTGTACGGCTTCTTCGTTGGTAGCATCACAGCCAATTCCCCAAATAGTATCAGTTGGGTAAAGAATCAGCCCTCCGTTCTTTAACGTGTCAAGGGCTCGATTCAGATCGTCTCTGTTTACCGGTAAATTCATTAAACAGCGACGTTATATTCGCGTAAGGCATCATTTAATGATGTTTTCTTATCTGTAGATTCCTTTCGTGTTCCTATAATTAATGCACAAGGCACTTGATATTCTCCAGCGTTAAATTTTTTGGTGTATGATCCTGGTATTACTACCGAACGTGCAGGAACGTACCCTTTATATTCAATAGGTTCTTCCCCTGACACATCTATAATTTTAGTAGATGCTGTTAATACTACATTTGCACCAAGAACAGCTTCTGTTTCTACACGAATACCTTCTACAACAATTGCACGCGAACCGACAAAAACGTTATCTTCAATGATAACAGGGGCTGCCTGTACTGGTTCTAAAACACCTCCTATGCCTACGCCACCACTTAGGTGCACATTTTTCCCAATTTGAGCACATGAACCTACAGTCGCCCAGGTGTCAACCATCGTTCCTTCATCGACAAAAGCACCAATATTCACATAAGAGGGCATCATGATCACACCTTTTGCTAAATATGCACCGTATCGAGCACTAGCTCCAGGTACCACACGAACCCCAAGTTTTTTGAAGTTAGTTTTTAACTTCATTTTATCATGATATATGAATGGACCATTGTCTATTTCCTGCATATCGCGAATAGGGAAATATAAAATTACTGCCTTTTTTATCCAATCATTAACATGCCAACGCGTTCCGATTAGCTCTGCTACGCGAAGTTCACCTTCATCTAAACGGTCAACAACCATATTAATGGCTTCGAAATATTCTTTGTAGGTTAATAATTGCCTGTCTTCCCAAGCTTCTTCAACGAGTTTTTGTAATTTTTGTATTTCCATTTTTTATGCACGTGCTCTAGGGTGTATAATATTAATTAATGAAGGGCCCTGAGCACATGGTTGTAGGGCACCTATTCACTTACAAATATTACAAATTTTTGTCGAATCACAGCCTATATTCGTGAATATTACCCTATTTGACGTATTTTTGTGTATGGCAACGGAAATTGAAAAACTTCGTATCGATAAATATTTATGGTCTATTCGTCTATTTAAGACTAGGAGCTTGGCGACTGAAGCTTGTCGTGCTGGGAGAGTTAAACTTAACGGACAGAATATCAAACCTTCTTATGTGGTTAAGATAGGAGAAATCTATAGTATTCAAAAAGGAATTGAACGTAAGGTCGTTAAAGTCGTTGGATTGCTTGAGCGACGGGTCGATGCTAAGACTGCAGTTCAATTTTATGAAGATCTGACACCCGTAGAGGAGACATATGCCTTTAAATCGGTCTTTCACGCCCCTGTACTCAAACGAGATCGCGGAACCGGTAGACCGACAAAAAAAGATCGACGAGAGATTGATGATCTGACCTCAGAGTGGCTGGATGAAGAAGATTCGTGAGGGAATCAATCGGGAATTTTGTAGTATTTTAGATAGCGAACTATACTATTGGCTCTGCGATTGATGTATGGAGATGGATTTCTAGCGTCCCATTTGTTTGGGCTTGGAAGTATTGCGATGATTAATGCTGCTTGTTTCCTACTAAGACTATTTGCTGATTTGTAAAAATAATATTTCGAGGCGGCCTCTGCTCCATATACACCTTGTCCCATCTCGATTACATTAAGGTATATTTCTAAAATTCGCTTTTTGCTCCAGAATAATTCAATAAGTACCGTGAAATAACTTTCTAAACCTTTTCTAAACCAAGATCGCTTAGGCCATAAAAATACATTTTTTGCGACCTGTTGACTGATGGTGCTACCACCTCGTAATTTACTGCCAGTTTTGTTTTTTAAGAATGCTTCTTTAATAGCTTGTGTGTCAAAACCACGATGTGTAAGAAAATGAGCATCTTCTCCAGCGATTGCAGCCCGTTTTAAATTGTCTGAAATGTCTTCATAGTCCACCCATTGTTTTTCTATTTTCCATTCCTTCCCCACTGATTTACGTTCGACTGCCCGTTTAAGTTGTAAATAGGTAATTGGCGGATTCATAAAAATTAATAGAACCACCCAGATGATACTGAAAATTATAAAGGCAATTGTCAACCGAGCAATCCAGAGGCCCAATGACTGTACTGCATTCGGCTGTTTGCCACTTTTTTTTCTGTTGCTCCTTTTTTTTATTCTGCTGCGTTTGATAGCCATCTCTGTTGGTTTGTGTTGCAAATCTAGGGCATTTTTTTAGAAAGACGAGGGTAAACAGAAAGATTAAGCAATGATGAGTGTTGATTCTTAGAATGTTTGTCAAATCGATGCATTTAGCTTATTTTTACGGCTTACAAAAAACGAAGTTAAATTGACCAAAGCGAAAAAACAAACGCCTTTAATGCACCAATATAATACGATCAAGGCGAAATATCCTGGTACATTATTATTGTTTAGGGTAGGCGATTTTTATGAGACGTTTGGGGAAGATGCCATTAAGGCGGCGGGGATTTTAGGTATTGTCCTCACTAAAAGGGGAAATGGGTCTGCATCGGAAACCGCGTTAGCAGGATTTCCTCATCATTCGCTAGAAACTTACCTTCCCAAATTAGTGCGGGCGGGACAGCGAGTTGCTATATGTGATCAATTAGAAGATCCTAAACAAACGAAAACAATAGTTAAACGCGGGGTTACAGAACTGGTAACACCAGGTGTGTCGTATAATGATAACATTATAAAGCAAAAATCCAATAATTACCTAGCCTCGCTATTTACGGAAAAGGGAGGCGTAGGAATTGCTTTTTTAGATCTCTCCACGGGTGAATTTTTAGTCGCTCAGGGGGATGTGAGTTATATAGATAAGTTACTCCAGAGTTTTAAACCTAGTGAAGTTATATTACCGAAAAAACAATATAAAGAATTTGTCGAGCAGTATGGTAGCCATTATTATACGTACACTTTAGATGAATGGCCGTACACAGGTGATTACGCCACAGAAGGTTTATTGAAGCATTTTCAAGTGAATTCAATGAAGGGTTTTGGTATTGAGCGTATGCCAATCGGTATCCTCGCTGCAGGTGTTGCGTTGCATTATTTAAACGAAACTGAACATAGAAATCTTTTACATATTTCAAATATTTCAAGAATTGAGGAAGATAGGTTTATGTGGCTCGACCGTTTCACCATTCGAAACCTCGAACTGATTGGATCGGCAAACGAAAATGCCGTTATTCTTTCTGATGTTTTAGATCAAACTGCCTCACCAATGGGTGCTCGTTTATTAAAGCGATGGATGGTTATGCCTTTAAAGGATGTTGCGGCTATTCAACAAAGGCTTGATAGTGTTGAATATTTTGATAACAATAGAATCCTTCGTGATGAGTTAATTAAAGAAATTACGCAGGTGGGTGATTTGGAGAGATTGATTTCTAAAATTGGACTTCAAAAAGCTAACCCCCGAGAAATTATTCAGTTGAAACGGTCGCTATATGCCGTTGAGAAATTAAAATTCTTAACTAATATTGAGGCATCAGAGGTGTTATCATCTATGTCTGACCAACTGGATATTTGCAAGATTATTCGTCAAAAAATAGAAGATACTGTACAGGCCGAACCACCGGTAGCTCTAAATAAAGGGAATGTTATCAGTGATGGAGTAGATGAAGAGTTGGACCGTCTACGCAAAGTCGCATTTGGGGGGAAGGATTATCTATTAGAGATTCAAAAGCGGGAATCAGAAGCGACAGGAATACAGTCGCTTAAAATTGCGTTTAATAATGTTTTTGGGTATTATTTGGAGGTTACAAATACGCACCGGGATAAAGTACCAAATGAATGGATTAGAAAACAAACCTTGGTAAATGCGGAGCGGTATATTACCGAAGAGCTAAAAGAATACGAAGAACAAATTTTAGGAGCAGAAGAGAAAATTCAAGCAATCGAGAATCGGATCTATGCGGACCTTTTGGTCGAGATTTCGTCCTATATTAAGCCAATTCAGCTAAATGCGCAGGTAATAGCCAAACTGGATGTTTTGTTGAATTTTGCATGGATCGCTGAAAAAAACTACTATACAAAACCTCTTGTCTCGGAAAGTAAAATGCTCGATATTAAAGGTGGTAGACATCCAGTAATTGAAAAAAATCTTCCAATAGGTGAAGAATACATTACCAATGACACCTATTTGGATCCAGAAACGCAGCAAATTATTATTATTACCGGACCAAATATGGCCGGTAAGTCAGCACTTCTTCGTCAAACAGGTCTGATTGTTTTGATGGCACAGATTGGTTGTTTCGTGCCAGCAAAGGAAGCTAGCATCGGTGTTGTCGATAAGATTTTTACACGTGTAGGAGCTTCGGATAACCTTTCCTCAGGTGAATCGACATTTATGGTAGAAATGAACGAGACGGCAAGTATTATGAACAATCTTTCCGAACGCTCATTGATCTTACTCGATGAAATCGGTCGAGGTACAAGTACTTATGACGGAATTTCAATTGCATGGGCAATTGCTGAATATTTACATAATCACCCTACTTGTCGTGCAAAAACATTGTTTGCCACGCATTATCATGAACTCAATGAGCTCACTAATTCCATGAGCAGAATAAAAAACTACAATGTATCGGTCAAGGAATTGAACAATAAAGTGATATTCCTACGTAAGTTGGTACCAGGAGGATCAGAACATAGTTTTGGTATTCATGTTGCTAAATTGGCTGGTATGCCTAGTAAACTGTTAGGACGCGCAAATGAAATTCTTAAGCGTTTAGAACAGGAACGTACAGGAGGGGAGCAGATTAAAGACAGTATGCGGAAGATTCAAAAGCAGGCTTATCAGTTACAGATGTTCGCAATTGATGATCCAATCCTTGTGAAAATAAGAGATATGCTTAACAATCTAGATGTGAATGTTCTAACGCCGGTCGAAGCATTAATGAAACTTGATGAAATCCAGCGACTTTTAAAAAATTAAAGTTTTAGGGATTTAACGAGTAAAGGAAACGTTTTAGAAACGGAAGAACATCTGTAAACTACCGTAGTTTGGTTGAATGCTAGTGAGTAGGTTCTTTTCCCAATCGTAAGAAATATAATGATAGGCGCCCTCTATTCCTATATATTTCTTTTTTGCAAGATGGCGCATTACGGACACCCCAAGGCTTGTTCGCATGGAGTTTACATTATGATAGCGAACGCTGCTTGTCCCTTGTTCGTAATCGTCATAGTAGTAATCATCATAATAATAACTATCCGTCACTTCCGATAGACCTGTGCTGGTTGCTTCATAATATAGACCAATTTTTGGCGCGATAATATATTTTTCATTGTCAAATATTTTATACCCTAAATTGCCGCCAAAGCTAAGGCTAACACTTGAATTGACCGTTTCAATTTCATCATATAGTAAGTAATCGAAAGCTCTATCATTAGAATTTACACGGATTTTAACACCTAATTCATAAAGGAATGGAGTCGATAATTTGGACGAATACATGAAAGAAAATGTAGGATTCGTTTTGAATAGGGGGTCGTTACCCGTAATAGGAAATTCTACCCCTGCAGATATAATCATGCCACCACGATCCTTAGCACCCCTAGTCTCTTTAATTTTTATGGGAGGCGTTGTTGGAGGAGCCTCATTTTGGTATGATTGATAGAAAGCTTCGATATTATCGGAAAATAAAAATGCAATTTCGCGTTCCTGTTCCGTGAGATTGTAAGCAGACGAATTTAATAGGGCGTTAGATTTTATTTTTATCAAGGAATCTACTGGGTGATTTAAAGGAACATAATTGAAATCCGACTTATTATTATTATATATTGACTTATATTCTGGCTCGACACTGTAGTCCCAGCGCATTACCAGATTTTCATGATAGTTTTTGCTGAGATAGTCTGCTATTAATGCGCCTGCCGAGGTTTTCTCTATCAGCGCGCGGAGAATCCTTAGACGCTGGGTAAATTCACTTTCTCCACAACTACTTTGTATTGTACCCAATACAGTTTCTAAATCAGAAAAATCATTCTTGTCAACAATTGTAACGAGCTTTTTTAAAGATATTTGGGTGATTTTGTCACAGTCTTGGATAAGTGCTTTCTCTTTCGCCTGGGCAAATGGTGGCAAAATAATAAAGCTAAAAAAAACGATGGTGGATATTAATGTGTTCATATTTTAGAATTCAGGTCTAAAGTAACGATAAAATTTGATTTTTTGGTGACTGCTTATTCCGATGCATTCATATTTAATTTTAACTTTGATCTAATGAAATCTATTTTTCAATTCAAACAGTTTCAGGTTAATCAAGGTAACTGCGCTATGAAAATCAATACCGATGGAGTGCTGCTCGGCGGTTTAATAGAGTCATTCAATGCGCAGCGTATTCTTGATATAGGAACAGGAACCGGTGTCATCGCTATGATGCTCGCTCAAAAATTTTCCTCTTCGAGGATTTATGGTGTAGAAATAGATGCGGCAGCGAGTGAGCAAGCTAGCCTAAATTTCGCAGGCTCCGTTTTTAATGATAGGCTTGAGGTAATTGCCAGTTCGTTTCAAGAGTTAAAGCCAAAACATCCTTATGATCTAATTGTGTCTAATCCTCCATTTTATACCAATTCATTGCATAATCCTGATCCACGGAGGAGTCTAGCAAAGCATACTGATCCTAAGTTTTTTAGAGATTTAATTGATTTTGTAGACAGGAATCTATCCTCCTCTGGAAAATTTTATTGCGTCCTGCCAACTTTGATTGCGCAATATATTATTGAAGAATTTCTTCCAAAAAGTAGTTTATTATTCCAGGGGGTTACAAACATAAGCTCATTTCATGGAGAACCTGCTATACGAAAAGTGATTCAGCTTGGCAAAAAGGAGTCATTATTTGAGGAAAAGTACTTTAGCATCTATGCTACTAAGGGTGTATATACAGACGAATACAAAGAGATTCTTAAACCCTATTTTTTAAATTTTTGATAATGAGGAAAATTGGACTACTTTCTGATACCCACAATTTTTTAGATGAGGCAATATTTACACATTTTAAAGATTGCGATGAGATTTGGCATGCAGGAGATTTTGGTAGCTTGAAGATTATTGATGAATTATCATCTTTTAAACCTTTTCGAGGTGTTTGGGGGAATATCGATGATCAGTCAGTTCGAAACGTTTGTCCGGAAAACCAGCGATTTAAATGTGAATTGGTCGATGTTTGGATGACCCATATAGGTGGATATCCTGGTCGTTATTCGGCTTTGATTAAGGACGATTTAATTAGAAACCCGCCTAAATTGTTCATATGTGGACATTCACATATTTTGAAGGTTCAATATGATCCAAAGTATCAGTTATTGCATATTAATCCTGGAGCTGCTGGTAAACAAGGTTGGCATACTGTCAGGACATTGATAAGATTTGATATTGATGAAGAGAAAATCCTGAATTTAGAAGTAATAGAACTGGCTGGTCGATAGGAACAAAAAATGGAGTGGCAGATTTTTAATGAGTGACAAATTAAATTGTTGGCGGCAATCAATTGTTTTTCAAAAGTATTGGTTGAAGAGGATATACATTATAAGACTTAGGCTAAGGAGGTACTAGCACCTAAATCGTCACTGTTATACTCTACGCAAAGAACATATCAAAGGCTGTCACGAACTTCCACTAAGAACGATTTAAGTCGTTCAAGGGAATCTATGACACGTTGATTTTCCTTCACCTCGTTTTTATTTGAACGCAAAAACTCACGTGCACCTTGAAGGGTATACCCCTTATCTTTTACGAGATTGAAAATGATCTTTAGATTGGAAATA
>JAALOO010000919.1_pt2 | contig 15979 bp, 13 predicted proteins | sample 7257641 | NCBI WGS metagenome assembly JAALOO01 (sample SAMN14085613, study PRJNA598686) | mite metagenome | biome: ENVO:01001000; feature: ENVO:01001002; material: ENVO:01001226; isolation source: single female mite from University of Michigan culture on fish food culture... ...
AGCAGCTTTGCGACCAGTAACTCGCTGTACTCCTTCCATCAGCAGCACAAAGTCGGAAGTGGTAGCAGTGGCGGAACTTCCTTTTCCCTCTCCTCATCGCATCACCCGATCTCCAGCAGCAAGTCCAGCAACTGCCTTTCTGACACTTTAATTGAAGATGAGGCACTAATTGAAAAGCTCTTTCCTAAATGTCGTCCTAAGTCGAGCAAAACGACCACGACCACCTCCTCCTCGTCCGCTAAGTCCTCAACAGAGCGCACCAACGGCGGAACTGCTCCAGCTTCAGCTGTTGCAGCTTCGTACCAGCAGAAAAACTCCGTCGAGATGCTCAACAAGGCTGATCAGGGCGGTCAGGAGGGACCACCGCTGCCATCCCAACCACCATCTCAAATGCCTCCATCAGCGGCTGTCCGCAAAGGGGGTGCCGTTCGGAAGAGCGGCTTCAACGCCTGCCACCCACCGACGTACCACCACAACTCGAACGTGCCAAGTCGACGTCTGTGGAACTTCATGGACATATCACCTTCGCCCTCACCGCCGCCGCTGTCTCCTGTGGAGCCGGTGGACTGTCCTGGCGGTGCTCAGCGATACGAGCACCACGACCAGCCACTTCAGTGTGAGGCAGCCCAGTATACGGGCACCAGCCAAGAGAGGCCCAGTCCGGTGGGGGAGCAGTACCAGTCGGCGACGTCGACCACCAGTGGCTACGATGGCAGCAGTAGCAGCAGCAACTGTCGCGACCACTTCAAGTCCACTACGAAAGGTGGCCGCTTTGACATAAACTCACTGGAGCTGAACCGAGTGGCCCCACAGGAGAAGAATGCGTCGACGAATGCCTTCAAAGGTGACCACAGGTACTACGGGGATATGCCCCCGATGGAGAAAGTTCCGAGTGCTCGCTCTGCCAGCCAAAGTCACAGTAAACATGCGGCACACTTTCGTCTCGACTCACTTCTCCTCAGTCCGGACGATCCTCAGCCGTACAAAGCACCTAATAGCAAGTCTCAGCAGCAGCAACTTTCCAATGGAATCAAAAAGTCGAATCGATTCACACTGGACGTTGACGACGAGGACGACGTTCTCTTCAGTCGATTTCACCACCACTCGTCAAATGGCCAGCCTCGACCAGCTGCATCATCTACGGCAGCAGCAATACCTGCTTCTTCAAAGAACTTCCTGAAAGATTCCAGCAATTCCTACCTGATCGACAGTCACCGGTCGTCTCGAGAGCGTTCAGCAGAAGCGACAGTGATGCCGACTACTGTCATGTCAGCTGGTAGCCGCCGAGAAACGAGCGTCGAATCGACGCGAAGCAGTCGAGCGAGGGCACTTCGTGAAGAGCTCGTCGACGCCTGTGCCCGAGAGCTGGTCAGTAAATTGCCACCGCAAGCATCATCAGGGCCAGCTGCGACGACGATGACAGCAGCCGTTGCTTCCTCTCACTGTCGAATGGTCAAGGAGGACGTCGGCAGCATCAGTGATAACGAGGACGATGATGATGATAATGGGGGATTCAAAGCTGCTGGTACCACCACCAACACCGCCACAACTGCGATCACCAGCAACAACATCAGCACTGGTGCTCGCAATCGCATCGAACTTGCTGGCGGCAGGGAGCTCTTCAGCAGTAGTCGAAGTATGCGATCTAAACGACGAAGTTCAAACCATGCAGCCACCAGTGGACATGGTCAGAGCGCAAAGACCAACGCTGAATTGCAACAGCAACAGCAGCATCATCAGCAGCCATATCAAGCTTCTTCACAGGCTACTACTGTTTCATCTCGTCGCAGCGGCAGCAACAGCAGCTTTATTTCGCGCCACACACAGCTGTACAGCGTCTCGATGGCCACAGAAGGTGGTGCTAATGAAGCAGCACCAACATCGCAACACAGTGAACTCTCCAGCAGTGTGGCCGGGGAATCAACGGCAGCAGCAGCAGCAGCAGTGGTCGTCGACGAAGAGCTGCCATCAGAGGGGAGACTGTTGCATTCGGAGAAGCAGACACAACAGACACAATCACAACAACAAACACAGCTGCAACAGCAGCAACCGCAGCAACCGCCGCCGCCACCACAACTAGTCAACACGTTGGAGTCGCCTGTGGTCACGGCAGATAAGAACCAGCGTTCAAATGCCGGTGGTGCATGCAACACCAACAACGACCAACGGACACTGCCTGTGGAATCCTCGACCAGCACTGCTGCAGCCATGTCAGCCGCACAACACTGCCACCGAATGCCCGGAGAGGCTGCCGCCGTTGTCAGTGAAGAACAACTGCTGGAGACGACGACATCGGCGATGACGGACCCCGAGGACAGCAGAGTGGTGAATGCAGTTCCGCCTGTAGGACTCGATGAGGAGGAGGTGGTGAGCAGCAGCAACCAGGAGGAAGAACCGGTGGACGTTGATTCAGAGGACAGCAACAGCAGCTGCGGAACCTCGGCAAAGTCATTCGAGGGGGCTGCCTCCTCGCCCAGTCACGATGAGAGAATCGCTCGCATCATCGGCAGTGTGCCGATTGCGCAGTACGAAGGCTCCCCCAAACGGTACGGCCCCAAGCCTGGCTACCCAAAACGAGTGCTGTCAACCTCATCGAACAACAGTTGCAGCAATGAATATGAGCCCTCTATACTGATGATGCCAAACAAGAAGGCAGACACTTTGTTGCCGGCGGACAATGATGAGGAGCACCGTCAGCATCAGCGTCAGCTTGAAGAGCAGGATCAACTAGAACAGCACAAAACTAAACTCGTCAACTTGTCACTCTCTGAAAATGGATCACCGCACTCATCGACGCACTCCTCCACTTCTTCAGCAACCTTCTCTTCGACTGACATTCACAGTTCATCGTCTTTCTCCTGTCCTTCCAATGCACACCACCACCATCAGCATCAGCATCAACATCATCCGCTTCCAAAGTTGTCATCCACTAGTCATCACCATCACTTTGGCACTTCCAAATGGGCAAATGAGGCCGTCGGTGGTGGAGGAGGCAACAACAACAACAACATTGCCAACAACAGCAACTACGACTGTCGTTCAAATGATGAGCACTGTTTTTCTGCCGACTGCGGAGGCGGCAACCGTACACTAGACCAGTCAGCCATTGATACCTGTGATGAAGGTTGCGGAGTGGCAGTGGCGCCTTCCACACGGAAGGTCGTGGCTGAGTCGAATTTTCCAGCGACTGAGGAGATCGTCAAGACCATTCTCAGTCTTCCCTCAGGACAGATTGACACGGAGGATGACGTGGATGAAGATGTGACCGAGTCCTCCAGTGACAAGGCAACCGCTGGCGAGGAGATGCTGCCGCCTGCAATCGGTGCCATGATTCACAGCTCCTCAAACAGCCGTACTGCCGCTGAGCCAATGTACAGCAGCATCGCCAGCAGTGGCGGCTACTCGGCCGTTGATGCCAACAAGTCAAGTGGCTACTCGAGCAAACGATCCCTCCACTCGGATGACAGCGAGTCAGTGACCAAGTCGAAGACGTCCATTAGCGGCTCCAGTGGGCACGGGGATCGAGGAAGCAGCCTGAATCGAAGTTCCACCTCGCTGAAGCAGCAGCAGTCGCTGAGTGAGGCCAATCGGAGCATCGGCAGCCAGTCCACCTTGGACGGCAGTTCGGTGAAGCAGCTGAACAGTGCTGCCCAGCTGGCCTCGGAATCCGCGTCAAGAAATGTGCCCAAATCGCTTCGGTTGGAGAGAGAAGGCGTAGTGGGCAGCAGCAGCTATCACCCTCACAGTCAGACACGGTACCAACTGGAACCATCGCAGTCATTTGAATCGACGGACAGCAGTTATCGCAGCTCGGAGCAGTGCCCAAACAGCAAAGACTACTACTACGGCCAAAGTGATGATGACCTGTACCTGTACGGACCGGGTTCGAAGACTAGTTCGGGTTGTTACCCTGGCAAGGCTGTCGCTGGGGGGCCGACCGACCGACTGACACACTCTGCAGATCGAGCCATTGCCAGCGGTGGCAGTGGCAATCTCAACGGTGGGGGCTCAGGGTTTCAGGAGGGAACACAGTCAACTAAGGGGACGATGATGCCACCAGGAGGACAACGAACTAGCACTCAAGTTCCCCACCTCAGCTACACCGCTCTCTCTCCCGAGCTTAGCACCAGTGGTCTTGGTGGTGTTGGTGGTGATGGCGGCAGCAAATTCTACGGCGTCCTTGACTCGACCTACGAATCAACGGGTGATTATCCGAGCGACAATAACACCGAGAGCTACGAGTCGGAGACTGCCGGAAAGAGTGGCTGCGATGGCGGTGGAGCTACTGGGGACGGAGGACGCATCAAGGTAATGCCCATTCTCGAGGATGGTCTCTCGTCGGGAATGCCCTCCAGTGATGAGCTCGAGTACGACGAGGACGACGAGGGCGAGGATGAGATGGTCGCCCACGAGCATGATCTCGATGAGTACGTCAATGAGTACCACAGCAACAACAGCAGATCGAACCAGTGTGAGCCAACTTCGATGATGCAGTCACAACCACCACCATCGACGACGACAAGTACTACAGGGTCGTATGGCAACGCGACGTCTTCCACGCTTCGTCTCGAGCAGATGGTCAATGGAACTGCGTCGAGTGGTGGCTCGGCCAACTACAACTACGGCCATTCTTATGGGAAGCAAGTGCCCCCGCCAGGCGGTGACTACGCTCGGCCGCACAAGTCTTCAGACGGACAGATGTACCGGTGCGGCAAGGGCTCCTATGGGCTGGAGATGGCAGGGGAGATGGTGACGAAAACGAAGGAGGCTAGTCATGACTTTTACAACGGCCACCACCACCATTCGAACCATCACCTACACAACCATCCTGTTCTAGGTACTGATGATGATTTGGCTAAATAAGTGTGTGATATTCTAATAATCAATCGGTTACTTTTGTTCACAGACGAGCTCACCACCGGAGCAGCAACTCGATCCATCTCCAACAGCAGCAGTAACAACAGCAGCATGTCCACAGTGCGCAACAGTCAGCTGGGTCCGTCGTCGTCGTCTACTGGTGGCAAACAACAACAGCAGCAGCAGCATCATCAATCGTCTTCGAGCTCATCCCCACCCCCTCCGCCTGCACCAGGAGGTGGCAGTAGCCACCACCACTATCACCACTACTACCACCAGTCATCTGCTGGGGCAGGTAGTGCTTCAGCTTCAGCAGCGGGAGCTTCTCTGGGCCGACAGAACTACCCCAACTTGAGCAGCAGTCCCACCTCACTGTCGCCCAATTCACCCGGCGGTCGTGCTGGTGTCGGCAGTGCTGGTCCTGCAGTGGATGGTAGCGGGGGCCTGCACCACCAGCAATCCTCGGCCTCGTCATCCTCCTCTTCCTCACATCCTTCGGCGTCACAGGCAACAACAGCACAGAAGCAGCAGCAGCAGCAATCGTCTGCAGGAGGACAACACCACTATCACCAGACAGCAGGCAGTTCTGCTGGTGCAGTGTCCACAGTGTCGGCCGCTGCAGGCAGTTCTTCAGCGACGGCAACGGCGGCAGCAGCATCAGGCGTTCAGCAGTCGCCAGCGGAAATGGCGTCCGCTGTGGGCACGTCGACGTCACCTTCGAGTTCTCATGCTGCTACCGGTGGAATGCTGCCCCCGCCGAATGTGCGCCATCATCACGATGAAGGTCAGTAGTGTACGACAGTAGCAGCAGCAGTACAGGACAGCGTATGCAGGCGCACGACCACCACTGACACTACCTCTCTTTCTCTCTCCCTCTCTCTTTCTCTCTCTTCCTCTCTTATTCGCAGACTGTGATACCGACCAGGAGACGGACCGTCTGTTGGGGAGCCAACGTAATGATGACCGAGGATTCTACGACGAAAAAGTACGTGCTTTTTAATTGTGAAGTAAAAGTGCTGTGATAGTGCAGTAGTAGTGTCGCTTCGTTGATTCTCTCTCTCTCTCTCTCCTTTGGGTGTCGGTGTTAATGCTGGCACTCTTTTGTTTGTTATTGTTTCTGCTGTTTCGCTTTGTACATGTGTGTTTGTGGGCTGTGTGAGTTGTGCCACCATGAGTGTACTGCAATTGCCATCCCCACCATTAGCTGAATCGACGATGATGGCCCCTAGTGGGCCTCGGCAATCGAACAATCTAATGCTGTACTTTCTCATGTACCAGCAGTTCCGCAAAAGTAGTGTTCCACCGCCAGAGGAGGACGTTGCTGTAGGTCAATCCAGTGAAGGTGGTCAGCTGCAGCTAACTCTTTATTTCTTTTTTCTCTCTCACAGGCACAACTCAAACGTTCCAGTACTTCACGTGAAGGTATGTGCTTTGAATTCTTTTCCTTCTCTTGCACCAACTGTCTTCATTTCACTTTCTAACTGTCTACCTTTCCACTCTTTTTCACTATTATATCTTCTTTTTTTTCAACTTCCTCTTCTGCATGTTATCTTTTTAATTCTGTAAGTTCTTTCTGTTTCCCTTTTTTATCCAGCTTGCTAATTGTTCTCCCTTTTTTCTGATTCATCTTCAGCATTTCCACCGGCAGTGCTCATTGAGGGCGTTCTCTTTCGAGCTCGCTACCTCGGCTCTACTCAACTTGTCTGTGATGGCCAACCGACGAAAGCGACGCGAATGATGCAGGCGGAAGAAGCAGTGTCGAGGATTAAGGTTAGTCCGCTTAGAACTTTGGTCCGGTTTCTAACTCTCTTTTTTGCCTTTCCCTAATCTAACAACTACTAACAAACTATTATTTTCTAAACTTTTCTTTTGCTGCTCTAACCAAACCAGTCTCTGGTGAGTGCTACAAGTACCTTGCTTTTCAGTTTTAAAAACCACAATTTGTGAAATCTACAAAACAAACTAAAACAACTTTTTTTATAACCAGGCACCTGAAGGCGAAAATCAGCCTAGCACTGAAGTTGATCTCTTCATATCTACAGAGAAGATCATGGTCTTGAACACTGATTTGAAGGTTTGTTGGTTAATCGAGTTTTGCTTTCGAAGCCTAAGGCTAATCACCCTTTTCTGTAAAGGAAATTATGATGGACCACGCTCTTCGGACTATATCATACATTGCCGACATTGGCGATCTTCTCGTGTTGATGGCCCGTCGGCGGACGCCCATTGATGACCCGAATGATAACGGCATCAAGCGCATTCCCAAGATGATTTGCCACGTCTTTGAGTCTGAAGAGGCACAGTACATTGCTCAGTCCATTGGCCAGGCTTTCCAAGTGGCGTATATGGAGTTCTTGAAAGCGAACGGCATCGAGGACAGTAGCTTCCTCAAAGAGATGGACTACCAGGAGGTGCTCAACTCGCAGGAGATCTTTGGCAACGAGCTGGAGATGTTCGCCAAGCGAGAGAGACAGAAAGAGGTGTGTTGATAGTGTTGATTCTGGTTTTAAATTACAATTTACACCTTTTCTCCAGGTGATTGTGCCAAAGCAAAAGGGAGAAATTCTCGGTATAGTCATCGTCGAGTCAGGCTGGGGATCAATGCTGCCTACAGTGGTCATTGCCAACATGGCACAGAGCAGTCCCAGCGCTCGATGTGGCCAGCTGAACATTGGCGACCAGATCATCGCCATCAACGGCATCAGCCTAGTGGGGCTGCCACTGTCCACGTGCCAGGCTTATGTAAAGGTACAGTCCCCTCCCTAGTCACACTGCACACCATCAAAGTTAAGCACTAGTTTACAAACATGTTGTTTTTTGTTCCACCCGACAGAACACCAAGAATCAGACTGCTGTCAAGTTCACCATCGTTCCTTGTGCGCCCGTGGTGGAGGTGAAGATCAAGCGACCTGACACAAAGTACCAGCTCGGATTTAGCGTACAGAACGGCGTGGTAGGTGTTGTTGTCTTCTCCTGATTCCCTTTCACTTTATTCTTTATCCTTTCTTTTCTCCCCTTTTTCACCAGATTTGCAGCCTCCTTCGCGGCGGCATCGCCGAGCGTGGCGGAGTGCGAGTCGGTCACCGTATCATCGAAATCAACGGACAGAGCGTCGTTGCCGTGCCGCACGACCGAATCGTCAATCTGCTGGCCACCTCCGTCGGAGAGGTAAGTAGGTCTCTGAACATTCTTCCATTTTTCTAACCCTGCCTCACCACCAGATTCATATGAAAACAATGCCCACTTCGATGTTTCGCCTTCTCACCGGGCAAGACTCCCCCAGTTACATGTAACCGCCAAAAAAAGTACTATTTGCCAACGTCATCACCGTCTCTATCTTTCTCTCCCTTTCTTACTCTCTTCCCAATCTGGTCATTGTTACGTATTAGTCAACACTTGCCCTCTTCCACTCCCTTTCTCTCTCTCTCCCTTCCCAACGACTGAACCCAACACATTCTCCTGCTTTCTTTCTTCTGTTGATTTTGTGCCTTTTCGTCAACATTCTCTCTCCTGTATATTTCAAAGCTTCACACAAAACACAGTCACACTCACAAAGTCTTTTGCTGCTTCTTTTTGCTCCCCACAACCTCCTCCTCCACTCCTTTTTCCTTTTCAACTAAGTCATTGTTTTACCAACGGCTGTGCTGTTGTGTTTTCAGTGTTTTCACATATGTCTGTTTTCTTTGCTCCCAACACCCCTACCCAATTGTGATTCTCTGCTCCCACAATAAAAAAAGAATTACTCTATACAAAAGAGAGTTTACTGCAATTATCATTTAGAATCACAGTTAGTCTTGACCCTTTTGCTAGGATAGCTTTCATCTGAGTTCTCAACTGAACTCGTGGAAAGCCTCCAAACTTCGTACTTGTGATTCAAATTGGGCAGTAGGTGCAGTTTGTGCAGGTGATAAGCTTCGTCGTCACACTCTTCAGCTCGCTGATCAGACGGCTGGTTGAAGATGAAAACTCGCTTAACTCTCGAGTGCACTAGGGCCATTGCGCACATGATGCACGGATCCTGGCTCAAGTAGCAGTCGTAGTTGGTGCACAGGTAGTCGTCTTCGAAATGGCGTAAATCGGGGTCTACCGTTTTTTCACCATCTTTAACGTCTCTGTGAATGTTTGCCACCTGATCAATGGCCATGATAACGGCATGATTCAGCGGACTGGTGGTTGTTTCCGAAACGGCGCTGGTTACTCGAATTTGACCGCTCTTCTTCACAAACAGTGCCGCCATTGAATGGCACGATTTTGATGACGCGACAATTGTCTTACTGGTAGCTAGACTCAAAGTTTCGCTCATCAGACTGCATATTTTTGTCGTTTCATCGGCTGTAAATAATGTTCCGTTTAAACATTTTGTGATACTAATGAAAAAAGGAAAACAAATCATCAGTTTTCAACAAGGTGATCAACAATCAGTACATACTGTTTGTCTTCGTAAAAGTGCACAGGCCATAATGCGGAAGCTTTTTCAAATTGCTGCCTGTTTAAAGGTCGTGTTGCTGGTACTTTTTGGATTTTCAAATCACAGAGATCATTTTCTTTAATGAAGTTTTGAAGCTCATCTCCGAATGGCTCAAGTGTACGAGCAAGTCGCCTCGATTCATCATCATCTTTAACGGCAGAAGGCACAAGTATCAATCTGCTCGGTAATGTTCTAGTGTTGAGGCGTTTTAGATATATTAATGAATCGCTAAAAGGGATTGCCTTTGAGAGATAGTTAACAATTGTTGAAATCTTCTTTTTGTCGGATATTGCCGCAGTAACAACCGGTACTACAAGGGAAAAATACTGTAAATAACCTGACACTAATATTCAAAATATCCTTACTTGTTGTAATATTTGGGTCTCGAAGTTTATCATCGAGAATGGCTTTAATTGAGAACATAGAAGACTGCAATTTAAGCATAGCTTCAAATTCTTGTTTGAAAACTAAAAAATCTACAAGACAGATCAAAACAAAACAACATGCGGCAAAAAAGTGTTTTCCGGGAAACTTGTCCAAAACTTGGGGAACATTTCCAAAAAATTAAGTTTTGCGTTTTTGCGCCATTTTTCTTAGTTTTGCTCTCTTTCATTTGACGCTACCTTATTGTAAAGTAATGTGTGAATTGATTTGAAAAAAGGAAAAACTAAAAAAGTAACCAAATCACGATTGAATGATTGAACCGTTTAACCGATTCTCCAAAGTCGGAACAGTGGCGTTATTTTAGCTACACGTCAGCGGAGTGTTCAGTAAGCTCACGAGCCGGAAATTTTTTTTATGACTCACATGAATTAAATTGCATCATTCGCCGCATGGCCACGTGACATATTGTCACAGTCTAAACTCGAGGACAGCTTCATTTTTCTCAGGTAATTCTTTTAGAACCAGTAATTTCCTTTCTTGAAACCGCTAGTTCAAGCTTCAATACTGATTTTAAGATTAGTTGATAAGATTTACATTATAGCCATCCTATGCTTCTGTTGCTTTCAAGCTCTATTTATCACTGAACTCGTCTATTTTTTCTTTTCTTATCAAAAAGCGGCAAAAACACTACCGGAATATGCTACAAATGTCATCAAGTGATTGGCCTAGTAATTTAGGAAAACCAAAGACGATGTCTTTAGCTCGTTCTTTTCGGAAACCAAATACTCTTGGCTCAACAGCAATGTCCAGGGCGATCCTACAAGCAAGTCTAAAGAAGCCCTCAGAGAACATTAAAGAAGTGCTGAAGAAGAAGTCGATTAAATTCAACCTTGGATATATCACTGATTCGGAAGATGATTTTCGCAAGAAAATGCTCTGGCAACTGCAGGATTGCCGCTTTCGTCGAGCCAATTCTAGCGCCGTGTGGAAAGTTTTCGTCTGCAGTGATGTTAAGCTCCCAACGTCAGTAGCTGTTCCTGGAACGGTTTCTCAGTATAAATTGGTGGTCCTTTTCTTGGAGTCATTCGGCAGTATTGAAACAAAGTTTCCTGGAGAACTCAAGTTTATGGTTCTTAACAACGAAGTGTCCCTTCACCACAAGTCCAAAGGCCCTGTTTACCAGGTTCTCAAAACCGGCTATAACTTAACTGTCCCACCGAACAAACGCTTCTACATTCAAAACAAAGACGTCTGCTCTAGTCATTTACTCCTGCTCCTGCCGCCGTCCTTTGATCGCTCCAAACTGCCTAAATTCCTGATTTAAAACTGCTTTGAACTTTGATCCATACAGGCATAATAACTCCCTAAACGTTTCAGGGTACTGTTTATAAAAAGCTAATCATAACTTTAATCATAAGTAAGGCACATTGCCGTTTTCAATGAAATAATTTACGATCGTATAAACTTTGGAAACATCCTTTACTTTTCCAAGCTAAAGTGTGTGTGAGTTTTTTTGCCCAAAGTGAATAACTGATACTAGATCACTGACTAACTGATCAACAATTCAATGTTGATATATTTTTTTATAATCCAAGCACTTTTGTACTGATTGCCGGAATTGCCTTTATTTGCTGCAACATGACAGCACTACTGACTGTCATCCCATGCAAACAGTAGTCAATGGTAGACATTTACTACACAGTGGTAGCCTTGATTGGGCAGAATTCTGCCACAGTTGTACAGTTGGCAAGAGAGCACAACTGCGTTTGCATTTCACTCTGCTGTGCGCCTGAGTGCATTTCCAAGCTCTAATGTGAGTCTCGAATTTCACTGCTGCTGTCAATTCCACCTGTTGCAATTCCACTCGATTGGTTCCGGCTGCAGGTGAGATAGTCGCCTGTTTGAGGGCAGCCTTTACCTTGAAACACAACTTCCTTAACCTCGTTTACCTTAGTTTAAAGCCACAACAGAAGCAGTAACAGCAACAGCAGAGGTGTCTTTCCTGTTGAAAATTGTCCTTGTCGTCTGTTTTCAGTGCCAAGAACAAATATATCCACCTGTCTGCTTTCTGTTTTCGATAATCGGTTTTCTGCCCCACGAGTGTGGCAATGGCTGTGACAGCGCAGTCATCTTCTGCCCAAAAGTTTTCAGTCTACCGAAACACTCGGTGTCCTCAAACAAATTTGTAAAGCGGAAACTTTTCACTTATCAGACTACGTGGTCCCCAGTGTGCAATAGAAACAACAAGAAGAATACGTGATAAATAGAATTGATAAGCCCAACTTATGATAGAGTTCAAAGTGCAAAGTGACAAAAAGCTGCGTCAAAGCAGTCCTTTGATATTCAACTGGTGGTGCTGTGCTTGCAGAATGGTCACGTCGAAGAGGGGAAGGCCACCGCTACCAACCAGCCAGCCAGTCACTGACCAAGCGTATTTACGTTACTGTCTCCCTGCCGTACAGTTGCTCTGGTGAATGTTCCATGGCAATGTGTGTGTAGTGCCTCTGCAGTTTGCACTGGAAATGAGTTGCCAAGAAGTGTGATGTCTGCCGGGGCTGCAAAAGTGGTCTGATCGAATGGCATTGTGGTGTGAATCAGATATCCGCACTGCTTCTCTCTCCTTCATCCTCTTCTTTTCTTGTTTACCAGAGAGTTTGGAGTTTTTATCGCCCTTCTGCCGCACTTCTGCCCGTAATCAACAGAAGTCTTATGTAAAAAGCCACCGCTGCTGAAATGCCCGTATCGCACGTCATTTTATCAGCAGCCGAGTCTTCTTCTTGTAGGCTCTCTCTTTCAGTGCCTTTTCAGCTCTGCCGTACAGTTGTAATCATCATATTCTGCCTGATGAAATGCGCTGTACTGTCCCTCTGTCAGCAGATGATGCTGCTGCTAATGTTGATTCATTCAGCGACAAGTGATGCACTCTCAAATGCTCTCGAAAACTGTACAAAAACTCGGTGAAAAGTGATGCCTTCATCTGCATGCCTCTGTCTGTCTGTGTGTACAGCATTCATTTAGTGAGAGATCGAGTCGATACGTTCCGGTGAGCAACAGTACAGCACCAAGTAGAAGAGAACAAAAAATGTCGTACTCGATTGCGTGCAGGCCTTTCTGTGTGTGCCTGTCTCGCCCAGCGAATCGCTCGGATCGAGTGAATCGAAGCTGATTGAAGCAGCCTTCATTTGACAACGGCAGCGGCAAGCACAGCTGAAAAGAGAGAAAGAAAGATCTGTCATCAGCTGCAGAAATGATATCCATTTTGGTGACAGGCGGCGAATCCATCTGACGCTCTACTCGCTTTGGCAGCGAGAGAGGCGAGACCAGACTCTACTCGCTGATGTGCTGGGCATGACTCCTCTCGATTCAGCAGTGTGTTGCAATCGCACCACCAGCATCACCAGCAACACTTTTGTTTAATGTGAGTCAGGCTTTCTTTCTCCCTCTCAGTCATTTGCAGCACCTGAATGAGGTGCTCACTGTACAAGAGTGTGTTTGTAATTTTGTTAATTTACCGTTGCATTCTCTGCACATTATTTGCCTCAGAGAACGATTACAGGCCACAAAGTGGAGCGTGTTGAGCAAGCAGAGCGCGCACAGGCATCGAGCATCAATCATCAATTATGCTGATTTAAATCGGCCTCGAAGGGCAGTCAGTGTCTAGTGTTGAGTTGGGGCAGATAGTCGATATCAGTGAGGTAGTCGCTGAGTGCGTCAGTGTATCACCACCAGTGCTGGCACTCACCAGTGGTCGTGGTGGCTCGATCAGTGCGCAAACACTACTGCAATCAGCAGTGTCCTTCTGGGTGCTCAGTGCGCCAGATTCTTTAGTGCTTCGAAATGGTGTGTAGTAGTAATGGTGGTACCGATTAGCAGTCACCTCTATTTACAGCTACTGCTTCTCTTGTACCTCTTGCCCAGTGGCGGCACAATCCGCACAGTGCCAGTGTGATTGTTACGGTTGCTCGTGAAATAGAAATTTGAATTGCCAATTCTGTGTGTGTGTTTATGTGTATCCTGTTTGACTGCTTTTTGTTGTACATTTCATTCATTGATAACTCTCTCTCCTTCGATTGCACACACTGAGCAAACAAACGGACAAAGGTCGAGTCTAGACAATTCCACTGCCGAGTGGTGTGTAGTGGTGTAGTGCCTGTGCATGACTCTACCGTAGGTGCAATGTCGCCGACACCTCAGCTGAGGAGATTATCTTAAAAAATCGCAGGAGAGGGGAAAGGAGCAATACTGAGAAATTAGTCAGGTGTCTGTGCTTCTTAAAAGCATTGCACTGCCGCCCTTAACACAACGCTAACACGCGTATAATTTTAGTACGAAGCTGATGTTGCTGGCGGAGATCAAACGTTGTGCCGTTAATCGACAACAAAGACGAACGGCCACTCCACAAGATGGCAGCAGGAAGTTGCTGCAAATGGGAAATTTGTTTTTCCTCAAACTGAACAGTAGTAGGGGAAACAGTTTTAAACGCTTTCGAAACAGTGGCTAATTTGTAATTTCATGAGGGTCAGCCGACGTCCATTCATCAGCCAAGTTTAGTGAGGAAGTGCCTAAGCTGGCACACGATCTCAGTTTTCAACTATCACAGTTGTCGAGTCACGAGCCACGAGCCGTTCTTATCAGCAGCTTTTTCGTCTTTTGTTGGCCTCATTCCTGGTCACATGAAGCACACGGCAATCATCGAATTGCCATTGCCGTTGTCATCACCATCATCATCATCATTCCTCGTAGTGTCTATCTCTCCCTCCCTTTCATACTTTCTGGTTGCATCACCCCTAATAGTCCTTTTGGCACTGTCTTTTTGCTGCCAAATTTTCCCTCTGTTTGGCAGAGTTAGAGTACCTCTGCTCCGGTAGTGCATGTTTTAACGTACCCCATACAGGCAGACTGGCAGAGAAATGGGCATTTCCAGGTGCCGGTGCACTCCGACACACTTTTCACCAAACACACACACCATAGGCAAACATTGAGAGGTGGTAATTCTGGGTAGCACTGAAAGTCGCCAAGCGACTGACCTGATGATGGACTGTAGTGATGGTGTGGTGATCCTGGTGATGGATAATTGTCGCCCAATGCGGCAACTTCCATGAAGCTCGTGCAAATATCACTCAGTGCAGATCGGATTTCCTGGTCATAAACCCAAATTGAGCCGCATTTGTTCACTGCTGTGCACAGTGACAGATGACCAGTGCATTGTTTGCGGTAGTGCACTTCTGGTTTCGAGCCAGCACTCTCCACCAGTCCATCAGTGAACATTATTAGTCCACCTTTTTGGGTTTTCACTCAAACTACCTTCTCCGAAAAGTCACCGACTGCGTTTGTGTGTGTATCTGTGTTCGAGTGTGCACTGACCTGACTACGACACGAACCAGGCAAAAATCTCGGCTCGAGCAGCAGTCGAGATAAATGACCAACCGTTCAGTTGACAAACTAACTGGTCGAGGAAGTGAATTGGTGTGCACGGCAAACTGTTCACTTCAACTGTGCAAACAGCTTCTACTGAAGTCGGCGTGATAGGAAAAAGTGAGTTTTGCTGTAGCCTGCTCTGTTTTCAGTGCCATTCGATTGTCTGCCTGATTGGGTGCGCAAAGGTATAACTGATTACAGAATTGATTAAGTGTCCGCTGTTGAGCGTCCAATGGGTGACACACAGTGCTCAGCTAGCAGCTGATAACTGTAAGTGATGCTCAGGGGTAGACGCAACAGCAGTCTTGGTATCAATCGATGGAAGAGGCTCAAAGCTCTACCAGGACAGCCAGCCAGCCAGTGTTTACCAGCAGTGATGAGCGATGAGGAAAAGAAGAAGAAAATTTTCCACTGAAAATTTGCATATCTTGCACATTATGAGGATGAAGAAGTGCAAGCAGAAGAAAAGAGAGAAACGTTAGAAAACGTTGTTTGGTGAGTGTTTGGGGGCCAGGAGAACCAGAGCCTTAGCGATGACTTTCCGGAGTGGGCTTCTGGCTGGTGACAATGACGAGGATTACTGGTGCTGGTTTATGTTGTTGTGCCAGTGGCTGGCAGAATGAGAGAGAGAACTTTGTCATTCTGCCAGCTTGTATAACAACAGGAGGGAGGGGACGACGATGGTGGTGGTGCGCTCACTGTGGTTCAGTCCTGGCACTGCTCTGCCCAATGAGAAAGCTCTCTTTGCTGGGCGATCTTATCTGGTGAATGATATGGCGCCTAAAGTAGTGCTCCCTCAGTAAGATGTGAGAGCTCTGCCACACCAGTGAAGTGTGTGTGTGTGTGTGTGTG
>JAALOO010001455.1_pt1 | contig 15967 bp, 16 predicted proteins | sample 7257641 | NCBI WGS metagenome assembly JAALOO01 (sample SAMN14085613, study PRJNA598686) | mite metagenome | biome: ENVO:01001000; feature: ENVO:01001002; material: ENVO:01001226; isolation source: single female mite from University of Michigan culture on fish food culture... ...
CTCTCTCTCTCTCTCTCTCTCTCTCTCTCTCTCTCTCTCTCTCTCTCTCTCACCTATTCGCGAACTTATCACTTCACCTCGGAGCAGTGAGCTGCGAGTCACTTTCTGGTGATCTGGCGGCAGCGGCAGCTCTCCAGCCCTGGCTGGCTCTCACTCGGCGCACGGCGGTCACGGTGATTACCTGCTGCTGCTGCCGCTGGGATTCACGCAACAGTGGCGATGATGGCGAACGCTCTCTCGCTCTCACTCGTGAACTTCGCTGAAGGTGCTGAAAAAACTTTTCTCTGTTTTGAGCAGCCACACATGGTCGTGCTCACTAGCTGCTCATATCCTCTTTTTTTCTGTTGCTGTCTGTTTCATCCATTACGCCACATCCGCCGCCGAGTAGCAGTGCTGTACTCTCTCTACCCCTGCTGCTGCTGCTGCCGTACTGTGTTCCCCTCATTGAGCATTCAACAGTGTGTGTGTGTGTGCGATTGAATTGGCAAGTGTTGCACGCAAGAGATCGCCGAGGTGCGCTTACTCGAATCATATGAACAAAGAGTGCCCTATAAAGCTGGGCGGAGAGCCGAAAGCTGCTACGGCGGTAGCTGATGCTTCTGATGCAGCCGTACTCCCAGAGCAGCACTTCTTTTGCATTTCTTTCACTGCTATGTTTTTTCTGTTTCGCTGATGGCGCTGCCTGCGATGCGGCAGTCTACTGGTCGTTGCTGGCGATGGTGCTCCTTTGGTGGCGCTGCCGTGCACTGCTGGTCATCTTCACCACCACCACCGAACAGACATATTTCCTCTCTCTCTCTCTCTCTCACTCACTGAGTGGTGAATCGACCGTCGCCAAAAGTGCCACGCGTTACCTTTTCAGTGGTGAGCTCACCTGAGAGAGCTCCCTCCACTCTGCTGCACGATTCACTCGTCGCTGAGGAGAGAGTGAGTGCAAATGCCAAAAAAGTCTCTTTCGCATAGATAGTGTGTGCACTTGGCAGCCATTGCAATCCCTGCAACGGCGGTGGTGGTACCGTAGTGCCACTGCCGTTGATGATCACGAAGAGGAGCTGCTGCTGCTGCTGCTGATGCTGCAGTGGTTGGAATGGCCCAAACGATGCAGCAGCAGCATCAGCAGTTCTCTTCAGCTATCTCCTGCAAGGGTGTGATGCTCAGAAAATTGCCCAGCGCACAGGTTCACTTCAGAGTGTTCTCTCGCTTTGAAAGACGACAATTTATTGCTGCTGCTGCTGCATCAGCTCATCAGGGAAGGCCCTGTCTTGGTCCACGGGGGAGAAGGATGACTGAATGTGTGTGTGTGTGCTCAGACCAAGGTCTCCTACCTGCTCTCTGCTACCTGGGCACCGATGCGTTTCAGTGCACTGAATGGAGCATCACTTGTAATGCATTGCACTGTTCCTTTCTCTGCTTCAGCACCCGGGCTGGGTTCCTCTCTTTCACTGTTCAGCAAAATGTGACTCTTCAACAACGTTATCTCCTCTCTCCTCTAGTGCAGACTGTTGCTTTCTCTGCCTTCTCCTTTCCCCCACCACTCTCTCCCTCTCTCCTCCTCATTAAATGATGGCGAGGCAATTCTCTTCGTCAATTGCTGAAATTATTTACTCTCGCTCTGGCGCACAGGACAGCAGTGGAGAAAGAGCAAGCGAAAGCCAAGCTGGCACTTTTTTCTTCACCGTCGTCTTCTTCTTTTTCTTCTTCGGCGACTGCACCTTCCCAGTCAGTGAGCAGCCCAGTGGTGTTCACTCTCGAACTAATGCTGAAATGGCACAGGCACAGGCACACACTGCAAATGAACTGCGCTCCAAGCACTGTTGGCACAGACACTGTCTCTTATCGAGTGATTGCCTTTTGCCTTCCCTCGTTGAAGACTCTCGGCGACCACTGTGTCCCTCGCGAGCGGGCACATACACAAACACACCGCATATAAATATTCTCTCCGTCGATCAGCTCACCTGTTGAGAGACCGTAATGCGAAAGTAGTGCCTTCAGGCCAATTTCCGAGAGTGAGAGAGGACAGAGTCAGAGTTAGTGCGCAGAAAAAGAATTGCCATGGCAAGGAGGTGAATGCAGTCAGTGGGAGAAGGAGAGTTGTTGTCCATTTGCTTGTCCTCTTCTTCTTCTTCATCGTTGGCGACGGCGGCGCCGTGGTCACCGTCTCCGTCATCGTCGCCGCATCTACTTGAGCTGACTTTCTGCATTGCATCTCAATCTCTCTCGCCACTGAGCACTCTCAGACAGGGCCTCTGTCGTGGCAGTGGTGGTGGTGGACACCGTACACTTCTTTTTCTTCTACTTCTTCATGCTATCGAGTACGTCAATCGAACGGTTGCTGGCAGTGGCAGCAGCAGCAGCCATTATTTGTCGTTTTGTCGACACTGGAGACACATCGGAGTGAGAAAGAAAGAGGGAGCAGCGAAAGAAAGGAAGGAAAATGGTTGCACAATTTGCCTAGATGCGCGCCTTGTTGCCGTGCTACAAGCTAAGTTGTTGCTGCAGTGTACCGTACTGTGAGCGTGTTGTAATAAGCTAGAGAGAAAGACTTGAATGACCACAACAGACAAGCACCTTCACTACTAGCATTAGCAGCATTATCAGCTGCATCCTCAACACTGCAATAACCAACTAACCGGTATCATTTCCTTTTCCCTTTTCCCCTTTTTCCCCCTTGGCAGCTTCCGTGACGACCATGCTCAACATCAACGGCTCCAGTGAGGTGGGGGAGCCGCAGACGAACGGCGGCTCGGGAGTGCAGGGCCACGGGCACATGCACTCCCTCTACGACTACTACAAACTGCCGGTGGTGGTGGACGGCAATGGCGGCCTCGGCAAGGGCGGCATCACGCTGATCACCTCGGACGGAAAGGCGGTCACCGACAGTGCACTGCAGGAGATGGTCTGGAGGTGAGTGTACAGATGGATGGTGGGGGATGTTGATAAGGCAAAGAGGAGGTATTAGCAGAAAATGCGGATTAACAGTGGTCGTACAGAGCTATCAACCGTCAACACCACCGACGCATCAACTCACTCACTTTCTGCACTGTGAGCTGTCGCGCCGTTGCAAATCTTTTTGGCATTTTCGATTTCTCACACTGCTGCCGAAGAAGAACAGGTTTCGCTCAGGAATACGATCCATCTTCTCTATCCATGCATCCAACTCATTGACCATTAACACGCCAGTGTCAGGTGGTGGTGGTGGTGGTGGTGGTGGTGGTGGCGCGCACAGTGATCCTCGCTCACAGACCGACGATTAAGCCAAGCGATGAGGATCCCAAATGAGTGCTGATTAGGGTGCACTTTCTGTGCATCATCAGGGTCCTACACAAAGTCGATATCCTTTTAGACCGGCTAGGACCCACTATTTACACTAGGACCCAGACAGGAATTGCATAAGAAAGCACTTCACTGACTGGGCGGGTGACACATCGCGACACACAGAGAGGCAGACAGAGACAGCAGTCAATCTTTCGTTGATCACTTTCGCTTGGTCTCTTCTCTTACACCACAACCGCCGCTGGAGTTCTCTGCCGCGCTATCTCTTTTCTCTCTCTCTCTCTCTCTCTGCCGTTCCAGCTCCTTTGCCTTTGCTAGCTGGGGTGGGCAACTGCTCTGTGCCATCCACAGCTCGCGGATCATGGTGTTGGCACCGCCACCACCACCACGACTGCAGCACTTCAGCAGTGCTTCGCGCGCGCTCTCGTGCGGCGGCGAATGGCTGAGCAACAGCGCTGCGACCACTTGTTACTGCGTCTGCACTTGTTACCTGCAGTGGATGAGTGAAGGCCGCCGCCGCCACCACTGCCGCGCCGCGCTTCAGGCTTTCCAGCTAGCGCAGTGAAAGCAACTGAGCAAGAGGCACACAAGCAGAAAGAGAGAGAGACAGTACATGCAGTCCACACATACACACACATACATACATTCAGCCTAGTGAGTACTGTGCAAACGACAATAGCATCACCATCATCATCAGCAGCATCGGCATCAGCATCAGCAGCCAGTTTTCGCTCGCCTGGCACTCGATGATCCAATCGGCAGCATTCTCCACCACCACCAGCATATCCGATGACCTCTTCTCCTCCTCCTCCTCCTCCTCCCTCTCTTCAACTGTAGAGTACTCTTGACCATGCAGAGCGTCATCAGTTACTGGTAACGATGTAGTGTAGTGGTTGTGCTGCTGACTAGAGGGCGGCACTCAATTGCTCAGACCCATCCGCCCACCTTTGTGTTTACATTATGCGGCTATTTTGATACTGCCGCCTCAAGCTCGCACTTGTTTACACAAACACCTGTGACCACAAACAATAGACAAACTCACCTGTCATCTTTTCTTTCTTTTTTCTTTCCCTTACCCGAATTCCTCCTCCTCGACCAATCCTCAACGAATCCTCAACCAACCCTTCAGCGCCGTACCCGTCTCAGTCAGTGCCGCCGATGTCCTGCAGAACGCGACCATCGTCGCGGCCACCACTAGCGGTTCTTCGCTTGCCTCCTCGCCGAACCGCCACTCTGACGAGGAGACCAAGTTCACCAGCAACAACACCAGTCCACTCAACGGACACTCCTCTCCGCAGCAGTCGGCAAAACTAGGAGGTAGTGGTGGTGCTGATGGCAAAAACAACGGCCATCAACAGCAACAGCAGCAGCAACTCATCGTCTCCTCTGCCGCGGACAGTCTGGTGACCAACGGCGACGGACAGCAGACAATTCTGGTCACCTCGAGTCTGGACGGAAGCGTTGTGACGACCAGCACCATCACCAGCAACGGCCAGCCAGTTCATCAACAACAGCAGCAGCAGCAGCACACCGAAGTGCATATCAAGAGTGAACACCTGCCCCAGCATCAGCAGCAACAGCAGCAGCAGTCGGCGACAGTATTAAGCCACCCAAGCGAATCAGGTCTGGTGCACATCAAGAGCGAGCCACTTGACCCGCTTCCACCGCTTGCCTCGCCCGCCCAGATGGTCGACGTGCTGCCGGCCGGCGTGGTGGACCGCTCTCGCGAGCTGCAGCAGTCGCCGCCCGCCACTGTGATCTCCCTCGCCCCTGCTCAGCCCTATCCGCCCAACTCCGCCACGCAGCTCACCTTTGCGCCCACCACCTACGACCTCTCCGGAGGGCAGTATTCAGTTCAGGTGAGTGCTTCATTTGCCGTGCCGTTCTATCTCTAAACACACACACACCAACTTTTGCCCATTTCTATGTTTTTCGCCAACACACAGGTAAACGCGGCGACCGTCTCTCCGCAGTACGCCGCTGTCACGCCGACGGCAGCCGCAGCAGCGAGGAGCACCAACGGCGGCGGCGGCACCTTCTACCTGACCACGGACGGAAACTACGTTGCATATCGCGAGTGCTACAACCCCGGCGCCACCATCACCACCACCAACGGCATCAACATCAACGGCGGCGGCGGCATTGTGACCAATCTGGTGGGCAATGCACTCGGCGTCGGCGACCAGTACCACACCGTCCGCCAGCACCTCACCACGGCGCTCAACGGACAGCAACAGCAACAGCAGCAGCAGCAGCAGCAAGCAAATCAACAGCAGCAGGTGGTGAACGCCTACACGACAGTGCCCCTCGTGGGCGACGGCTCCGACGGCACCTCTTTCCTCGACCGGTACCTCCGTCAGCAGCAGCATCAACAGCAGCAGCAACCAGTGACGGCGACGACGGTGGGCGTGAATGGCGCGACGACGGTGACGGTTTCGCCGGCGGCAGTTGCCGTCGTCCCTTCCGGCGTGGCGCCGGTGTCCAATGGTGTGCACAGTGGCGACCACTATACCGTTTCCTCGCTGAATCAGCATCTTCTAACCGTTGATTTGCCGTCCCCAGATAGCGGACTTGGCGGCGACACGACGACGGCCACGCCGCGGCCTGACAATGCCGCCCTTCCACAAGTGAGTGTCTCTTCTGGTGATTGAGTAGTGGTGGAGCTTTATAGCCGCCCAGTAGTAGTAGTAATCTCATTGGACGCCAGAGCCAATCCTATATAGCGGCGTTGCTGCGGTTGCCGGGCAACAGCAGCAGTATCGCGCCAAAAGTACTGCACACACTGTACAAATTACTGACGCCTTCCCTCTCTCTGCCTTCTCTCTCTCTCTTTCTCTCATCTCACCTGCATTAGATCTTCGATTACAGTGGGCTGCAGGCGGCGGCAGGACAGACGACGGGGCTGTTGCCGGTGAACGTGACCACTGATCTCTCTGCAGTGGCTGCCACGCCCGGGCAGCAGGTGGTGGTGACCACGCCGGTGGCAGGGTCTGCCGGCAGTGTGACGCCCGCCTCCATCGGCAAGTCCTCCAACCGGCGGTCCTGGCACGAGTACGGCCGCAACTCGGACGTCGACAAGATTCAAATTTCAAAGCTGTGAGTGCTGATTTTAAGCTTAGAAACCCCTTCGTTACACTAACATTTATTATTACCACACAGTGTGTCTGACGTTGGTCTGAAGTACTACCTGGAGTCGCCCATTTCGACCAGTCAGCGAAGGGAGGACGACCGCGTCACCTACATCAACAAGGGCCAGTTTTACGGGATCTCACTGGAGTACATCAACGACCCCGATAAACCCATCAAGGCGGCCACTGTCAAGGTGAGAGAGCTTGTTTGGGGGTTAATTTTAGTTCAAAACTCACGTGTTTTTGCTTTTTTAAAATACTAGTCGGTAGTGATGCTGGTCTTTCGCGAGGAGAAGACCCAGGAGGAGGAGGTGAAGGCGTGGCAGTTCTGGCACAGCCGCCAGCACTCCATTAAGCAGCGCATCCTCGACGCGGACACCAAAAACTCCTCCGGCATTGTGGGGCCGATTGAGGAGGTGGCGCACAATGCCATTGCCTTTTACTGGAACCCTCTGGAGGGGCCGGCCAAGGTGAACATCGCCGTCCAGTGCCTCAGTACGGACTTTAGCAATCAAAAGGGCGTCAAGGTAAGCTGATTGGTTGTGTTTTGCATAAAATTGAGCAGAATTTACCAAACGATTTTCAATCATTTCCACCAGGGCCTGCCACTGCACCTGCAAGTGGACACCTTTGACGACATTAGAGAGGGCAGTTTGCCCATCAACCGAGGATACTGTCAAATTAAAGTTTTTTGTGATAAGGTTTGTGGGAAACAACAGATGAGATAATTGGAAGAAAGTGCTAATCACTACATTTTATTATATTCACTCAGGGCGCGGAGCGGAAGACTCGAGACGAGGAGCGCCGAGCAGCAAAGAGAAAGATGAACGCCACTGGAAGTAAGTGTCTCTCTCTGTCCACTGAGTGTGTGTGCCCACTCCCGAGAAAGAGTGCTGTGACCACTCCTGCTTCCTAAACACTATCCAATTGCTAACGATTGACAACTGACAAGGTCCTGTTGCCTCTTCTTCTTCTTCCTCCTCCACCTCCAACACCTCCTCTTCGGTTCCACCACCACCACTACCACCTCTACCACAACAATCAACAGATGGTCGCAAGAAGATGGACGATATGTACCACCCGACGGCAGACCGGTCGGAGTTTTACTCCATGAGTGACCTCCACAAGCCGCCGGTGCTCTTTACGCCCAGTGAAGACATGGAAAAAGTAGTGAGTCTCGAAATGAGTGCCAGAGGTGGGTTAGGCGGAGGATCAACTAACCTTTTTCTCTTCTTTTTGTTCAGCTCACCACGGGCGACCTCAACTTCTACGGTCACGGCCCCGATCTAGGGTATGATGCTGACAGCGGCGCCCTGCCAGCCCTCGGTGGTGCCAGTGGTCACATGCCTCTCACCACCTTACTTCCGTGGTATTTTACTAACTAGTCATTTTTCCTCTTTTTTCTGTTTTTGACACGCAACCCCCTGTTCTTTCTTCTTTATTACCTCTCTCTCCATCCTCTCTCCACCCTCTCCATTCCTGTTTTGACTAACCAGTGAACGAGATCTGTGTGATATGCCGATGGCCTGTCCGCCGAAGAAGCTCAAGCTGGAGCGCTACCCGAGCACCAATGATCGCGGTATGTAACCCTCACTTTTCTGTGACAATGCCTGTGAATTGATCGCCTAGCCTCCTTCTCGCCCACAGTGCTCCTGTACGCGAAGCAGGAAAACGAGGAGGTCTTCCACCCGCTGCACCTGGTTCCGCCGACGCTGGTCGGCCTGGCTCTTGCTGTAAGCCCTGTTTTGTTATTACTACTACTCTTTGAGAGGGGTCGTTCAATATCCAACGTACTAATGGACATTTGCCACTGCCACTTTTTTAGATTGAAAACAAGTACAAATTGGAGGCGAAAAACATTCGCAACATTTACAAGCGTTGCAAGAAGGGGTATGTCCAATTCTTTTGTTGTGTGATTTATAGACACACTAACTAAATCTACTCCTATTTCCCCACAGCGTCACAGTACAAATGGACGACGACATGGTGAAGCACTACTCGCACGAGGACACCGTCCTCCTTGAGGTGCACCAGATTGACACTGAAACGCACGACATTACCCTGGTGGAGTACGACGCCTGCTAAGCAGTGTCAATCGGACAAAAAACAGAAACACCAAAAGCAAACACACTCGTCGTACCTTTTCCCTTTCACACTACTTCTCTCACTGAACCGAACATACTCGCACTTTACCAATGCTGCTGCTGCTGCTGCTGTTGCCTTATTTTGTTGCAGGCTCCCAATTCACACTGAAGCGTAACCAAAGCTCTATCTGGTGCACTCTCCACTTCCAGGCTGCTGCTCCGGCTCAAAACGCACTACTTTCCCCCTTTTGTCTCATCCCTTTTCCTCCGGTGTCTTTACTTTTTACTTTCATTTTATTCCGCATTCTTGTGCCTTAACCCCCTTCTTCCACCCCTCCATAATGATCTGACTACACACACACACATTCATCATCAGGCTAATCATCACCACATATTTTATCGACTTACTCTTCTTCTTCTTCTCTTCCAAACACCGTTTCTCACTCCCTGGCACCACTCATCTCATCTGCCCATCCCCAATACAAACAAGATACTCATCATTCCTCATGCTTTCCCTTTTATTCTGAATTCATTGCATTCTTTCTCTCTTTCTCTCTCTCTATTCTATATGCATGTTTTTTATCTTCAGTTTGATAAAATTTTCTTTCATCATTTGAATCTGTTTTCTACCACCACCACACACTCTGCCTCTCTGCACTCGCACTTGCACACTCGTCTGCTAACAGTTGTCAGTCTAAATGGTTTGATGAATCACCGAAGTACTGAGCTGTGTTCAGAGCTTGGTTTGAGCTGAAACAGCGCACGAATCTCGTCTTTACCACCGAATTCCTCCTTCTCCTTTCCTGGGCAAGTCAGCAAAGGCAGCTCTTCAGATCTTCAAGCACTGTACGGGTATCTCTCTTACTTGCTACCAGAGAAGCTTAAATATGAAATAGAGGAGGGAAGAAAAGGGGGGAAAGGAGATGAAACGGTACTAAATGGAAAATGGTTCTGCTCAAGCGGACGGAAAAATAAGCAAAAAATGCTCTGTGATACTGCTGCTCTCATTGCTGAAAAAGCAGACTGAACCAGAACACAAAAACTGACCCGATGATCTGACAATGAAGACGTGTGTGCAGTCGAGACACTGCTACTTCTGATCACAATAATCAAAACGTTTTACAACATTTCCAACAGTCTACAAAATTGGCTTCACCGGTTTCACCGATTCTTTCTTCTTTTTCACCCCAGCCCACTTCAACCCTTGCATTTCCATCATCAGTTTTCTGTGCCAAACACAAACCTCTTTCTCTGTACAAACTCTCAACTTCTCTCGACAGAACCTGTTTCTTCTGCATCATCTGTACCAGAACACCTTCTTTTACACATTCACACACTCAGCCGACACACATCAGCTTTTAAGCACCAGCGCCAGCATAACCCTTTTGACTTTAATCGAAAGTCCACTACAACTTCCATTACAGCAATTTAGCTAACTACCAGTAGCACTTATCAATTAGCACCTACTCTCACTTTCTCACTTTCCCCCTTTTTACTACGAGGCCATTCGTGCAATGGGTTTGACATATTGACCAGACTTACTATTCTACTTTTACTATACTATACTAGTTCTAATTAGATCCCCTCTCTCACGATTGAGTCTCACAACCCAATCTCAACCGGTACCCGACTACATTAGCAGCCTTCTAGGCCTGAATCAAAAGTTGACGCACTGAGGAAACACTCGGTTTACCAGTTACATGTGTTTCCAATAGTAGCTCTTTCTTTATTCATGTACATTCACACTCAAAAACACACATCTACTTTATAGCCCCTGTTTACAACTACCACCAGATTTCTATGATCTACCAGTAATAAATTATTATTATCATCATTACTGCTATACTCAACTCTACACATCAACAAATACCCCCTCTATTTTTGTATATTTTTTGCTTACAGAATGAATAAAAGTTTATATAAAGTTGCACGTCAACAATCATGTCAACTTATGAAATTTAAATTTGCTCTCACAGAGAACGTACGACAGCTACCGCCAATTAGGTAGCTTTGTTCACTAGACACTCCCATAGAAGAGAACTCAGAAATTGGCTTGTGGATCACCGCTAGTCAAACACTTTGAAAAGCTATTTAATGTTGATTTGTTTTGTACTTTTAAAGCAATGAAGAAAATGGTACAACACTAACTGGGTTTTTCAATTCTTTTTTATTTTTTTTTTGGTATTTTTGTCAATGAAGAAAAGCTACAAAAGTTGATTGGCAACAAACCTAAAGATGATGTTAAGTCGGTTTGTTTTAGGGGCCCTGTTTGTCTACTGGCAAACGTGAAAATATATACCACTTTTGATGATAAAATGGTAGAGCGCATTAACTTACAGCGATGCAGTTGTCTTCATTGAGTTATTTTTGTGTTTATGTAAAAAGATAAAAGAAAATGTAGTGTTTATGTATAAAAAGAGTGTAATATGTAATATATGTTATAGAAAAGGATAAAGTGTACTTGTCAGTCCGTGTATGGTGACTAATGAAAACAATTAGTATTTTTGGGTTATTTTGTGTATAGAAAGTCAAATTATTATGTGCATGAGGAAAAAACAAAATCATTTTTAAAGAGATTTTTTGATTGAGTATAAATTATAAAAAGTAAGTGATAGACATATTAGATTCTGTAGATACATATAGATTATAAAAGTTTAGAGTATATTAGAGTATATATTAGAGTATTGAGATGAGATAATTAAATGCAATAAAACTTTTGTGTTAATTCGAACGCATGTTTCGAACTGGCGGAATATTAGATTGTGGGTTATTTCTTGAACAATTTTTGTGATTTTTAAAACAGCTAATATAAAGTTCACATTTTCCGCATTTAAGACATTCGTAAAGACCCTTAAGGTGTTCTTTCTCAAAATGCATTTCGAGTCCAATTGCAGATTTAAAAGTTTTTTCACATCTTACATTTTTACATAACATGTTGTTATTGTGAAAATTGTTGTAATGGTTTTTGAGATGTGCACTGCAAATACAAATTATAAATTAAAGTTAAATATAGCAAAACTACTTACGATTTGGTAAATGAAACTTGATAACAGTTACGACTGAAGCATTGATACGGTTTGATGCCATGGTCCCTTTGAAGATGTTCTCTGAGTTTTGCTGCGTCGGAAAATATTTTTCCACATGAAATTAAAGCATTGTGTACAAGTTCTTCACATTTCAAATGGCGAACTTTCACTGTAGAGTTGTATTTACTTATATAACTATTTTCACTTTTTTCTGGAATTCGGTTCTCGGAAGGTATGACATTTAAGTTACGCCGATTTTCCAGACCGTTAGAAACATTTACAACATTTGATCCCGCAGTATTTGAGTTGTTTGAAGCTTGAACGAAAAAAACAGGTTGAGAAGCACGATAAAATGTCTCAATGTTATCAACAGCTTCTAAAAAATGTTTTTGAAAATTTGTTGCTAAATTTATTGCATAAGTTTTAGCAGCAGCTCTAGGAACGAGGAGATAAGATTCATCGCCTATCTGATGGTTAAGTTGATCCATTTCTGCATTTGCAGGAACAAATAAGTTATTAAATTGATTAGATGCACTTGAATACATTGTTGAGAAACGTCGATAAAAGCGGGATAAGGCAAAAATTGAAAAAGAGGAGATGATAGTTGACGGCGTCTGACTGCACTTGACGAGGATCAGGCTTAAACTGAAATTGGACGTTTTTTGTTTGCTCTTGTAGGTGAGGTGACTTCACTGCACTCTTTTACAGTCGATAGAGGCTTCAGACATAACGTGTGTTTTAGACAGATTTGAAATCTAAGAGCGACACATTTGAAGAAAAAATTTAACAAAATTATTATATGGAAAAAGTTAGTAGAGATAGTCAACGACAAATTGGATTAACTATCTGTAGACAAATAAGTGATAAAATAAAGAAAAAAAGGTTAAAGTTGAAATTACGTCACACGGTATATGACGGGATCATACTCTGAGGATCATTTGATTGCATCATGTTTGCATCATTGCAAACCGCTAGGAAACTACTCGAAAATCAACTATCACTGTTTTACAATGTACGACCCAAACACTATCATTAAACATTTGGGGCTTTTAAACACGGGCTCAACGCGTAAATAGTCAAGCTGTGCCTCAACTCGCAGCGAGCGCGTTAACACGGTGACAGCTTGCCTGCGCTGTTTTCTATCAATGAGCAATAGAGTAGCGGGCTGGAAGCAGTGGCCGTCTGAGTTTAACCTGACCCCGCCGCCCACCGCCCTAAAACGACGCGGCTCCGCCGGCTTATCTTAACGAAATCCACTTGGATAGCCGGACCGTAGATGATCGACCGAAAGTAATCTGAACGGACCGACCGCCCGCCCGCCCTACCCTACCCTAAACGTAAACCAAATCCTGGACAAAACATTGTGTTGGAACGTAAACAAACTAGTTGTAACCTGAAAAACTCATTTGCTCAGTGCAAGTTCTTGGTCAGTTGTGTCGAAATAGGACACACTGAACCCGTGTTTTAAAAGCCCCAAACATTCCTACCAATTTACTCAACACGAAATTGGGTTTTTTTTGCAGAAACAGCCTTTTCCTGTCAACAGCCGAAAAAGTTCCGTTGTCAAACGCGCTACGCCCCAAAAACCTATCTTTTCCTACAAATCAATAGGACCAGTAATCTCAACACTAACTAAAAACAAGTAAACCTAGTAATTGCGCTTGAATCACAGTATCATCTCCATAGAATGGCACTACCATCAACTAGCCTGCTGAGTGCCCGTTAACTACACACCCCACTAGCCCAGCCACACTCAGCTTAACCTCGCCTTTACAGAAAATGCACATTTCAAGAAAAGACCTCTTGAAATTGTGTGTTAAACCTACATCAATTATTATTGTTGTAGTGGCTGGGACGTCAGCCCCTACTAATGCTCTCTCTGCCCTATTCCGTCAATGGCTGACTTTCCGGACAATCGCTCACTCGTTGTCATTTACAAAACCACGCATCGAGTTGCTGCGTGTGACCAACGCACATCTCTCACATTCTACAGCTCTCTTCACAGCAGCAATCAGACATAAAACTCGGAACACTCTTTTGCATAAGCAAGCCTGCAGAAAGCACTGGAAACATCCAGCTGCCTTACCTTTTGTTCACTGCTAGCTGCATCTCTGCATTGATCACCGTCAAATATCCCCTCAATTTTTGTTTATTTTTTTATTGCTTACAAAATGAATAAAAGTTTATATTTGCTAAAAATTGGAGTTTGAGTATCGCTGAGGTGACAGTGACTGTTTTCACCAGTAGGCGGCGGTAAGATGCAAACGCGGCGGAGATTATATTGAGCCAAAACGAGATGCATTGCAGTGCATCGATTGCGCTCTTTCTACCTGGCGCCCGTTTGTCGCCACAACAACAACAACAATATATTCATCATCAACAACTTTAGCAGCAGTAGCAAAAAACAGTGATCACAAAAATGAACTTTGCGGCTAATCCTCAAGATCTCATTTATCATGAAAAGGTGAGGCGAATATTGTTGATGGAGAGTGTGTGTTTGCTAGGAAATCCAATAATGCAACATATTATGTTTGTTTGTCACCACCAGCAAGAAGGACGTCTGTGCGCAGTCCACTGTCTGAACAATCTCCTGCAGGGCAGCTACTTCACCGCCGTTGACCTGGGCAACCTGGCCGACCAGCTGGATGAGGCCGAACTGCGGCAAATGGCTGAAGGTGGCTTCGACGGCGAGGACTACCGTCGATTTGTGGCCGTAAGTGCTGGCTAAAAAGAAGAACATCAATTGAATCAATCTTTTCTCATTTTAGTCACCATCGTCCAATAAAGACGACACCGGATACTTCAGCCTGCAGGTGATCGAAAAAGCGCTGAGCAACCTCACCATAGAGATGATTAAATTCAACAGCAAGTCGTCCAACCTGGCAATCAGCTTGCGAGCCAATCCAACGTAATAACAACCCCGTGTCACGTTTTTTATTGTTATGATAGTCGTCTAACTGTTAATTGTTTCCGCCCTTTGCAGTGCAGCCCAGGCCTTCATCTGTCACTACCAGGACCACTGGTATGCACTTCGCAAGTTTGGCACTCAGTGGATCAACCTGAACTCGGTGCTGTCCAAGCCGAAGCCAATCAGTGACACCTACCTAAGCCTCTTCCTGGAGCAGCTGCAAACTGAAGGCCACTCCATCTACATCATCGCCGGCAATCTCATTCAAACGGAGGCCGACCAGTACTTGCTGGAAAATCCGCTACCGGACTGGTACTCCAAAGAGGAGCCACCGAAGAGCTCACGAAGACTTCCGGCGGGAGACGCTGGCTGCAGTGGCGGTGGCCACTCTTCTCTCCCTCTCCTCCCTCCACCGTCCTACGATGAGGCGATGGTGGAAAGTGCACTCGCTGCGAGCTTATACGAGTCTGCTCAAGATGAAGAGCGCCAAATGAAGCTGGCCATCGAGATGAGCCTGAAAAAAAGTACTTAACCTCATCCTCCTCATCATTCTCGTGCCTCTCACAGTCATTTTCCCTATACCTAAGGCAACCTGTGCAATCGAATAAGTGCAACAACCTTATTTACCCTTCTTTTCTACTGTTCTCTTCAATTCGATATATTACCTCGATCTTTTATACTTTTTACACAAAAACTGAAAATAGAATTGTACAACAACAGAAAAAGCACGCCACCCTAAAGCTTCTGCGCAATTGCGATGGCCACCTTGCAGCCGTTGGCGATGATGCCTGAGACGAGGCTGTAGGCGAAGGCGTGCTCCGCCTCGTTCACCAGGCCCAGGTCGTGGTGCTCCTGTTCGTCGTCGCGAATGGCGCTCAGGTCGCTGATCAGCTGCCGGTGCTGCTCCGTGTCGTCCGCGATCAGCTGTCGAATCTGACTGTCGTAGTGCTTGCAGATGGTGTCCTCCACCGCCACCGTGCAGGCCATGGCCGTGCGCACGCCCAGCGCCCCGGTGACCACGCCGAGCGCCGTGCCGGCCACGTCCCAGAGCGGCGTCAGCAGACTGCGGCCGGTCCGCTGGAGGAGCATCTGCTTGGAGAAGTACTCCAGGTGCCGCTTCTCCTCGTTCCACATCTCCTGGATCATCGGCGCCACCTTCGCGTCATTGCGCAGACTGTACAGCTGGCCCATGTAGATGCGGTCGGCGGCCAGCTCGCCGCTGTGGTTCACCCGCAGCATCGTCTCGTAGAGGGCGTGCCGGCGACGGGCCAGGTACTTAGCGGCGGCCATAATGTGGTCAGATCAGATCACTTCAGGTCGTCAAAGCAAAGCGATCAGCAGAAGATGATCTTCCCTGCGAAAAGTCAAAACACAAAAAAACAAACATCAGCTGCGACAACAATCAAACTCGGCAATCGATACTCTCTGCTCGATGGTAAGTCGGTACCACGTGCAGAGCACTTTTTTCTGACCGACACAACTTTCTTCTTCTGTTTTAGCGAGACTTTTTTTTTTTGAAAAAAATCTCGCTTTTAATCTCGCTCTGTG
>JAALOO010001456.1_pt1 | contig 15960 bp, 11 predicted proteins | sample 7257641 | NCBI WGS metagenome assembly JAALOO01 (sample SAMN14085613, study PRJNA598686) | mite metagenome | biome: ENVO:01001000; feature: ENVO:01001002; material: ENVO:01001226; isolation source: single female mite from University of Michigan culture on fish food culture... ...
AATCAACAGAATCTTTTCATAAGCAAATGGTTGTTGTTGATGGTCATAATGACGTTATTTATGAGTCTTTGCTTAAGGGACGCGATCTGGGCACAAAATTGACAGAGGGGCATACCGATATTCCTAGACTGCGCGCGGGCGGTGTAGATGTGCAAGTTTTTGCCGTTTGGTCGGATGACAAAAAATATGGAAAAGGAAAAGCTTTTAGGCATGCTAATCACCAAATTGACCTGTTGGAAGAAACTGCGGCGCGCTATCCTAATGAATTGGTTATTGCAAAGGATAGCAAGTCGATTAGCGAGATTGTGGCCCAAGGAAAGATCGCTGCGGTTATTGGTGTGGAAGGTGGGAATATGATCGAAGAATCAGTTGCAAACTTGGAATCCTTGTATGTTCGTGGAGCACGGTATCTGACTTTAACGTGGAATTATAACCTTTCTTGGGCTACTGCGGCAGCGGTAGAGGTGAAGACAAAGGGTACTGATGGAAAGGGCTTATCCATGAAGGGTAAGGAGATTATCCGCAAGATGAACGAGCTGGGTATGATGATTGACCTTTCCCACAGCGGAGAAAAAACATTTTACGATGTACTTGCTGTGACTACCAAGCCAGTGTTGGTCTCCCATAGCAATGCATATAGTTTGATGCCACATTATAGGAACTTAAAGGACGAGCAGCTCGAGGCACTCCGCAAGAATGGGGGTGTGGTTGGTGTAAATTTCTATTCAGGCTTTCTGGATCCAGAATTTACCAGCCGGGTAAAGCGCGCGTACCATAATCATTTCGGCGCTAAAGGAAATGATAAGTTATCCTCCTCGGTCCAGTATGATAAACTTCCACTTAGACTCAAACGAGAGGTAGATGCCCCTTTGTCTTTGTTGCTTGATCATATAGATTATTTAGTAAATAAAGTGGGGATTGACCATGTTGCCGTAGGATCAGATTTTGATGGGATAGAATCTTCTCCGCAAGGTCTGGAGGACGTCTCCAAGTTTCCCGTATTGACGGCGGCATTGCTTGAGAGAGGGTACACCACGCAAGACGTCTCCAAAATTATGGGACTGAATTTTTTACGAATACTCTCCGAGAATGAGCAGCAATAATACCCTAGATGGGTTCAACTGCTTTTTCGTGTAATACGGTGCTTGAGCCGTTATTTTTTTCTACTTTCGTATAATGGCCAAATCGAAATCAGCATATTTCTGTCAAAATTGTGGGTATGAGTCTCCAAAATGGTTGGGGCAATGTCCCTCGTGTAAGCAATGGAACGTCTTCGTGGAAGAAGTGGTGGAGAAAACCAGCTCGAAAGTTCCCGAGTGGCGTAGTAGCAGTGCGACCCCTTCCACTCGTCGAACTAATAAGGCTGCAATTATCAATGAGATCATTTACCAGGATGAGCAGCGGCTTGCTACTCCAGATAAAGAATTTAACCGCGTGCTTGGAGGAGGGATCGTTCCAGGTTCTTTGGTGCTAATTGGCGGTGAGCCTGGAATCGGTAAATCTACCCTGATGTTACAGATTGCATTAGGAATCCCTAAAGTGAAGACCTTGTATATTTCTGGGGAGGAAAGCGAACAACAGATTAAGATGCGCGCCGAACGCTTAGTGCAAAACTCAAAGGCAAACTGTTATATTCTAACAGAGACTTCCACACAAAACATTTTTAAGCAAATTGAGACGGTACAGCCAGATATTATTGTCATTGACTCTATACAAACTCTTCACTCCTCACAAATCGAATCTGCACCAGGATCTGTCTCCCAGGTCCGAGAATGTACGGCGGAATTATTAAGGTTTGCTAAAGAGACGAGTACTCCCGTTTTTATTGTAGGGCATATTACCAAAGATGGTTCTATTGCCGGACCTAAGGTGCTTGAGCATATGGTTGATACGGTATTGCAGTTCGAGGGAGATCGGCACCATGTATACCGTATTTTGCGAGCCGTAAAAAATAGGTTCGGGTCATCTGCGGAGCTTGGGATATATGAGATGCAAGGCTCCGGTTTACGAGAGGTGTCCAATCCCTCGGAAATCATGCTTTCTCAACGCGAAAAACCCGTAGGTGGCGTGGCTATTGCTGCTATGCTTGAAGGCGTCCGTCCAATGATGATTGAAGTGCAGGCTTTGGTAAGTAACTCGGCTTTTGGAACACCCCAAAGGACCTCGACAGGTTTTGATACTAAACGGTTAAGTATGCTTCTTGCGGTACTCGAGAAAAGGTTTGGATTTCGCCTAAGCGCGCAGGATGTTTTCCTGAATATAGCGGGAGGATTACGTGTGGAAGATCCCGCGATAGATTTAGCGGTTATTGCGGCATTAATATCCTCTCAACAGGATATTCCCTTATCATCACAGATTACATTTGCTGGTGAGGTAGGCTTGTCTGGTGAAATCCGAGCGGTCAACCGTATCGAACAGCGAATTGCTGAGGCGGAGAAATTAGGGTTTGAAGCAATTTTTATATCCAAGTATAATACAAAAGGACTGGAGGCGACTAAATACAGTATTGCCATCCGACCGATGACAACACTGGAGGATCTTTTTAGCGCATTGTTTGGCTAAATAGGGAACAAGCAGGTCTTATACTACTTTATGAGTTCCCGTAATTTATTATTTAAGTCTTCACCATGAAGGTTTCTGGCTACAATGACACCTTCCGGGTCTACTAAAATATTTTGTGGAATTGCACGTACGCCATAAATTGTTCCCGCAGCATTTTGCCAGCTTTGCAAATCAGATACATGTTTCCAAGTCAGTTTATCCTTTTCAATGGCCTTTACCCAATCTTCATGTTTTCGATCAAATGAAACACCTAAAATCTCAAAGTTATCACCACTGAATTCCGCATAAGTTTTTACCAGCGCGGGATTCTCGCGACGACAATCAGGACACCATGCCGCCCAGAAATCTATTAATACATATTTTCCACGTAGCTCCGAGAGAGAGAAAGGCTCTCCTTCTGGTGTCAATTGTGTAATGCCCGGAGCTTTTTTTCCTACGGATGCCCCTTCGAGTCTTTTTAGGTAGTAATCAAATGCTTTTCCTTCTTTCGATTTTCGCACGCTGCGGTCTAACCCTTTGAAGAGCGCACGCAACTCTTGATAATCGGGCTCATAGCCTCCAACGCGTTGAATAGTTTTTAACGTTTCGATACTGCCGGGGTTACTTTCTACTTGTGCGATAAGTTCCTGTTTTGTTTGTGCAAAAATACAGATGGGAATCGCTATTAGGAATGTAAGAATGAATCGTTTCATTGTTTTTTTTTTAATGTTGGTATCAAAGATAAAAATTCTATTAAATTAGTCGAGAATTCATTTTTAAAATGACAATTAATATGCAATCAAACCTCTTAAACTCTAAGCTGCCGAGTACGGCGGTGAGTATCTTTTCGCAGATGTCAGCATTAGCACAACAGCATCACGCTATTAATCTGTCGCAAGGGTTCCCTAATTATCCCGCAGATCCAGCGCTTATTGATCTTGTGGAACATTATATGCGGGCAGGTGCGAATCAGTATTCTCCCACTGCCGGTGTGCCTGCACTTCTGGAAGTTCTAAGTAAGAAAATACAAAGATTGTATGACCTCCAAGTGGATGCTAAAAATGAAATTACAATAACTGCGGGAGGAACACAGGCTATATTTACGATCATCGCGGCAACAATTCGCCCGGCGGATGAGGTGATCATTTTTGAGCCTGCGTATGACTGCTATAGTCCTACCGTTGAACTTTTTGAAGGGAAAGTTATTCCGGTAAGGTTGCAAGGTCCTGACTTTAAGATTGATTGGGAGGAGGTTCGCGCAAAGGTTTCTAGTCGTACCCGGTTAATTATAGTCAATAACCCGAATAATCCTTCAACAAAAATTCTCGACCGCGAGCAACTCGAGCAGCTGGAAGAGCTTGTTCGAGGGACCTCCATTATGATCCTTAGCGATGAGGTTTACGAACATTTGACTTTTGATGGGAAAAAACACCTTTCAGTTCTTGAGTTTCCTGTTCTACGGGAGCGGAGTTTTGTGGTAGCATCCTTCGGAAAACTACTACATACAACAGGTTGGAAATTGGGATATGTTGTTGCGCCGACGGCATTGAGTACAGAATTTCGAAAAATACATCAATTTAACGTATTTAGTGCCAATACGCCGATGCAACTGGCAATTGCTGATTACTTGAAAGAGGAGGAGCATTACCTCCAACTGCCGATGTTTTTCCAAAAGAAACGTGATTTTTTGGTAGCGGGATTAAACGAAACGCGTTTCAAGGTGCTCCCAAGTGAAGGGACATACTTTTTACTTATAGATTATAGCCAAGTAAGTCGGTTATCAGAAATCGATTTTGCACGGCAATTAACGAGCGAGTGTGGCCTTGCAACGATCCCCGTTTCTGCTTTTTATAGTACTACTTTAAATCAGCATCTTTTGAGGCTGTGTTTTGCGAAAGATGAACAGACATTATCAGCAGCAATTCAAATTCTACAAAAAGTATAAAGTCAACCGATTGCAATGCAGTTTTTGCATCTTTTTGCGTTATTTTGCCTGATATTTTACTTTTAGAAGGGTTTTATTTTTAAATTTGTTACTCAGGTTGTTAACACTTAAAATATTCCTTATTAATGGCAAGATTAAATTTATTGGAGGAAACACGTTTTGAGCGCGTACCGGTTAAGGTGTACTCTACTCAAAATGAGGCTTCTTTAGATGTAGCGAAGCGTATCGCTGCGATTATCCGTGAGAAACAGACGAACGGAGAGACGGCAGTCTTAGGTCTGGCTACCGGTGCTACACCGGTAAAGGTTTATAAAGAGTTAGTTCGCCTTCACCAGCAAGAAGGCCTAAGCTTTAAAAACGTGGTGACTTTTAACTTGGATGAATATTATCCAATGAAGCCTGATGCGGATCAAAGCTATGTGTCATTCATGAACAAGAATTTGTTCGATTTTATTGATATCCCGAAAGAGAATATCAATATTCCGGACGGTACACTGGAAGAAGGCGCTGTACAGGCATTTTGTGAGGCATACGAGCAGAAAATTTCGAACTACGGTGGTTTGGATGTGCAAATTTTAGGTATCGGACGGACGGGACACATCGGCTTTAATGAGCCTGGTTCGGCTCCAAATTCTGGTACACGTATGGTTATTTTGGATGATCTTACTCGACGGGATGCCTCAAGGGACTTCGGTGGGAAAGAAAATGTGCCAACCAAAGCAATCACGATGGGGGTCGGAACGATTTTCAAGGCCAAAGAAATTATCTTAATGGCTTGGAATGAGAAGAAAGCGGAAATTGTTAAGAAAGCAGTTGAGGGTGAGCTGTCGCCAGATATCCCTGCAACTTATCTGCAGCTCTCTGACTCTGTAGAGTTTATTTTAGACAAAGACGCCGCTTCACAACTTACACGTTTCCATCTTCCCTGGTTGGCGCATGAGGTTGTGTGGACAGACTCGTTAATCAAAAAGGCCGTCGTTTGGTTGTCACTTAAACTTGATAAAGCAATTCTGAAGCTTACCGACGATGATTACAATAATAATGGGATGGCGCAACTGGTCGCTGAAAAAGGGACAGCTTATAGCATCAATATAAGGATTTTTAACGAGTTGCAGCGTACGATTACAGGTTGGCCAGGAGGCAAGCCTGGCGTGGATGACTCAAGTCGGCCCGAGCGCGCTGAACCAGCAAAGAAAAATGCAATTCTATTCTCACCGCATCCCGATGATGATGTGATCTCCATGGGAGGTACGTTTATTCGTTTGGCCGATCAGGGGCATAATGTACATGTCGCCTACCAAACATCGGGTAATACGGCAGTTTGGGATGAGGACGTGTTACGGTATTTGGAATTTGTTCAGGATTTTGCTGTAGCGATTGATGATGACAAAGGGGTTACTAGAAGCATCTATGATGATGCGCGCACTTTCTTTGCCAGTAAAAAGCCAAATCAAGTTGATCCTGAAATTATTCGTTCGATAAAAGCACTTATCCGGAAAGGGGAAGCAATTGCGGGAGCACGATACGTTGGACTCCCAGATGAAAATATACATTTCCAGGATTTACCTTTCTACGACAGAGGGAAATTTTCCAAAGAGGTTTCTTATGAGGACGATATTCAGATAACAATGGAGTTACTTCGCAAAGTGAAACCACACCAAGTTTTTGCTGCCGGAGATTTTGCGGATCCACATGGCACACATCGTGTGTGTTTCGATATATTGTTTGAAGCCTTAAAACGTTTGTCAAAAACAGATGAATGGACAAAAGATTGCTGGTTGTGGTTATATCGTGGCGCGTGGCATGAATACCCAATTCACGAAATTGAGATGGCTGTTCCATTGTCTCCACAGGAGGTTAAACGCAAGCGTCTAGCTATTTTTAAACATCAGTCGCAGAAAGACGTTCCCGTCTTTCCTGGGGATGACCCAAGAGAATTCTGGGTGCGGGCAGAAGATCGTACAAGTGAGACGGCCGAATTATACCATAAACTGGGTTTAGCAGATTACGAAGCGATAGAAGCATTCGTGCGCTGGAAATTTGATTAATAAATACAATCGAAAATAAAACATATGCAGCCTTAGCACTTTGCGGGCTGCATTTCTTGTTATAACCTACCCCAAGGAAATGACTTGTAATGCATTTAGCATTTCGGTATGATTAAACGGCAGTAGATATAACGATGATCGAAGTGCCGTTGGAAGTACACCGAAATATTTCTTAAAGCTCATGCTGAAATGTGTCGCATGCTTGTAGCCGGTCAGTTGCGCAACATCCGCAATTCTACAATCTCCAGATAATATTAGCTTTTTAGCATAAAGCATCTTGACTTCAAGAACATAATTCATAATTGTTTTTCCTAGATGCCGCTTAAAATAAGTTTTTAAGTATTGTTCGTTTGTCCCAACAGCCTTCGCTAACTCACTGATTGTATAACTTTTGGTTAAATCTTCCTCAATAAGCATTTGCGCCCTGGTGACTTTCTCGAGTAGATTATTGTGTAAAGGAATGTCTGTCGTTGCTGTTATAAATTCAATTTGAAACGCGATTAAATCCAATAAGAGGCTTTGGATCCGCATATTTTTAGAAACATATCTACTGCTCTGCAGCTCAATAACACGTTTTTTTAAGAGATCAATACGACTGTTGTCATTTGTGATCACTTGCTCGCCAGTAATTTTTAGTGACAGATCTATGACGGCGTGCTGCGCGATAAAAACAAGGATATATAAACCATGTTGTGGGATATCAGGAATATATAGTGCTTCACCTTTTCGCACATGCTGCAAAATATTTTCATTCTTGTCGGCTTTAAAGGTCTGACCGTCTATCAAATATCGTAGTTCATACTGTGTGTGGTAGGGTAGAATATTTAGATAACCATCACAAGGAATTTCAATTTTGATATTTCCGCTTTTATCTAAAAGTAGGTAATCCATACTTGCATGTAGCGTACAGAAGCCAGGGGCTGCACTTAATAGTTCGATATTTTCGGAAAGTGAGGTTTTATTTTCCAAACCTTTCATTTTGTTATTTAGATTAATTCTAGTTTTGCAACGTTTATTTAGACTCGTTCTAAAAACAAAGATAATGTATTAGCACTAAAAAATGAAGTACCTGTTTCTTGTATTTTTTCTTCTGGTAAATTTTACACCACTATTCGCGCAATTTGCACACATTAAAGGTGATGTAAAGTCAGTTGAAAACAAAATTATCGGTCAGGCCACGATACGAGTTAAGGGAACCGATATTGGGACGATGTCCCGCTCGGATGGTACTTTTTCGTTGTCCAAAGTTCCTTATGGGAACCATATCATTACCATTAGTTCAGTTGAAATTCAGTCAAAAGAATTTAATGTCACCGTTGGGCAACCAAATCTGACACATCATTTTGTCGTTTCCACAAAAGAGGACCAGGGTATCGAAGAGGTTAACATCACGGCAAAGACAGAAAAACGCAAATTGGAAACAAGTGGTTTTGCTGTGGCGGTGATTGAAACAAAAGAAGCTTCCCTTCGAAATTTGACAACCAACGAACTTCTTGATCGTTCCGTAGGTGTCCGAGTACGACAAAATGGAGGACTGGGATCTGCTGTTGAATATAATCTTAACGGAATGACAGGTAGTACTGTAGGGTTATTTCTGGACGGTTTAGAGCTGTCAACTTATGGTTCCTCGTTCAACTTAAATAACATCCCGCCGGCGATGATTGAACGCATTGAGGTGTATAAAGGGGTGCTGCCATCTCACCTTTCTGGCGATTATGTTGGCGGAGCTATCAACGTCGTCTTGAAGAATAGTGCATCTCGAAGTAATTTAACTGCAGCGATTTCCTATGGTTCTTTTAATACATTCCAGACAGATTTAAGTGGGATGTTTCGCGATAAAAAAACAGGATTCACGGTACGTGCTTCTGGCTTTTACACCTATACCGATAATAATTACGAAACGTGGGGTAAGTTTTCCAAGTTTTATCAACCCAACGGCCGAGTGGAACGTTATTATAAAGCAAAACGATTTAACGATAGTTACAAGTCTGTAGGGGGGCGTTTTGAAGTAGGATTTACGGACGTTAAATGGGCCGATCAGTTTTTCGTTGGTTATAACGGATCATTTACCCATAATGAAATTCCGCATGGTCAAACGATGGGCAGACCATACGTAGGACGGTTTAATGAATACGATGCGAACGTCTTAATGCTCAATTATCGTAAAGATAATTTATTTCTCGAGGGGCTTTCTTTAAATTTCAATGGTATTCATAGTAGCCGCGATACGTATTTGCAAGACACAGTCGGATGGCAATATAATTGGGATGGTAATATTCGGTTAGACAACAATCTTAATCCAATGCACCGTGGCGAAGGTCAAGGGCAACAGGGAGAAAAGACGATAACGGATGTTTCACGTAAAATAACCAACCTTCGTACTAACCTTGCATATAACATTACCAATAATCATCGTGTGTCTGTAAATCACAAATTTGAGATGACAGATCGTGATGATACAGATCTGCTAAATCCTGTTGATGACCGTTTGAAGACGATCACCGATGTTTCTCAGCACATTCTTTCGGCTAGTTATGAGGCTATAACGCTCAATGAACGCCTAAAAACGAATATCTTTGGTAAATACAGCATGATGAACAATAAGCAGGTTAAACCGGTCGTGGAAACGGTGAACGGCGAGGCAAGTATTGTTTATAATCAAACCAAAAATCAAGATAATAACATAGGCTATGGCTTAGCCGTGGCCTACACGATTTTACCAGAAGTTGTCTTCATAGGGTCTACCGAGCGGACCTTTGTTAATCCAACTGAAGAGCAACTTTACGGGGCATCCGAGAAAAATATCGTTGGAAATGCCAGCTTGCAACCTGAGGAGTATCTAAATATTAATGCGGGAATGCGGCTTGGACGGTTTTCATTTGGTAAGCATCATGTGTCTTTTTATGGCAGTGCTTTCTGGCGGAATGGGAAGGAAAAAATTGCGTTGGAGGTTAACGAAAATCTGAGTGAGAATGAAGTTGAAATGTCTCAGTTTGTTAATCTCGGGAAAACACAGTCGCGGGGTTTTGAAGCTGAAATCAATTACCTGTATGGGAACTCGCTTAATGCAATGGTCAGCTTTTCAAAATTCAATGCTTTATTAAAAGAGCGTTATAATCAGTTCGGTACGGAGAATCGATTCTATAATGTGCAGATTCCTAACGAGCCCTTTTTTAATGTAAATGGTAATGTACAGTACCGGATTAACAACGTTATTCAAAAGAAATCCATACTTAATTTGCATTATAATACAGGATACGTGGCACCTTTTAGGACAGTTTGGCCTGAATCGGAGTGGTTCACAACGCCAAGTCAATTTACGCATGATTTCGGGGTGAGCTATCGTCCACCTAGTGGTAAGCTAGTTGTCAGTTTCGATGCGAAAAATATGTTTAATGCCGAGGTATATGACAATTTTGGTGTACAGAAGCCAGGACAGGCATTTTATGTGAAATTAAATTACACAATTAGTAAATTTTAGTCAATATATATTATGAAAATGAAATTAATTCAGGGGGTAATGGGGCTAGTAGTATTACCTGTGCTCGCCATTACAGGTTGTTCAGAAAAAAATGATGGTCCGGGGCTTCCGGATGTTGATGCTGACCGGTGGGTGACGTTATCTCTAGCGCTCGACGAGCCTGGCAATACTGATCCTGCAGATGGTAATGCCGGAACAATGGTTTATAGCATATCGGCAGAAGATGCCGCTAACCCAGCCACAACCATTGACGTATTTAAAAGTGGTTTTTCGGTCAAGTCTCAACGTACAGCACGTCTGCAGTCATCCCTAGATGGAGATTTCCTATATAATATTCAGTATACGGGAGATGATGGTGGAATTTTTAATAAATACCAAGTATTAGGCGGTAATAAGTTTCAAGATACGGGCGATGAGGTAGATATCGAGCCCTATGCGGGTCAATCGCCTAGATGGGTGATCGCTAAAGAAGGCATAGGCATAGCCGTGAATTTAATAGGAAGTAAAACTGTTTATGAAGGTACGGCGCCAAACTATATTTATAAATATACACGAGGAAACGCGAGTTTAGTCGCTTTAGACTTGAATAATCCGCAAATTTTAAAAACCAATGAGTTTCCTTTTCCTTTGTCAGCTGAAGATGAAGCCGCAGGTTATTCGGTAGGTCGTATTGATGTGCCTATCATTAATCAAGCAGGTAACAAAGTATTTATCGGCTGCCGAATAACTAAAGTTAATACATCCTCTTTCAGTATTGTTGATGGCGAACCTGAGTGGGAAAGCGATGCTACACGTGATGGAACACGAACACTTGTTGTAGACTATCCCAGCCTTGCTAATCCAAAAATCATCTCATCTGCACAAACGACAGGAAACACGAATGGCTATCGTAGTCGCATGATGTTTCTTGGTGATGATGGAAACGTCTATCAAGCAACTTCAGGAGAGAAAACTGGTGGGTCTAAAATTTTACGTATTGACAAAAATACCAATGACTATGATGAGAATTTTACATTCAGTTTGGATGCTGCTTTGGGTATAAAGGATAGTTATATTGAATCATGGAGATATGTTGGGGAAGGTATTGGCTATGTTATCTATAGCTTACAAGTCGATGGAAAACGGACAGGTGGATACATTGCACGCGTTGATCTAAACACGAGCTCAGCAACTAAAATGGACCTCGGTGGTGCGGAATCAAAATTGAATTTTGGCCAGCATCAGAATATTGGGTTAAACGGAGACTTCGTATATATTCCTGTGGTTTCTGCCCAAGATACGGAAGGGTATCTATACGTATTCAATAAGAAAACTGGAACTGCACAAAAAGGAGCAAAATTAATTAATAAAGTTGGCAACCGCTATATTGGCGCGTACTAAAAGCAACTTAAGCAAACAATATTAACTCATCCCAGAGAGGCGAAATAATGCTATTTCTGGGATGAATTTTTTGAGAAGAGGTATAAAATGCATAAGAATAAAACGAACACGAAATGGTTAATAATCAGAAAATTTCTTAACGATATTCATCTTTGGGGTGGATTGATCTCTGGAATAGTAGTGTTTATAGTTTGTCTTACGGGAACAATTTATGTATACAATACGGAAATTAGAGAAGCTGCGACACCTGAATACTATAACGTGAAGGCTGTTGGGGAACGTTTGCCGGTGGATACTTTGCTAGCGATGGTATCCCCCGAGGTTAATGGTAAACTTACTGGTGTAAGTGTGCCCTTCTCGAAAACAGCAACATTTGGGATACTGTATAATAAAGTTGAAAAGAGTGATCAGCAGCGCAAGGGAAATTCACGTGCCAAGGGAGATCGGACCATTCATGAAATGGAACATACTAAATTATCGACCCAGGATAGCAAGAGAGATTCCGGCCAAATCGCAACCCAAGAGCACCAGCCAAATAATGAACTTAATGGTGGAAACAAGCTAATAAATGCGGAAAAGAGGAAAGCTGAACCAAAAAGAGGAGGGCGTCGCAGAGCCAATCAAATGATGGTAAATCCTTATACAGGGGAATTAATTGGCGATGTCTCCCAAGTGAAAACAAGGACTGCAGAATTTATGCAAAAGATGTTTTCATTACACCGATGGTTGCTGCTAAATGAAATTGAGGAACCTATTTTTGACGGCGTAGAAAATAGAAAACTGGGTTCTTGGATCACTGGTACAGCAACGTTGTTATTTTTATTGGGTGTGTTGAGCGGTATTGTCATTTGGTTTCCCAAAAAGCTTCGCGGCTGGAAGAACGGATTGAAGATTAAATGGTCTGGAAACTGGAAACGTGTTAATCATGATATTCATAATACACTTGGTTTATATACTTGGGTAATTTTGTTTTTAATGGCTATTACGGGGCCATTTTGGTCTTTCGATTGGTATCGTGAGGGTTGGCAAAAGACCTGGGGAAGCCATCCGAGCCAGCAGGTAGTACAAAAGGATAAGCAGGATTTAGTGTCTCAAATTATACCTGGAAAAAAGACCCTTTCGCTTGCGCAAACTGTTTCGGCGGTTAATCAAGTCCTTCCTTACGATGGGGATATCATCATTAATTTTGCACCGGATAGTACGGGGACCATTGGCATTTCGAAAAGCAGAATAGGTTTTTTTGCACCTGCAGCAGGTGATAAGCTAACGTTAGACCAGTATACAGGCAAGGTTTTGGAGGCTGATATATTTCGGGATAAACCACTACGCTCCCGCATTGGATCATCTTTAAAGGCACTCCATATAGGTAATGTGTATGGACAGTTTTCTAAATTACTTTATTTCATCGGGTGTCTTGTAGCAACTTCTTTACCTATTACAGGCGTATTGATCTGGATAAATAAAATGAAGAAACCTGCAAAAAAGCGAAAAAAATAACTAAAAGACTAAGAATATCTACCTCGCTACCCGGCGAAATGATATTCTTAGCTTTTTACAGGAAATTGGACTGTGATCTGAACAATTTTGATACTCATCTACTATCCTTTCCTGTAATGTATTGCTTTGTTCATAATCGGATTATGCAACCCAATTAAGAACTATAGTCCCAATTGATGGAACGCAACTATTTTTGCGATCAATTTTAAGCCTCTTCTTTACCGGTAACTTTACCTACTATCATTTCAATTATTGCAACGACAATAGCGAAAAGTACGGCCGTCCAGAAACCGTCGACGTCGAATTTACTTCCCATTATGCTGTCACTGAGCATTATCATTAATACTGTAATGATGAAGGAAACTAGACCGAATGTTAGCCAATTTAAGGGGAACGTGAAAAGTCTTAAAATTCCACCGACAATAGCATTCACCAAACCAATCACCAAACCTGTTAAAATTGCCCAACCAAAACCGGCAACTTGCGCTCCCGGAACAAGGTATGCCGCTGCAGCAACGACGACTCCTGTAATTAACAAACTAATAATAAATCTCATAATAAGTCATTTAATAAATGAATACTTTATGGAATACATTAGGTCAAAAAAAATGCCAAAAGCATTTTGAATTCTACTGTCTCGGGATTGATACAAAGCGTTAAGGCTCTTGTTTGACGAAACACTAAATACTGGAAAATCAAGAAATAATTTACTATGCTAGCATAAAAAAAATAGGTATATTTAACGAACAATTATAGACAATTGAACGCATGTACGTCGTTCTAACTTAAAAATTAAGTGATATGAGACATTTAATAATCATTTTATGTGTGCTATGTGCTTCCTTTGCGGCACATGGACAGAGCAATGATCCGATCGTCGGTAAATGGGAAAACCCAAGTGGTGAAGGAAGGATTGAAATTTTTAAAAAAGGTGACAAATTTTTCGGGACGTTGTATTGGATTAAGGACACCAATAAAAAAGATGTAAAAAATCCGGATAAAAAGCTTCAGGATAGAAAGATTCAAGGATTACAAATTTTAACCAATTTTGTTAAAGATGGTAATACTTATAGTGGTGGAGAGATCTATGATCCCAAATCTGGAAAAACATATAGCTGTAAAATGACAATAAAAGAGAAAGATAAGTTAGATATTCGAGGATATCTGGGAATTTCGTTGTTGGGTCGAACGGAGACTTGGGGCCGGCTTAAATAGACAATTTTAAGAATTTACGAGACATATTTATAGTCTTCTTCCCAACCTGTTATTGATCAAAAGTTTTGACTTTTTATTTTTTAACGTAACTTGGTAGAAATAATACTGCCATGTCCGTTAACATGCCCTATATCGAGAATGTAAAGCTCGCCCTACAGTCTATTATTAGTAATAAACTTAGGACATTTCTTACTGCATTAATTATTGCGATTGGTATCATGGCATTAATCGGAGTATTGACTTCGATTGACGCTATTCAGAGCTCATTAACGAATTCATTTTCCTCGATGGGATCAAACTCATTTAATATCCGGAATAGAGGTATAAACGTACAAATAGGTTCCTCGGGTAATAAGGCGAAAGTTTTTTCTTCAATTACATATCGGGAAGCTTTAGCTTTTAAAGATAATTTTGATTTCGATGCCATTGTTTCAGTGAATGTGAACGTTACTTGGGGGGCGACTGCAAAGTATAATTCGGAGAAGACAAACCCTAATATTGGGGTAATAGGAGCAGATGAAAATTACCTTCAAACCTCGGGTTATAAGATTGAAAATGGCAGAAATCTTACCGAACAGGATGTCGATAATTCAAATAGTGTCGTGCTTATTGGTCAAGAAGTTAAAACAAAACTTTTCAAAAACAATAAAAATCCAATTGGCGAGAATATTACCCTGGGCGGTAACAGATTTACTGTCGTCGGCGTCTTAGAAAGCAAGGGTTCGAGTGCCGGTTTCGGCGCAGATAAAGCATGTTATGTTCCGCTGTCAAGGGGGCGTGCAATGATGAGTAATGCTGATCCTTCGTACGCGATAACCATTATGACACAAGATCCATTTAAAATGGAAGCGGCAGAGGGAGAGTCAATCGCGACATTTCGAAAGATTCGCGGATTGAATGCAAAGCAAACCAATGATTTTGAAATTGTGAAGTCGGATGCTGTGGCCCAAATGTTAATGCAGAATTTAACATACGTTACAGCAGGCGCTATTGTCATCGCCTTTATAACGCTCGTTGGTGCTTCGATCGGATTAATGAATATTATGCTTGTTTCTGTTACCGAACGGACAAGAGAAATAGGCGTTCGCAAGGCGATTGGCGCTACCCCATCGGTTATTCGCAAACAGTTTTTAATGGAGGCAATCGTCATATGTGTTATGGGCGGAGTAGCAGGCATTATCCTCGGAATCCTTATTGGTAATTTGCTTGCTTTAACCTTAGGCGCAGATTTTATCATTCCTTGGCGGTGGATGTTATTAGGAATAAGTGTATGCATTGGAGTGGGAATGCTCTCTGGTTACTACCCGGCGTCCAAGGCATCGAAACTTGATCCAGTTGACGCGCTGCGCTACGAGTAAAAATTGAACAATCGATTTCTTGCAGTAGAATGAAATTATACCCTTATCTTCGTCGCATTGTATCCATTTCGAGGGAAATATAAACGAACGTATTTACAAATTTTACTTTTTTAGAATGTACAAGACATTGAAACCCGCATTAGAGAAAGAACTTGCTGCAATTAAGGAAGCAGGATTATATAAGGAAGAACGCGTTATCATCACGCCCCAAGCTGCCGATATTAAGGTAAACACTGGACAAGAAGTTATTAATTTTTGCGCGAACAATTATCTGGGATTATCTTCGAACCCAAAAGTAACCGAGGCCGCCAAACAAGCGATCGACAAATATGGTTACGGTATGTCGTCTGTACGTTTTATATGTGGAACACAAGACATTCATAAGGAACTTGAAGCGAAGTTGTCTTCATTTTTAGGAACGGAAGATACCATTTTATATGCAGCCGCATTTGATGCAAATGGCGGAGTTTTCGAACCTTTATTAGGTGCTGAGGA
>JAALOO010001184.1_pt1 | contig 15940 bp, 10 predicted proteins | sample 7257641 | NCBI WGS metagenome assembly JAALOO01 (sample SAMN14085613, study PRJNA598686) | mite metagenome | biome: ENVO:01001000; feature: ENVO:01001002; material: ENVO:01001226; isolation source: single female mite from University of Michigan culture on fish food culture... ...
AGAGAGAGAGAGAGAGAGAGAGAGAGAGAGAGAGAGAGAGAGAGAGAGAAAAGAAAAAGAAAGAGAAAAATATGGACACACCCTCCGAAAGTGGTGATGGAGATAGTGTGCTGTGTGGGAGATGACATCCACTGAGTAGCACACTACTGCCTCGAGCACTGTTCACACAACTCCAAAGCACACACTCGACCTCAGTTTCGGTGGAGTGTTTGTCACCAGTTTTATTGAGTGTGCACTTTTCTTACATGGAACTCATGCAGTCAATGTGTTGCAACTTTTATTGCTATTTTTCAAAAAGCTTGTTTCGAATAAATCACCTTTTCTGCTGTGCAATTGATTTGCATTTAGGCGGTCGACAATGTTTCATCAAACACGATTCATAAAAGTAAAAAACAAAACTAGTGGGTCTGGCTAATAAATAATTGCTCAAAACAGTTCATTTCATGCATTGGTCAATTGAACTGCTGTCAGATCTGGCAACTATCGAATCGATTCTCAGACGACCTACTCTACCGGTGACACCAGTGTGAAGTGTGCACCAAATTGATTTCGATCGAACTTGATATACTTTCCTGGCGTTTTGTGGCCGATAATGAAAAGTGCTAATGATATGCTAACTGATTGGTTGACTCGCTCACTGATTGGCCCTTCAGAGTATGGCCACAGAGTGAACAGAAAGGCCAACCGCACAGACTGCATGTCAATTACAACATCGAACGACTCTTACCAACTTTGCTGCTCAGAAAAGTTTATTTGAGCCTTTCAAAATTGCCACCATCGAAGAACTCGCCAAAACCAGGCAAATTTCCGCAAAGCTGCTGCTGGTGTGGGCTAAGGAGCTCAAGAAGTATCGAGCCAATCGGAATCACTAAAAATAAATTGTTTTTATATAGAGTAGTGAGGCAAAGGGAGTCTTCCCAAAAGAAACTGCTGACACCGCCAGATCCTTTTTGCAGCTTGTTTGTAGTGTCTTCTGTCAGTGTCAGTTTGAGGCTTGAAATAAAAAAAAGTGAAAGAACGAAAGTGAAAAGCCAGACAAAGACATCAGTGGTGAAGACTGATCACCTCGAGTGCGTGTCTTACTAACTCAGCCACTGACTCAGTCATCCACCAGGCAGTACTCTGTTGAGTGGTGAAGAGAGGCAGCAGTCAGCACGTCAGCCTTGAATCAAATGAAAATGAGCTCTAATTAAGTGATGGTGTATTTGTTGGCCAATTAATTAGCTGGCTGGCACACTGCAGTGTCTTCGCTGAACGGAGTCGTGGGCACAACAGGCACACCACTGGTGCCTCTGCAAATGCACAGCCGCTGTCTGCACTGTCTCTGCTGGCAATGTCTTAGAAGTCTTATGTGCCTCCTCCATGTGTGTGTCTGTTTGCCTGCCTGCAGTCTTATCATTACGAATCACTTTATTTGATCGCCCATCTCGATGTGCGACACGATTAGGAGAATTATAGCGAGAGAGTGAGTGAGTGTGTCTTCTCGGAGAGTGATCTAAGCTGCATCAGGCAGCACCAGCACTAGCACCACCGCCACTGCCGCCACCACCATCAGCACTAGCAGTGGCACTTAAGCAGATCCTTTTTGGCGCGGCACCGGCGAGGGGCTGCAGCTGCGCTGGCTTTGCGGTGTTTGTGCTAATTCTGAACTAAAATGACATCTCGCTAATCGGAATGTTGCCACCAAATTGATGTCTGTTCTGCAAACAGCAGCATCAGCAGCAGCAGCCTAAAGTGCATCTTTTACTACTTCATCTTCTGCTTCTTCGGGCAACTGAAAACTGCAGCGACAGAGAAAGAGCGAGACTGGTGCTCCTTCGCCACCGCCGCCTCCTCAGTCTTGATCGAAGTCACTGTGTGTTCTAGTGTGCTAGGCTAGGCTGCCGACTTTGCAGACGCTGCCGTCGCCGCCGTCGCCGTTGCCGCCACCGCAAAGAGTTGTGGCCAGAGTGAAGGCTCTCAGTAAGGGGAACACTCTCCGGAGCAATTAGGAGAGAAGAAGAAGCAATGGTCACAACATCATCATCAGTTTATTAATATTCCTTCGACTAGGAGAACAGCAACCTACCGCCGCCAGTCAGTCAGTCAGTCAGTCTTGTGTCGTCGCCCCGTGTGTCTCCTCTGCGAGCTTTCCGTCAGTTTGTGTGTCTGTTTTTGTCGGCGGCTGTTCTCTGCTTCCGACATGTCACTATTGTCACAACTGCCCTTCTAAGCGAATGTACACAACAGCCTCATCACCGCCGCCGCCGCCGAGCTCACAGACCCCGCCGAACAGCCGTCAAAGAGGATGTCAAAATTACAGTGGAAATCGAAAGTGCTCATCGCGGTTATGGTCATTGCACTGCTGGGCGTCTTTTTCTGGCTATTCCTCTACACTGCCACTTCCAGTTACTCACAGTTCAAAGTAAGTGCTTCCCGCGGTCCAGTTTAAAATCAAATGATGTCAAGTGCTCACTTTCCCTCTCATCTTCTCTTCTTTCAGTACGCCATCACCATTGATGCTGGCTCGACGCACAGTAAGGCGATTCTTTTCAAGTGGAAAGTCGAGAAGTTAAATGACACTGGGCTGATAAAGCAGGTGCGCACGTGTGACATCAAACCGGGCATATCGTCCTTCACGGGAGATCAGCTGGAGAAGGCGGCTGATGGCCTGATGGAGTGCATCCACCAACTGGCCGAACACTTTGACAGTGCCACCTCACTGGAGCACGCCTTTGTTTACCTGGGCGCGACGGCAGGCATGCGAATGCTAAACCTTTCTGACTCTCAAACCAGTGCCAATCTTTTTCAGTCAATTCGAAAACGTTTTGTAGACTCTGGTCTGCAGACGAAACGAGTCTCCATAATCACCGGCAAAGAAGAGGGACTCTTTGCATGGGTATGCTTAAACTCCATCTGACTGTTTGGTTAAACTTTCTGCGCTCATTAGGTGGCAGTCAACTACTTGTCGGGCACTTTCTTTGACCACATCAAGGGGGTCAACTCGGAAAATCGCACCTTTGGTGTGTTGGACATGGGCGGTGCCTCGGCGCAAATAGCACAGCAAATTAGCAGCAACCTCAGCGGCAGTGGTGATGAGACGAATGATTATGTGCACATTCGCCTGTACGGCACCAACTACACCGTACACACGTACAGCAACTTCTGCTTCGGCACTGAGCAGGCACTGAGAAGGTATTTCTGCAAGATGGCATCCTGATTAGGCTGACAAGGCTGAAATTTGCATTTCAGATACTACAAAATCACTCGCAGCAAACATATCATCACCGACAAAAGCAAGTCTACGCAAATTGAAGCGCCCTGTTTGCCGAGAGGAGAGACACTTCCATTGGACTCACTCGAAGTGGACAATGTCTGCACTGCGGACAAGAGTGCAAAGTCAGCAGCAACAGATTCGGCGGCAGAGCAGCACAAAATTGAGCTGGTGGGCACGAGTGACTTTGACAAGTGCCAAGAGGTGGTCAATGAGATATTAGATCCGCAGACATGTGAAACAAATTTTCATTACTGCTTCAAAGAGTCGAGTCACCCCAAGGAAAGTACATTCTTTGCCATCTCTGCGTACTACTACCTGACAGATGTACTTAAGTTGAAGAATGAATTTTCAAACATTGACTTTTACCAGTTCTTGAATGCCACTCGCCATATGTGCGAGCGTTCAAGTGCCGAACTGAAGGCAATGCCAGGACTGAATGAAAAGTACCTCAACAAGTACTGCTTTCAATTGATTTATCTTCATAGGTGAGTGCTAGATAAAAGTGTTTTTAATATTAACTTTATTTGAACTGCTTTCAATCTACAGCACGCTGACCAAAGTGTATCATTTTGACGAGAAAACGTGGTCAAACTTGAGGTTTGCCACGTACATCAACGAAGCATATCTCGGCTGGGTTTTAGGATTCATGATCTCAGAGAGCAATGCCATCCCTCGCGAGGAACCACTACCTGAAATTCTGCTAGAAACCAATTTTTACACAATTCCAGTGAGCTTCCTCCTCATTGTCTTTGTCATTTGTGCCATTTGTATAGGGAGACAGTTTAAGATGATGAAGAAGATGAAGCCACAAGACAATCCTTCCCCTCCTCCTCCTTCTTCACTTCCAATGACCCAAGTTGCCTAGACTTGAACTTGTATTATGTACATATATCAACGTTTTTTGCAAAGTATTTTTTCAAATAAATTATTGACAGTACCGTTGCATTTCAAACTATAATTTCATTCATCGACGGCGCCTTTTTACGGAAAAAGTTTCTGAAAAAAGTTTTAAAACAGTACGTCGTTTATTAACGGGCCACGTGGCTCCGCACGTGGGTTTCAATTTGTTTTGATTTTAGCATTTTTTTCTCGTTTGCCGCCGATGGATTTGTAATTTGTGTAATCTCCAAATCAAAATGGCAATTACCAGGAGTAACTTGGAAGATTTTCCACGTTCGGATGGAGCAAAGCCGACTTTTGAGACTCGGAAAACTCTAGTTCGAGTTGAAAAAGATGATCAGCTTTTCAAAAGTAAGCATATAAATCTGTGCATTGATTTGTTAATTTATAAAATTGTTAAACGCGTTCAGGAAAGAAACCGGAAAATAACAAACAATTTGGCAAACAAAATAAAAAGAAACATCAAGCCAGGAAAAATGAATCAATCGCTCCTGCTCCGGCAAAACTTAGCAAAGTGGTCATTGAGAATATGACTTTATCACGGCTCGTTGAAGGTTTAACAATCTACGGGTGCATTTTAGAGATTGATGAATTCGAACTAAAGTTTTCCGTGACTGGTGGAGTTGTCATCAAAGTTCCCATCATGAATATATCTTCTCCGTATGCTAAGCTGATTGAAGATTTTGCCAACGATTCCTCTTCTGATACGCCTGAAATTGCCAAACTCAGTGCTCTTTTTCAAATCGGCGACTACTATCCAGTCAAAATTTTATCCAAAAAAGTCTGTGATCAGTTTGGTCACACTGAAATCATCGGCTCTATCAATCCAAAAGATATCTACAGCAATTTCTCAGCAAAAACAGTAAACAACCTTCATGATGGCTACAATCTGCTTGCAGCTGTTTCAAGCCTTGAGGATTACGGCTACGAAATGGACATTGGCGTTAACGGAGTAAAGGCGTTCTTGCCACTTGAAGACTTAAAGAAGAGTGGTTGCCAGACTAAACTGAACATCGGCCAGCTGATGCCCTGCTCGCTGCTGCGAAAAAATGAACGCAGTATTCTTTTGACAACAAACAAAAAACTGGCCAACAGCTCAATTGAACTCACTGACGAGCCTTCCATCTACTCGTACGTGCCAGGAACTCGCGTCAAATGCATCATAACTGAGATTCGGCCATCAGGCCTGGAAATTAGCTTGCCCGGGGGCTACAGTGGATTTGTGCCTCGGTATCACATTAGCGATGACATTATGACATTGCCAAATAAGTTTACCGTCGGAGATGCCGTCGATGGTCATGTGCTCTACATGCAACCTCATACCAAGCAGGTGTGCGTTTCCTTAAAGTCAAAACTTAGCAAGAAGTTGGTGAAAACCCTGGTAAATACAATTCAGCTGGGCCTCATCATCAAAGGAGCTGTCATCTGCGGTGTCGGAGAGTTTGGTCGTGTTCTTTTCAAGCAAGTTTGCCAATTTGAATTTTTATGAGCACTTTTTTATACTAACTTTATTCTTTACATTAGATTACCATCAAATAGCTATGCTGTTTCACTGAGAAAGAATCTGTGCGAGCCTACGGAATATGAAACATTGAAGCTGAACGGCCAGTTCGCAGTTGGAACGTCGCATCTTTGTCGCGTGAAAAAGTTCCACCTGTTTGACAACTTGATTGAGATTTCACTTAAGAAATCCTTCATCGAAGGAAATGATCTTTCGCCCAGTGATCTTGCAGTCGGTGCAATTGTGGAGGGAACAGTGAAGAAGTTTAAAGAAAACGGCATCTACGTTCGTCTTGGCTTTGGCCTCAACGGTTTCATACCCAACATGCACCTCACTGATGCACCTTTCGTCAACTTGGCTAAGAATCGCGAAAAGATGTTTGCTGAAAAGAAAACGCTCAAATGCCGAATAACTCGACTTGACACCACCACCAAAGTGCCGAAAATTTCACTTACAATCAAGAAGTCATTGCTCGCATTGAAAGAGACGGATATTTTCTCTGATTTTAGTGATATCAAACCTGGCATGTCTTCCACTGGAGTAGCCTGCCTGATCAACTCAAAGGGCGTTCTTTTGGAATTTTTCGGCCATGTCGCTGGTTTTATTCCACTCAAGTATCTAGCCACTTACCAGATTGATCATCCTGAAAAAGTATTCTCCATCGGTCAGCTTATCAAATGTACAGTCGTTTCAGTTGATGTACGCGCCCAGCGTATGGTCTGCTCTTTAATCGACATCAATGAGACAAAGAAGCTAAAACTTAACACTGATTTGACTGAGAAAAAGCTTTTAAATTCCAGTCTGCAAGTTGGCCAGATTCTTCGAAAGCTTAAAATCATCACAAAAACGGCAAACAAAGGCCTCGACCTCACCAACGATAAGCAGAATATTCAGGTTTTTCTCTCTTTGGCTCATCTTTCTGACAATACCTACCTGAGTCGCCTGCTCTTTACTGGACTCAAAGTTGGCGACGTAATCGATCAAGTGATGGTATTCTCAGTTGACTCGGCCAACGTTGTGACTGTTACTCGAAAAAGTTCGTTCATTGCCAGCAAGGATTGCCTTGTGACATCGGAGGATGATATTCAACTGAAGCAGCCGTTTCCAGCAGTTGTCCGAAATGTCACCCACAATGGCATCTTCTTTGAAACTCCGAACGCTCATTTTGGCGTGATTCGTCGCAAGTTTATTCAAGATGGATTTTATGAAGAGCCGCATAAACTTGGCCTCATTCGGGGGCAAACCATCTTTGTGACTGCTTTCGACCATGTGATTCATTCTGAAGAGGAAAACGATAAGGAAGAGAATGAGCACAAAAACGAAGGCAATCAACTCAAGCGGTAAATCAATTTCCCTTTTATTTTGTTTTTACTTATTTTTATTATCAACTACTAGGTTTAAGTTTTCAATGCGACTCTCTGACGTTTGGGACCGCGAGTCAGAGGCACAAGTGACATTAATGAAAAATTACCTAGTGGACTACTCGCTGGCTCTGCAGCGTTTTAAAGCCAAAGCCGCTACTGTCACCGAGAACTCGTCAACTGTGCCGGAGAATTCCTTTCACGCAGTAATGAACAAATTTATTTCTTACTCAATCGGCCAAGTAGTGACGTACGTCGTCACGAGCATCACCGATGAGCATATCGAAGTTAAGATCAGCCTGACGGGAAGCAAAAACGAGAGCACCGTGTCTGGCCTGGCGGTGAAGTACACTGACTTCAGTGACCTCAGTGTGTCGCACATGGGGAATGCCGTCGTCTGCGACTACGACTTTGACAGAAAGGCTCTCCTCGTCTTCATTCAACCGCAGCCTGCCAAAATCGTACGCCAGGTGAGGAATTCGCAGAAATCGAACAGCTTTGTGAAGAACATCAAGATAGGCCAGCTGATCAAGGGAACGGTTATCTACTGTGGACAGCGCTACGTGCTTGCGTCGCTCGGTGGCCATGCCCCGGGCGTCATTGCGTACATCCCTTCCAGGCGCCATCAAAACGATCTCAGTCAGATTGAGACGCTCTTCACAGTGGGGGAGGACTACCACTTCTCGGTGATGCACACTGACGACACCGGTCGTGTGATTGCTATTTTGAATACTGACGGCAAAAAATCTTCCAAGTCAAAAGGAGCTCAGAAGGAAACAGTAGCAAGCAAGAGCAGTAAGAAGGCAAAAACTGAAACGGTGAAAGAGGACTTGAAGAAAGTTGCAACGGCTGAAATCGTCAGGTAAGGGGGGGTTCTTTTTAATTATTACACATGAAATGACTTGTTTACTATTTTGCATTTGGATTGCAGTCTTGTTTCCGCAACAACAACAGGTCGCAAGTGCAACCCAAGCAAGGACGCCAAAGAAGCAAGTCAGAACGACTTTCAGTGGGATATTCCTGATCTGACGCCTAATCTGAATAAGAAACGCAAAAATGCCGCTGCAAGCGATTCTCTGAATGAAGGAGAAGATTGGGACAAGCTGCTCTCTGATAGTGATTCAGATGAGGAGGCAATGGGCAAAAAGAGGCGAAAGACGAGGGAGGAAAGAGGTGATGAGGCCCGTCAGAGAGAATCGGAGCTGAGGCAGAAGGAGATTGAGCTCAGCAACACCGAGCGAACTCCAAAGGACAAAAATGACTTTGAAATGGCTGTTCTGGCATCACCAAACAGTTCTCTCGTTTGGCTAAAGTACATGTCCTTTTACCTGGAAAAGGGCGACATTGCTCAAGCGAGAGCCATCGCTGAACGTGCTCTGGAGCGCATTTCATTTAGGTTAGCTCGTCTTTTTGCCACTTTTTATTGTACTTTATTTTATAATGCAACATTTTTAAACAACAGGGAAGAAAAGGAGAAGCTGAATGTGTGGATCGGCTTGATGAATCTGGAGAACACGTACGGTGATCAGGCGAGTATGGACGCACTCGTGGAGAGGGCGATCAAGTACAACGACCCGAAAACGATCTACCTTCAGCTGGCGAGCATCTACGACAGCTCTAACAAGAAGGAAAAGGCCGAACAGACGTACCACTTGACGCTTAAAAAGTTCAAGCAAGACAAGTCGACATTGATGGAGTTTCTCGTTTTCTACATGAGCAACGAACGACTAGAGTCTGCACGCAAGCTCTTTCAGAAGTCGCTGCTCACGCTGGAGAAGCGCGATCACGTGGATGTCATTTCCAAGTTTGCACAACTTGAGTTTCGCTACGGAGACAGCGAAAAGGCGAAGACGATCTTTGAGTCGATGCTGGCCACCTACTGGAAGCGTCTCGACCAGTGGTCTATCTACATTGACATGCTGGTGAAGTACACTCTGGAGGAGAGCAACCTTGACTCGGTCGAGTTTGTGCGCAACATTTTCGAGCGCCTGATCACTTTCAAGCTGCCGCCGCAGAAGATGAAGTTCATTTTCAAGAAGTACTATGACTTTGAGGCAAAGTTTTCTTCGGAGAACTCGGACAATCTCGACCGAATCAAGCAGAAGGCCTTGGAATACATTGAGAGTGACATATTTTGATCGATCACTCTCTGTGTGTCACACTCAACCGCTCGACCGCCCAGTACACGACACTGTTCACTCTTTTAATTGCTGTAATTAATTGACTATTATTTGCATTGAACTTTAATAGACTATTTTTGCTCTTTTAACGACAAGCTCGCTGCGCAGTTTTTTTGCTGCCATCAGTCGATGTCTCACTTTTTTTCTATTCCCGGGCACTGTGATTGGCGGTATGTGTGTTTGTGTGTGTTTGTGTCAGTCAGTCAGGCAGTTAGGAAATGCAATTTACAATTTATAGTTCGACCGAACCTTACCCGTCGAAGAATGGCTGCTTGTTCATGCCAGGTATGTTCTCTTTCTCAGCGCGGTCACTGTTAGCTTGCCAATGGCAGCTACTAATCAGAATATTTAGCAGCAGCAGCAGCGGTCGGAGCAGCGGCGCATCGATGTCATTGGACGTGTCAGTGGACTGTATGTTGTCCTCCCTGGACTTGTTTGTTTTGCTTTGTTTCGCCTGCTGTCGTTTTTCAATTAGCCCACCGTATAGCTTTCATCTTCGCCCCTAGGTGCCTCATTGAGCGCACAGCACGAAGTCATCGCCGCGATGACTCTCCGCCGACCGTTCTCTCTCGCTCTCCCTGTCTGGACGTCTTCTCCCTCTCCTCGTTCTCATTCTTTCACTCTTCAGACTGCTCACTCTCTCTCTCTCTCTCTCTCTCTCTCTCTTTCCTATTCTCAATCGGTATTCTAATTAACCAAAGGAGCTATTCCTCTTGGCGGTCATTATGATGTGTTTGTTTTTCTCGGACTTGTGGATAGTTCAAATCGTCAATAAAAGATTTGCACCACAAGTTCTCGCTTTCGCTGAACGGGGGCGATCGCGAGAACTACTATCGGGAGAAGCACGAGAACGCTGGCGCAGCTCGAAGCCAAAGTGAAAGCAAGTTGGCACCAATGGCCAGAATAGTGGCTCAACTGCCAAACTGACCACTACTGGACAACTGCACCAATGTCAGATTCTCCAGACCTCTAATTTGCCTACCTCTGAGTTGTGGGCTAATTGCAATTTGCCAAGTTGACATGCTCACCCTGATAAGAATCAGCACTGGTGAAGGACAATGCAACAAGTGGTGGTGGTGGTGGTGGTGGTGGTGGTGGTAGGCTGCCATCGCCCTGGCACGCACTGCCCGCTACGGAACAGATATCATTTGCATAGACAGACTGAGACTGAGAAAGAGAGTCAAAGTCAGAGGTAGTCGCCAGTGCAGTAGTCTGCACACACGTCTGTCAGATTGTCGGTGATGAGGATGGCGATGGTGGTGGTGCTCTTAGTCTTGGTGGATGCCATTTAGCTGTGGCACAGCTTGCACTGCCACACAAGTCACCATTCTCCCGGCTATAAAATGACAAAAAGATGACAAGTAATTTAGCAATTTCAACAATGTGCTATTTTGGTGGCATACACCTCCTCAAACGTACCTTTTTCAAAAAATATCTACGCTGCTTATCACTTTCTTAGGAATTGCTGCTGTTTGGGATGGCTAAAACGAGTTGTTGTTTTCCTACAAACTCCCTGTCGCGACGGTCGTGCCAGCCAGCGATATTGTTAGTAGTTGTGGTTTCCCTTATTGATGATAATAACTGAGTGTCATGTGCTTTGTTTACCTATCGCCACCAAATGCCCATATCCACGTGCTTCAATAGACTGTTTGGCAGGCAATGTCTCACCCAAGTGCATGTACCTTTGTCGCCGCCGGTGACGTAAGACTCACACCAAGACTCAGACTTCAGACTTGCACTTTGAGGTGGCAATCGCAGTTGGGTCCTAATTGGACCGCAGGAGACGCTCTCTGCGGCAGCAGTGGACATGTTGACAGTGCCAGTGACCGATGACAACTGTGTCTCAGTGGTGGCGAACAATGTCCTCCACACAAGGTGTTCCCACTGGTGGACAGTCAGACAGTCGGCAGTGTGGAGAGTCTGTGAACAGTCTGGCACCTCGGACACAGGCACTTCTCGCTCGAAGTGTTGCTGCTGTTCACTCGGAGTGTCCACTTGAGTTGAACAATCGCCAACATCGGTGACTGGTCATGCTTTTCGGCGCGTCAAAGCTGGCAGTAGCCACTACTGCTTCTACCACAGCGAGCTAGCCTGATGCAAAAAATTCTTCACTCTGATTTATTTAGACAATTCGCCGAAGAGCTACAACCGCTGCCCACCACCATTGCCAGCACCACTACTACTTCATTGCCATTTGACCCATGTTAGTGTTATGTCCACTGTGTTGACCGATTTGCTCGTTTCGCACATTATCTAACCGAAACGAGTTTGCTTCGCATGAAAACCTTTCCTTTCTTTAGACTTAATATTTATTGACACCGTCTAGAAGGCTCCATTGTCACGTGTATTGTTTTATTAGCAAGTCTGTGTATTAGTTTACAATAAATTTGCCTTTCGTTCTGCTCTCAATGCACTCTTCGAAAAGCTGAAAGTTGTGCTTGAGAAAAGCTTGTCTACACATACTTTACAGCCCATCAAGACACTTTAATTGCTTAGCCAGCTTTTCCGCACTACTTCTGACCGATGAGAAGAGACAAACTGAAAAAACTGACTAAGCAGATCGTGTTCGATTTGGTCCTTAACCTGCATTTGGATTTATGTAATTCAGTGTTGGTTAACGAACAAATTGACCACCTCATTGCTGGCTAATTACTTTGTCTACTCTTCTCTCGGCACACCGTGCTTGGACAATCAACGGTGATGGTGGTGATGGTGGTGGCATATAAGCTGCGGCAGATTTTGTTGGCTGTTGTGATCTGAACTGAAGTCTCTTCACACGTTCGACCACTTTTTGACACATTGGGCAACGGTCAGTCGATGGTGAGCAGCATCTGCTCGCCTTTGTTTCGCTGTGACTATGCGTCTCGTGGTGCATTGCCGCAGTGAAGTCATAACAAAAAACTTTCATTTTTCTTTAGCAATGTTTATTGACAGGCGAATTGCGATCACATGCAACCGCGATGTCGTGGTCTCAAGCGCAAGTACGGCACACACTCAAACACTAAAACACTGAGAGTGTCTAAAAGAGATTGAGCCCACCACCGCAACTTCTGAAGTCTGCTGCTGCACGCAAAACGAGGCTTCGGAAAAGAAACATTATTAAGACAAAAGCGACCACGATATGATCTGCCGGCAGAAGAAAGTGGCTGCAAAATAAAACACAAATTTCTCTTTTTCTCTTTCCTGAACGGAGACGTAAGAGAGAAAGAGGGGAGAGAGGACGAAGGAGCACACTGGCAGAGTGGTCAAAGAATTTACGTACCGGCGCTGGAGGCGATCTCAAAATTTGAATTAGCCAGCCTTGTGAGCTTGCCATGCTTGAAACAATGGCTGCACTGTTCAGCAGCCCTGCACACTGGCACAAGGCAACGAGGCGGCAGCAGCAGCAGCGACTGAGGGGGCGAACAATGGTTTGGAGTCAATGAAGTGGGCGACTGGAGGGTATTGCTCACCAAGGCCAGCGCACAATCACACGTGAAGGGAGGCATGCATGCACTCACTGACAAGTGTCATTCGGCGCGTGTGACCTTTTTCCGTTACATCCTAATGCTGCCATTGTTGCGCTGCTCTGAATGCTGCTTTGATTCAGTCTCTCTCCCTCCCTTTCTCTGTTTTTGGTTTGTTTGCATTCAGCAGCCTTAGTGAGAGCACCCTGCGTGCGCCAACGGCCAAATTGGCCACTTTCAATGGCCAAAACTCAAACAGTGGGTGCACTAATGATTTCTATCTAATCGATAGGGCAGTGGCAATATTATCTCTAATTATTATGCAATTCATCAGTAAAAGTGACTGCCAGTGTGCTCTTGAAAAGGTCGCATCATTAGTATTTGAATGCTAGACAGAAGAAGAAAAAAAGAACAATGGTTACTTTTAATTAGGCGTTGCTAGATGTTCATTAAGAGCAATTATGTCAATTAATTACTACTTGCGCTGGCGCACTAGCGTCTGAAAGTTGGACCTAGGCAAGTGTGCCACTCGGTCGACCTCAGTGCAGTGCTGCAGTCAAAAAGATGAACCTAATAATTAAAGACAAAGCACAGAATGCCTTCCGACACCTCACTGCCACCCTTCAAATTACCCAGTCAGACCACTGGAGCACACTGTGCGACAAAAGTTCTTTTTAGACTGTGCATTCTTGGTTAAATTCTCTCAGATTTCACTCATATTTTTTTGCAAAAATGCATATGTGCTGTTGTTGTTGTAGCTGAATTGTTCTCCCTAGCCGCACAACTGACTTGCGGCTGACCATATAATTTTGCCCTTCAGTATCCTTTTGCATTATACAGCAAAGAGGATCACCGATTAATTTGATGCGATCTGATATTCTAATATTAAAAGGTGAACTCAAAAAGCAATGGGTGAAAAACGATGGGGCACAAACGAAGTAAAGTGCTAATGTGACTATGCAAGAGCAATTAGCAACAATGATGATAGTTCTGGCGAGTTTAGTGGCGTCGTACTTTCAAAATTACAGGGTGACCAAACACAGGCAAGAACTGAGTGACTCGGCGTTGACCAGGACGAGCAGGGCAGAGGAGCAGTATGATTAGTGGCTCTTTTATGGGGAATAACACCCAGCAATCTCTCTTTGATGATCTGCCGCTCAGTGCTCGGCGGCGTGTGCTTGGCTGCCGTTGCTGCTGCTGCTCATTCATCGATGTACACTCCGGTGGTGGCCAGTATCTGCAGAGTGACTGAGCAATAATGTGGACTCTTTACTTCCTTAACACTTTCCTCTCTGTTTACGCAGCACAGAGAAGGCTAACGGTGGCCAGACAGTACTGAAGGTGACCGCGTAATTGGCTTGTCGCGTCCACCCTCCAGGTACCATTCACTCACTTACTCACTGAAATGGCACTCTTTTTTGTTGTTCTGTTTGTTGATCGCCTTTCACGTTAGATAAGTGCAACTCGACACCTGCACAGTTCATCTGCATACTGTTTTTCTTCTTCAAGAGGGAGAGATAAACGATCTGCACTTGTCCATTGACAAGAAGTCAGAGGCAATGGCTGCCTGTCTGCCTGCTTTGGTAGATTGATTTGCCTTATCAGTGGCAATCAAAACGAAAATCTCAATTTCAAAGTTTTTTAAGCGTGTCGTTCTTTTAGCAGATGAGCCACTGATGCTCGAGAACAGAAGCAAACAGTGCTCAGGTCATACTGCACACATGCGCGCTTGTGCAGACCGTGGCTAAGTTCATTTGCACAGACGAGCCCATTTGCTTAATTATCACAGTGACTAATTTGAAGAGAGAGAAAGCACAGTTCCACAGTGAGCAATGATAAGGAGGACAGTGAGGCAGCAGCAGCAGCAGCTTCTCCAGTGGTTAGGACAAGGTGTTTTGACCATGAGTCTCACCGACTGACGGGACCGAGTGAGTGACGCGCGTGCACCGGCAGACTGAGCCACAGAGTGAGAGACAGAATTAATTATTGTGCTCATGACCGGTGGAGACGATTTGGTGCCATTAGGCGATGGCCAGTGACCAACGATCAGTGTCTGCCTGCCAAACACTTCCACTCTGCTTCTCTTTAATTAATTATCTGCTGCCGATTCTCTCCTTCCTTTTCTTTGTCTTCTGCAAACATCTGTTCTTTCTTTCTCTGTTCACTATCGGCTCACCAACTGCTGAAGCACACAGTGAGACAGATTAATATCACCGTAATCACGAGTCACCGGACCAGGGCACCTTTGTGGTCTTCGATTGGTCATCAATCTCAAGGCAGATTCAAATCCACAGAATGTTGCCATCCTCAGATATCAGAACTTTATTTTCAAACGTCAGCTGTCTACTGATGCTGTTGCTGTTCACTACTTTTCATCTGGTCTACTTTGCCTCCAGTACTGTTCTGCCGGATCATGGTCCTTGGCGGCAGCAAAGCAGATTTTTCCCATCGCCATCAGCTGAAGTAGCCTCATTTCCACAGCCACCACCCTTCCAAGAAACTCCTGTGACAGTGGCCTATCGATTGACTGTATCGCTTGGAGACGACTCGAGTGAGAGCAAAAATACGGCGTCAGCAGAGAACAGACACTCATCGGCCGAGTCATCGATGATGCTTCTATGTCCAGACAGCAATGAGCTACTGTCGGCTGAGCAGGTCTGCGATGGCCAAGTCCACTGCCCAGGAGGTATTGATGAATCGAAACTGGCATGTGAACTGCATTTGAGAGGACGAAGAAGCCAATTTGAGGCTGCAGAGCAAGTAAACATTCTCTTCTACTTGGCCGCTGCAGTGTCAGTCGTATTCTACCTGCTTTTCATTCTCATTCTCCTGGTGCACGGTATCGGGGTTTGGCAAGCTCTGAAGATGCAGACAAGCGTAGAGCTGTCCTCTATTAGACCTTCCAAAGGATGCCTGAAGAAGAGAAAAGAGTCATTACTGCAGCCAAGTGCAACTGTCCCTTAGAGCTCAATTCTGAGCGACGTCCAAAGTGACGAGTCGTCGGCAGACAGTAGTCAGTACCAGTACTTAGTAGTTGTTTTCTGCAACATTGCCGCTAATAAACACGCCATTTTGAAGTGTGTCTAATCGATAATTATAAATGGATCGATTGCCAGCCACTGTCTGTGACAGGCACTGAAAAAGAGCTCAGTGAGATGCGTGCAAATGCGCTAATGCATGCTAATGGATGCTGGCAGAGTCAGCGCCAGTGCCAGTCTTTCCGTTTCTGTGTAGGCGAGAGCTCTTAATCTGCCATTGACAACTGTTAATTAGCGCTTCTGATGAGTTGGCAGTGT
>JAALOO010001458.1_pt1 | contig 15931 bp, 12 predicted proteins | sample 7257641 | NCBI WGS metagenome assembly JAALOO01 (sample SAMN14085613, study PRJNA598686) | mite metagenome | biome: ENVO:01001000; feature: ENVO:01001002; material: ENVO:01001226; isolation source: single female mite from University of Michigan culture on fish food culture... ...
TCTATTTTTAAAAACCTTTTTTGAAAATGTATCACATGGTTTCCTAACATTCTGATAAAAAAATGGGGCGAATGTTGTGATCACTCTTTATTTTAAAAAAAATTTTAAAGTTGTTGAAACAATTTAAAATTTAGCTACAAAAAGTTATATTTACGATTTAATGTTTCATATGCTAAAAAATTCGTATTATCAATCTTTTTTAACTCAGTAAATTTTTTAATAGTTTTTGATTTTTGATTTTGATTAATTGTTTCTAATTCGTTTAAAAAATTTTGAGGAATAGTTTTGCAGTCAAAGTTAAAAAAACATTGTTGATGTTTGCTGAGACTGGCAGCTACATGACAGGGCAATGTAGAAAAGATAAATTCTTTTTTAAATGGATCACCATCTAGTTCAATAATTTTGTTGTTGATTCTAAAAGTGACAGAGCGATTCACAAAATTAACGTAAATGCCAATAACATCACCTGGATTCCATTCAGGTTGAAAAGCTTTAAATTTGTATTCCTTATTATTCATCCACACACATTTGTTGTATACATCAATTCCAATTGAAAATTTATTTTTACCAACAGTTTCATTAATATTCATTTGTTCGACAGCCAGTCCAATTGTCATTGAACCTACTGTAATAATAATTACTTCAAAGTAAAATGAAGGTGGATTAATTACAAAATCATAACGAAATGTTTCATATTTATAACAAAAATTAGTTCGAATCATTAAATTAAAAAAAGAAACAAAAAATTGTCCGTTGTCAGATACTTTAAGTTTAAATTTTTGTTTGTTCGCATTATTATTTGTTGTTTGTGAAATGGATCGCAAATAATATTGTAAGTATTGATATAGTTGTAGTTGAGCCAAATTCTCTTTAACTTTTAGATTTTTTAATGCATTTTGGCTATCAAAATAGTTTTTCCAAATAAAAAACGGAGGTTTTTCATTTTTATTAAATGCGTTTATCAAGTTTTGTTCTAGTTTGTTTATTTTTAAGAAGTTTAATTTTTTATATTCGGTTTGTAAACTTTTAAATGAGTAATACTGACACCAAGGATTAGTGGAATGGTTTAATACATAATAAAAAAATACTTCGCATTGTTTTTTTAAATATTCACAACACAAACAATTTTCAAAAAAATAGGATAAAATTAGACAAATATAATGAATTTTTGTTTGGTTTTTGAAACTATTGATTTTAAAATCAGTTGTTTGAAAAAAAACAAAAATGTAATTTATAAAAAATAAATGATAAGAAAAATCATTAAAATATTTGTTTTCAAGAATTAAAAAAATACATTGATCAAATTTGTTTAATTTATTAGTGTCAGTTGTTGTTTTAATAGTTTCTACGATTGATTGCAAAAACCGGTAATCCCAAAAAGTATCCTTATTGTCTAAATTTTCAAAAACACTTGATAAATAAAATGCAATTTTTTCTAAATTATTATCATCATTTATCATAATTTGTATATTAGTTACTTTTTTATCAAATTGTTTTTGTTTTAAATCGCTAAAACGAAAAAGAATTTTTATTTTTGTTTGGTTAAAATCAAATACTTGTAAACTTCTTTTTTTAAAATCTATTTCAGTTTTTTCCATTTTGCAAAACCATTCAATGTTATTTTTGATTTTTATTTGAAATAAAGATGATTTTTTAATAGCCATTGAATAAAACGTTTCATAATGTTCATTAGGTGGATATTTAAACGGCAAATCTCCAAAATTTACTCGAATTTTTTGTCCAAATTCAACTATTGTTAGCGAAAAAATTGGCAAATTTTTTAATATATTGTGATTATAACCAGCAATGACATGTTGTCCATTAAAGAAAATATTTATTTGTTGCTCTACGTTTACATAGCAACTAATGATATCACCAGACTGTGCATTTGGTAAGCAAAAAACTAAAGATCGATCATCATTTAGTAAACTATTGTTATTATAATGTAAAATATCTGTTTTTGTAAATTTGGTGATCCATCCTGTTTGTATTTTGTCATGAAAAATGTTTTGTAGAATTTCTATTTCATAAAAATAAGCACCTTTGGTTATTTCAAAAGATGAAAGCACATATAAACTGTCTGGTATTTTTTTCCATTTTTTTAAACTTTCTATATAAATTTCACTATATTTTTTGGCATAATTGTTATACGTAATTGTCCAAAGATCATCATCATCTGTTAAATTTTCTAAAAATTTGTTACTAAAATTAGTATCGATTTGTTTTTCATTAGTTTCTGTTTGCAGTTCAAAACTTGTGACATCTGAATCTGAATCTGAATCTAAAATTGAATTTGAATCTGAATTTGAATCTGAATCTGAATTTGAATCTAAAATTAAATTTGAATCTGAATCTGAACTTAAAGTGTCATTTTCAATGTTTTCCATGTTTTAATGTTAATTGTTTTAAAAATATTGATTTATAAAAGGCGAAACTTTCATTAAGTGCATGCTCGCAACTACGAACACAGGAAACGCCACCATGCGTAAGAGAATGACCACCAAATTTTTTTAGGCACTCTCGAGCAAAACTGCTTTGGCTAAACGCCAATGCAAAAAAATTGCGCGTAGTGTGAGCCTAGCCTGTAAAAAAAATTAAAATTTTTATTAAAGTTAGATGATGTTTTTATTTACATTTTTTAATTTTTAAATATGCGTTTTAAACAATTTTCAATTAGTGAAAAAACAGGTTGAGACGAAGGCCAGTAGATACTGACAGAACTACGGCAAGGTAGTAGCAATAACAAAATAACAATTGCCAAAAAATATAAAAGCAACTACATACAATACAAAATCACATCAGTTAAATGTCATCACTCAGTGCAGGTTCAATTATCCAATTTGTCACTGTTCAAAATTTGTCTACAGTCATTAAAAATCTCATTGTTCAACAACAGTTAATTTTGAAATAGATTAAGTAAAAAATAGAATTAAAATACAATTTTTTAAATGGTGATAACAGCAATTTATAAAACTTTCAAAAACAAAATCAATATAGTTTGTATTTTGCTGCATAAAGCTAAAATATATCAAAAAGCGTTTCTTAGAAACTATTTGATTTTAAGATTAACATAAAAATCTAAGTTTGTGTTCCCTCTAATCATGGTGCAAACCGTACAAACTGAGTGCCACTTTACTTTTCCCTCCTCTAAAACGCATTTATATCATTTTTGCGTTTTATTATCACAAAAAACAAAAAAGTCAAGCCGTTTAAACTAAATATCACAAAAAAATTTACTTTTTCTTTTTCAACTCCTCCTCCTTTTCCTCTCTATAATCTTCCTCATCATCACCATCCTTCTCCCCCTCCTCCTGATCCTCATCAGCAAAGAGCTCAGAAATGAGCATGTGACTCGTTCTCCAGCCACTTGACTTGGCCGCCTTAATCAGCTCCTCTTGAGAGGCCTCAGCAGTGGTCGCCGCCAATCGCAGTGCCTCAAAACGACATTCCACCTTCTCCTCCCTGACCAGCTGGGCAATCTTCTGAAGCCTGGGCGAGCTCCTCTTTAGCCTTTTCAGCTGACACTCTTCAGCGACGTAGTTGAGGAGAAAGACGGCGTAGAGGAGGGACAGCTGCAGACTGGTGAGCTCCTCCGGCGGCAGGTAGTTGCTCTCCGAGGATGATCGATCCACGTAGAGTCGGCCTTCGAGATTGAAGCTCACTTTGTTGTCCTTCTTCTTCCTAAACTGACTCATCGTCAGGCGGTACCACCGCTGAGAGCGGTCGCTAAAGTGAAAGAGCGAACTTGGCTGCGAATTATCTGATGATTGTTGTCCTATCTCGTGGTCCGAATTTGACTCGAAGCGGCCATAGCTTAGTTGGAGGTTCGAAAAGAGCCGATCACGGCGATCGGCGTTGAGCAGCCAGACGTTCTCGCGGGAGTTCACCGAGGCCACCGAGAGTTGGTGGTACTTTTTGGAGGTGTTTTGAGATGTCGACATCCATTTTAGAGAGTCTTCACCGACCAACAGCTCCTCGAAGAAGATCGCCAGGCGGTTGGCGTTGAAGACGTCCAGGCGGACGGCGCGGACGGCGCGGTAGTTGGCGTAGACGTGCGTCGCCGTGGAGAGGAGGAAGAGGCACCAGATAAGGCTAAAAAGAAACAGAAAAAGAAAATGTTGTCAGCCAAAAAGGTAAACAAAATCAGACTTCTTACAAAGGCCTCTCCGAAACGAGGGGAATGATCAGCAGACTAAAGGCCAGAGCCGCCAGGTTGACCATCCGCTCCTGGCTGTTGTCCTTGGCGCTGACGTCGGCGAGGTTGTTGCTCTTTGCTTGCTATTTAGAAATCGAAACTCATTAGCCTTTTTAAACCAAAACAAAGGCTTTCCATTCTACTCACATGTTGCGTCAGAGCGGCTCGGGTCGCTCCGCCGGCAATTCCCACCAGAGATCGAAGGACACCGGAAAAACATTGCACCAGGGTGAAGTAGAGGCCGGAAAGGGCGGGGCTGAAGAGGTCGACGGCGATGGCGCAGTCGTTGAGGAGGTCGGCGAAGAGGCGCCACCGTTTGCAGTAGGAGTCCATCTTGGTGCACTGGACGGTGGCGAAGACCAGCGAGCCGATGATCGAGGTGCCGTCTTTTAGAAGCCATGTGACGGTGGCGGCGAGGACGGTGGCACTTCCGTCGCCGACGCCCACTCCTAATTAAAGGTTTTTTTAGTAAAAGATTGAGAAGTTTTTAGGCTCTTCTAAATTACTACCTTTGAAGATGGCCGCCGTCGCCAGGTTGTTCATGATGCTGCTGGCGAAGGCCTGCACCGAGTCCCACAGCTGGTACTCGAGGTAGTCATCGCTGACGCTGTGCGGGTAGCCGCTGGGGAGGAAGGCTTTCTATTTGGGGGAAAAGGATAATAAGTTGTCATGTCAGAAAATGATATCAAAACCAGAAAAACCCAAGCTCTCCTACCTTGAACACAAACAGAATTCGGAGGTACAGCAGCTTCAGAGAGAATTTCTTCATTTTAGAACTGAAGAGATGATGCTGATTATAATGCTGATAATATTGAGATCAGATAAAGTGCTTGAGAAGATCTTCTAAATGACTAGGACGACCGGCGACAGGTGGTCTGAAGATGTCTTTGCCGGTGGAGTTTCTGTCAACCACCAGCTGGTGTTTACAAACGAAGATGAGCAAGTGAAACAGGACAACTCCTCGAAAGCACATCTCATCAAAAAGAAAAAATGAGGTTTTTGTTTCTTTTTCGAAAATCAGAAACTAGGCGTGGCAGATTTTTTTGCTATGACTTTTTAATAGAAAAAAGAGATTGGCGTAGAAATTAAAATTGAAAAAATACAGATAATAAGTTGATGATAAGATAAGATTGGATTGGGTATCCTAACGATTGGAAATCAATGGTGGGTATGATGTGGGTATTCCATTGAAGAAAGGATTGCAAGGGTTGTTCCTCTTCTTCTTCTTCTTGACATTTAATTATGATAATGGACAACCGGAAGTTAATTTCTGTTTCTTTCATGTTATTATAATGATAATAAGAAAACGCACTTTGATATTAACAAACAAAAAGGGGGATAGAAAGAGATGGACAAAAGAATGTTGTTGCACAGTGTTAAGAAAGGAAAATATAAAATAAGCAAGCAAAAATTAATAAATTGGTTAAATTGATCCATATTCTTTGAAGTTCTTGTTGTTGCTGTTGTTGTTCTATTGCAATGGATATTGCAATGGGTTGATGTGAAAATGTGTGTGTGTGTGTGTGTGCTAGATTTGTGTGGTAGATAGCTTGAAGGAGAAAGAATAGAAGGGTGGTCTGAACAAAAATTTGGTCGATATGATGATGAGGATGATGTTGTTGATGATGTTGTATGATCTTCCTGTTTCCCCTCCTTAGTAGTACGTCTCCATCTCGACCCAGCCGCCGGGGTTGCGGCGAATGATGTACCGACGGACCTCGTCGTAGATGAAGATGAGGATGCTGAAGGGAATACCGACTAGCCACCAGTTGAATCTGAAATTTTGATAAGAGATTGATTAGAATTTTATAAGTTTTTGATAAGAATTTGATAAGATTTTGATAAATTATTTAAAAACACTCACTTCAGCGGGTACATGCGCAGCGCCTTGTCCATTCCCGGGCCGTAAGAGAGGAAGGCGGCGAGCAGCGTCTCGAAAAGCAGGCCAAAGTTGAGGGCGTGGTTGCTGGGGAAAGTGAAAATAAAAAAATTAGTAAACTCAAAATTAAAAAAACGTTCCAAACACTCACTTCATTCCCTGGTGAACCAGCGAGTTTCGTCGCGTCTTGCAGATGATCAGATCGGCCCACTGGACGACGACAATCTAAACAACAACAATAAAAACATAAATTAGCCTTAAAAACATTTTCAAATAATAAAAAATTTCTTACCGTGACAAAGAAGGCCGTGTGGCAGGTGTACTCGAGAATCTTCCGGTTGTTGTACGTCCACTCCTGCCCGTAGGTGTCCTGCAGGTCGTTGTAGCCCTTGGAGTCCCACTTCTCGCGAATGCCGGGCAAATCACGCGGCCAGAAGCCATTTTCCGCCATGATGACGAAATAGGTGAAAAAGCCGGCACTTGCCTGCATCATGCCGATCTGGCCGTAGGACATTGAGATAAGGCGCTCATTGACCAGTTTGTCCTTTTGGGCGTCTCGAGGTTTTCGTCGCATGATGTCCGATTCGGCTTTCTCGTAGGCGAGCGAGATGGCGGGCACCATGTCGGTGCCGAGGTCGATGCAGACTGGAAAAATGATGGGGAAAAAGTTAGTCGAAAATTTCAATAAGTTTTAGCAAAACTTACGAATAGTGACAGTTCCGAGAGGGAGGGGAATTCCCACCAGAATGAAGAGGAGGAAGGGCGAAATCTCCGGAATGTTACTGGTCAGCGTGTAGGCGATCGACTTCTTCAGATTGTCGAAGATGAGGCGGCCCTCCTCGACGCCGGTGACGATGGAGGCGAAGTTGTCATCGAGGAGGATCATGTCGGCGGCCTGCTTCGAGACGTCGGAGCCGGCGATGCCCATGGCAATTCCAATGTCAGCTCGCTTGAGGGCCGGTGAGTCGTTGACGCCGTCGCCGGTGACGGCGACGATTTGGCCTGGAAAATAGGAAAAAGTTAAAAATTTTAAAGTTCTAAAAAGAGTCAAAACAAACCTGCTCGCTGATTCGACTCCACAATGACCAGCTTCTGCTGGGGCGAAGTGCGGGCAAAGACCACTTCGGTGTGCGTCGCCAGAATGTGGTCCAGCTCTTCGGTGGCCATGTCCTACAAAAAAAGTTCAAAAGAGTATTAATAATTAAACTCCAAAAGCTTTTTAAATCTTTTACCTTCAACTGCGCTCCATTGACGACAATGGCCTTCGCCTCGCTCGGGTCCACCTGACTGACGGGAACGCCCAGGCGCTCGGCAATGTCCTCCACCGTCTCGGTGCCCTCGCTGATGATGCCCACTGACTTGGCGATGGCCTTGGCGGTGATTCTGTTAAAAGGAAGAGTTGATAAGCCGATGATAAAGATTTGATAAGCAAAAAAGAACACTTACGGGTGATCACCGGTGACCATGATGACCTTGATGCCGGCGGAGCGGCACTTGGCGACCGCGTCAGGGACGGCGGCTCTGCAGAGGGGAGGGTCGAAATAGAAATCGAAATCAAAACATAAAAACAAACCGCAAAAAGTTTGCTCTTACCTCGGCGGATCAATCATCGACATCAGTCCGAGGAAAGTGAGGCCATCCAGGGGAAAGTTGGCCTTGTCGCCGTCCACGTTGAAACTCGTTCCAATGGGGTAGTCCTTCGCCGGAAGTGGGAGGAAGCAGAAGCCGATGACGCGCTCTCCCAGCCCGCCTAGCTCCATGTAGGCCTTGTTGAAGTTCTTCACGTACTCCTCGTTCAGCTTCTGCACCTGGCCGTTGACCATGATGGTGGCGCAGCGGTCCAGAATGCGCTCCGGGGCGCCCTTCATGCAGATGACGTAGTTGGAGCCGTCGCCGTAGCGGTCCGAGTTGTTGGCGTTGATCTGGTTCACAGTCACGTGGTACTTGTTCGTGGAGTTGAAGGGAATCTCGGCGGCTTTTCGATTTTGCTCCCGAAAAGTGATCACCTGGCCTTCAATCAGCTCCATCGACTTGAGGATGGCCGACTCGGAGGCGTCGCCGGTGCACTCGCGCTTCATCACCGGAATGTGATCTTGGCCGGGGAGAAACTCGGCTCGGCTGCAAAGTTGGGCGACCAGAGAGAGGGGGCGGAAGGTTTTGGCGGTTCGATTGAAGCTGGATCGGGTCTGCTCCTCGGTGGTGTCCGCATCGAAGATGGTGTTGTCGAACCAGAGATGGCTGACGGTCATTCGATTTTGCGTCAACGTGCCGGTCTTGTCGGAGCAGATGGTCGAGGTGGAGCCCAACGTTTCGACGGCCTCGAGGTTCTTCACCAGGCAGTTCTTCTTGGCCATGCGCTTTGCGGTGAGGGTGAGGCAGACGGTGACGGTGGCCAGGAGGCCTTCCGGGACGTTGGCGACGATGATGCCGATGAGGAAGATGACGGCATCGAGCCAGTGGTAGCCGAGGATGAAGGCGATGATGAAGAAGGAGACGCCGAGGAAGACGGCCACGCCAGTGATGATGTGGATGAAGTGCTCGATCTGCGAGAAAAGGAAAAGGAGAGCGAAAAAAAACGTAAACAAAAAGTAAACAAAACCTCAGCCAAAAAAATGTTTACCTCTCTCGCAATCGGCGTTTCTCCCATTTCCAGCCCTGAAGCGAGGTTCGCAATTCGACCCATAAAGGTTCGATCTCCGGTGCTGATGACAATGCCCCGGCCTGTTCCTTCGACGCAATTCGTCGAGAAGAAGGCAATGTTCTTCGTCTCCAGCGGATTGGGGTTGGTGCACTCGGGGCTACGGGACTGCGGCTCAGACTCGCCCGTCAGCGAACTGTTGTCGACCTTGAAGCCCGAGGCGGAGATGACTCGAATGTCGGCGGGAATTCGATCACCCCCCTTCACCTCGATCAGGTCTCCGACCACCACCTCCTCCACGGGAATGGTGAACTTCTGGCCATTTCGAACGACAGTGGCGTACTGGGGGATCATGTTCTTGAAGGAGTCCATGATCTTGCTGCTCTTCGCCTCCTGGTAGTAGCTGAAGATGCCGGTGACGATGACGACGGTGGCGAGGACGATGCCCAGGTAGAGGTTGTCGTTTTGGACCTCGTCGTAGGAGCTCGCCTGGATGCCGTAGGCGAGGAAGCAGAGCACGGCGCCCACCCAGAGGAGCATGGCGAAGCCGCCGAAGAGGTTCTTCGAGAATTTGACCTACAGAAAGGGAAAATGTAAACATTTTAGCGAATGATCAACAGCTTTAGGTGTTCTTCTATTTAACTTACCCATTCGGGGGTGCGCTTCGGTGGGGAGAGGGCGTTGGGGCCGTCGCGGTAGAGGATCTCCGCCGCCTGTTGCTTGGTGAGACCCTGAATAGAAAGTTATGGAGAAAAACAGAATCGGGTTAGAATTTAGGGAATTCTGGTACGTCTTTTGTGAGTTCCCCTTATTTTCGAATCGACTGGTTATTTCTCTTTCTCACTTGTCAGTGGTCAAGTTCAAGTTCGTTTGACCAATCACGGCCAAGCGGTATCGCACCACAAGAGGGGGTAGCAGCAGCTGAGCGAGGGTATAAAAGCTCGAGCCCGGTTTGTTTTTGAGCTCTCATTTGTTTTTTCCCGCTCTTCTTCACGTTGTTCTACTTAAAGATTTTTCCGTTTTTGGCACTACCTCCCAGCTTTTTCTCCAGCTCCCGCCACCACCATCATCATCATGACGGAGTTTTATGGCGACGACGACGACTTTGACTGGACCTTGCCGCCGGAGATGGTGGCTGCCGGAGTTGTCACCACCACCACTTCTACCACAGCTTTTTCTTCCTCCTCCAACAACAACAAAAACACCAATTCAGGATGGTCTGGAAAGCCGGCAACAACTTCTACCACCACTGTCAAATCAGCAAACTGCAACAGCAACAACCACGGCTGGCCTAGTGAAGACGGCTGGCCTGACGACGACAGCTTCGACTGGGCTGCTAAGCCGGCGACTACCAATCCCGTTGCTAAAACCACCGGACCCGCCACTCCCAACAACACCAGCTTCAATGACTGGGCTGCCACACCGGAGACTGCTCCTGCCCCCAAAAAGAAGGCAAAGACTCCGAAGAAGCCGAAGGAGAAGCTCGACGAGCTTCCAGCTAAAACGGCCACCAAAAATGAACTACCGGTAGAAGAAGTGGAGAAGTCGCGAGCGATGGCGGCGATTGAACAGCAGCTCAGTCCACCGCTCAGCCAAAACAGCAAGCCACCATTCAACAACGCCAGCAACGCCAACAAGGAACCCCTTCAAGCAGGCTCTTTTCGTCCGCTGCCCGATTGCTGCTCACCCAGACCCTACCTGGCGCTAAAACATGAGCAGGTAGTGGTGTTGAAGGTGCTGAAGCATCAGGCTGAAGAGAATGATCCGAAGAAGAAGAAGAGTGAAGGGCCAAAGAAGGGGGCGATTAGCTTGAACTGGCGCGAGCTGATCGACCTGGAGACCTTTACGCCTCTCCCAGAGACAAAGTTCGCCGAAGTTGAGGACCCGGTGGAGAGTCAGCTCTACCTCAGCTGGTATGCCAACTGGAAACGCTGGAAGGAAGGTCAACAATCGAAGCAGCCAAAGCAGCAGCAGCAACAGCAGCTGCAAATGACCACCAACGTGACTGAAAAGGAGATCTCCTTTTCAGCGAATATTCGGACAACTCCTATTCCTTCCATTTCTCCTATTCAGCGAGCGTCCTCTTCACCTTCATCTTCTCCTTTTGTCCATCGAGCCGCCTTCACTGCCACAGTCAGCTACGAGAATGACCAGCAAGCTGCGACCACAACCACATGCGTTCAGGCGCAGAGTTCGCAGCAGTTTCGGATCGGCGGAGCCTCTGAACTGACGAAGATGAAGATTAAGGACATCAAAGAAGAGGACGCTCAGAAAGTGAGGAGCCTAACATCGAGAGTGAATTGTGGTGGTGGTAACCTGCTGGAGGCACTGGAGGACCAGGAGGAAGCAGGTGATCCGACGCCGGTGCTCGTGCCGCTCAAGGTGAGCTCTCGAGTGGTGGTGATGGGAACGCCGCCTCGAATGACGACCACCACTACCACTGCCAATTGGACCTCTTCTACTTCACCCTCCTCTTCACTTCACCATCAAAGTCAGGTGAGGCTCGTCTCCTGAAGCGGACGCATTTTGAAGGCATTCCCAACAGTCACACTACTTCTATTTTACTGTACTTTTGCCCCAACTTTTACCCTTTCCTCTACCTTTTACTCATCCTCCCATCTTTTGAATCACTGTATCACTCAAACTATTCTATCTAGCTCATCCCACCATCACTGTGTCAGCTACAACCAATCAACTGTTTTTAGACTAAAGTAGTAGTAATCAAACCAACCAATTTTGAGCAGTAAAAACCAGAAAGCAGTTTGTGAGCCCATCATCATCAGGCGACAATGGCTGATCAGCATCACTACAAGCATTTAGTGTCACCCTCATCATCACCATCACCAATGTGCCTCCATTACTACATTGTCGATTAGATTCGCCAGCTCGTCAGTCACTTTACGATTGACGTAATTTACCATCGCCACCTCTCATTCAACGATCACCATCAGTGTCCACAGACAGACAACATTATCATCATCACTATCAAAGCGGACACTGTCTGCTGTTCAACTGAAGCCAGTGAATCTTATCATCAGGAGTGAATGGCAGAAATAGAAAAAGAAGAAGAAAAAAGTGAACGACAGGACACGAATCTTATCATCACCACCAACAAGTTCCCTCTGGAAGAGTAATAAACAGATGTGAGTGAAGAAGGAACATGTGTCTGTGTGTGAAAACCCAGATGATCATCACTTTGAGGACGGAAAAAAGGTCACCGGAGCACTATTCGAAGTTAAGTGCTAACCAGGACAACAAAACACGTTTTTCAACCAAAGTGCTAATCCCTCGCCAAATCGAAGCCCAAAAGCAAAAAAACTTTCACACTTACCAACTCCGAGTCGGTGTTGAGCTGTGAGCAGAGCGTCTGCAGGGGAATGCGGTGGTCGTCGATCTCGACCTCCTTCTTGAGATCATCCAGGTCCATCTTCTCCTTCTTCCCTGGCTTCTTCACGTTGCGCACCACCCGTGGCCGGCCGTCGGTGGTGCGGCCATCGTCGGGCAGGTCCGGTGAGACTGCCATGTGGTAGCTGCCCGAGTCGTCGCCGCCGCGGTTACCGTACTAGAGAAAAGGAGAAAATTAAAGATTAGAACAAGGTCATCGAAAAGGTAAACAAAAGATGAAGAAGAGGAGGTGGATTCGAAATTAATTACTCAATAAAAGTCAGATCAAACGGAAACACAAAGAATAAGATGCTCAAACTTCAACAGATGATCTCACAGCTGATGAAGAAAAATTAATCACACTGAAAATGGCAGTGAAGATGATGACAGCACAAGTAAAAAGTCAAGAACAAAAAGTACACACAAAATACTGAGAGGGAACTGAGAGCTTCAACAAGTGAAAGTGATGAGCTTCGCAAACTTCAAATCACTTGGTTGCAACTGCTGCTGCTGCTGTTCTTCTTCACTTGAAGAGCGAAACTGAGGCCGCACATGGCGACGGAGGCCACTTTTACGTTCTCTCACGTTCGTTCAGTATCGCCACCAATATCAGCACCGCCACAACAACCAAAACCAAAAGAACACGCCCCTGCCATTGAACAGAGTGCCGCTAGCAGTGTACTCTATCTGCTGCAGCAAAACAAAAAGAGAAATAAACTTCCATTGAAGAGAGTGAAAGTGTTTTCACTTTCTCCACCGACCCAAAGATGTCAACGTTGAGGAGGAGGAGAAGAAGTGGAACCGAACTTTGGTGCGCTAAATTTACCGCCACACTAGAACAATTTCAAACTATTCTGTCGGCGTCACCACCACCAGAAACTTGCACTAAACTGAAGTACTGAACAGAGAGAGAGAGAGAGAAGCAAGAACACGTGAACAGCACGAGGACAAACTTTGCACTCAACTCAACTCAACACTCGAACACATTCACCCAATCCAATAGAGAGTATGCTAATTCTCACTGCTTCAGAGTTCGTGAGAGTAGCTATTTTTCATTTTCTCTTTCACTTTCTCCTTCTCTGTTTACAAGCAAAACCGCAGAACAGTGCCACGACTGAACCTCGTGTCACTAACTCCCTAACTAACTTTCACTCTGACCATGTTTTGCTGGTGACACCGAAAAGAAGAGAAGAGAAAATGAAAAGCGGTCGTTCAAAATTAGATATCCGCTTGCGCACTCTGTTGGACCCTCCTCTGAAGAGTGCATTCTACTGCAGCAGCCAAGTATTCTCTAAATCTTTTCAGTCAGTGTCCTCAATTCATCGCTCAAGTGCATGAATTCGAAGCGCACACAAAGAGAACTAGCCAAAATTGTTTACACACTGCTGACACCTTAGTAGCATACAGTAGCCAACAGTACAGTTGCTGATAACTGAGCTGCATCACCGGCTGCCGATGATCATCACCATTTCCATCTGCCACCACCACCAAAAAGAGGCACCAAAAGGCACACTGAAACATTGGCTTTCATTTCGTTATCGTTAGCTGCTGCAGATGATGATGGAGCTGTTGATAAACACCGAGCTGAAGCTGAAGCTGTCTGGTTGGTTGGCAGTGCGAAAAACAAATATTGGTGAAGATGGTGACGATGATGGAGAAAAAGATGGGAAGGTGATCAGGAGGATATACTATCACTTTGCGAGAAAAAATGCTACGATAGTCTGCCAGCCAGCCAACTAACAGCAAAATCAAAGCTGACTAACTTCAACATACGTGAAACAAAAACCGAAAAGCAAATGAAAGCAAAGAAAAGCTCTCCAGCATTTGGAACCCCCTAGCATTGAAATTGAGTTGACGTCAGCATACAATTTGAAAGGACACAGAAGATGCGTGCTGGAAAACGGGTGAAAAGAAGAAAAAGGAAAAAAGAAGAGGCAAAACCAAAACGCTACTTCTCAATTAGGCTTCTCATTTCCCCGCTCATCATCTTCCTCTCTGGTTTCTCTCTCACTAATGGCTGGTGCACCCTCAACGGGGCAAAAAGCGAAAGCAAAAACTCATTTGCCTATTCAGCCTCTGTCTTCCTTTCAGGACACCACACACTGAGATTGGCAATTTAGAGTAGTCTATCTCTTTGGTTGTGTGTGTGTTTAGATATAATACGATATAATAGGCAAGTCATAGACGACGACGACGGCCTTCAGTCTAGGCAAACTGTGTGTTCATCTCTCACTCATTCAGCTCATTTCACTTTAGTTTAGTGCAAAGTCCCCCTCTCTCTCACTTCTACTGCAGCAACGATGTTCCGAGAATAGCAAAACAGAGTAGAGCAAAGAGTAGAGATGATTAGAAAAAGAAAAAGTAGAATAGATGAGAGAAAAATAGAGAAAAAGAAGTGCTGCTGTGAGTCAGAAAAACAGGAAGAGAAGCATCAAAGAGAAGCAACAAAACAAAATCTAAATCAAACTACAGTTCTACAGAAAAAGTAAGATAGATCGAACATTTGCATAAGTATCTTTGTTTTGTTCGGTTCACTTTCTTTCTCTCCCAAAGTAAACACCAAGGACTGTTTATTTTTAGATGCCCACAGAGAAACTCTGGCTGACCTTCATCGGCAGCAAAAGCAAAGAATCACTACCATTAGTTCCTCAGGTTACCATCATTCACCAGAAGAAAGAAAAAGAACGAAAAAATAGGTCAAAGTGAAAGTCTAGGTGGGCGACAATTTCCCCAAAAAAATGCAGTAGCCAAAAAGTACAGCAGCCAGCCGCCAAATATGTTTAGCAGTGGATAAAAAACAGTGCTCAACAGACAAAAATGTGCCGGGAACAAGATTGATACACTGTTACACTCTTTTACTAACTGATATTATCACTACCTCCGTCATTTGTCGTCGATGGCAATCACGCCCTACACCCCAAATTTCTTTTTACTTTTTGACGTCACCGGCAGCCCACTTGTTGTTTTTCCCCAGAGCACCAACTTTTGACACACTGCTTCGATGATTGCCTTTGATGATCTGCCTCACTTCTTCTCCATTCTCAAAATCCCCAAGCCGTCATCTTCCCTCTTACTTTTTGATATCTCCATTTTGCACCAGCAATCACCATCAATTTTTTTTCATTCATTCATCAAGCCCTCAGTATTTAGTATGGCTAATCAACGGAAACGGCGACACACGCGCAACAGACTTCTTTCTCTCACTGCTTTCAAATCGAAACAACAACAACAAAGGCACACCAAACATACCAGAGAAGAAGAAGGATGGTGATGGCAAAGCTGAAGCTCTTTTAATGATTATGATGATGGTCGTTGTCGTAGCTGAGGCACAAAAAGTTATTTTCTGGTAACGAAAAGAGAGAGAGAGAGGAGAGCTGATAACACTGATGGATAAAGTGGCTCTTCAACGATCAACGATCAAGTCTTCAACTTCGACGACGGCGATGAAGTCGAATCGATGGCCACGGCACGACTGAACACTGCACAGCTCTCTCCACTACAGTTTCGATACACACAGCACGCTGCTGGCACCGGCAATGGCAGTGGCCACCACCAGCACCATCGTTCACCACCACCAGACAAGACCAGACGAGAGAGAGAGAGAGAGAGAGAGAGAGAGAGAGAGATGCGAGGGAGATGCAGACACGAGAGTGAGAACGAAAACGAAAAGAAGAGAGAAAGCTATAGAACAAAGTCAGCCAGTTTGACGTCAGCGCAAGCAAACAGACACACAACCAGCCAGCTAGAGCACCAGCAAACAACCAACAGACTCTCTCCCTTTTTCGCTACCAAGAAAAAAGTGAGGAAGAGAGCCAGAACCAGCAGCAGCAGCTCT
>JAALOO010001459.1_pt1 | contig 15924 bp, 23 predicted proteins | sample 7257641 | NCBI WGS metagenome assembly JAALOO01 (sample SAMN14085613, study PRJNA598686) | mite metagenome | biome: ENVO:01001000; feature: ENVO:01001002; material: ENVO:01001226; isolation source: single female mite from University of Michigan culture on fish food culture... ...
TGCCCATCCCTCTCCTCTCTCTCTCTCTCATCTTCGCGGAAGAAATTCCGTGACAGGTGATAGTAAATGTAGCCATTTGTGCGGTAGAATTCAAGAGAGAAAACGTCAGAGAAGTGAAAGTGTGGATTCAGTCCAAAAACGCCGTAAAGAAAGCCAGTCAGGTAGTACAGAAGTGGAATGATGAACTGGTGATTAACATTGCCTCTGCTATCAAATGAACTGTCCTCAAAAACGGGATCAAAGTAGGTGGAGAGTAATCTGATTTGAGAGTTAATAGCTTGTTTGAACGTTTTAAAAACTTTTAAGTACATTTTAAAACTGTCGCAAAGCTGCTGAGCACTGGAAAATGACTTCATAGTTGTTGCTTACAATGAAAGTTAGATTTACTTTTCATATTATTTGTCAGTGCTCAATCGGGTGACGTGTGTGCTTATAAACAATGAATTACGTTACTCATTGAAAAAAATCAAGTTAATGAGTTAAATAATTGATTATACTTCAAGAGTAGTGCTGCAACCTTGCTGGAATGCCGTAAATAAAGTACTCAAGTAACTTACGCTATTATCGATTAACAGCGGAAAAGTCATTTTTCATTAAGAAGCTTCTTCATTCATACAAATTTTAAAACAACTAACTTGTTGTTAAAAGCTACGCAATTAATTTGTTTTTGTAAAAAAGTTAACAGTTTGTTACATGTCAGACGGAGGAAAAACAAGTGATTGTCGTTTTTTTATTTTCAATACTTATTTGTATTTTACAACTGTTTTTCACTTTTTTTCTCTACTGAATCGAATCAAAGATGTCCACCAAATTGGTGATAAACTTCTTTTTCGACTTGGTGCCTTTGGGCGGCCTCGGAGGCGGGCCCAGCCGCTCGCAGCGGTCCGTCTCTGCGCTGTACTCTCCGCAGCTGGAGTCAATGTAGTTGCCCATGACCAGGTGCATCTGCTCCTGGAGGATGGGCGTCTCCTTCTGGCAGCCATCGGCGTACATCACCCGCTTGAAGCAGTTTTGCAGGTGCACGTACTGACAGCATATGTGCGGCATCTTCTGCTCATCGGGCGCCCGCTTGATGCCCGCAAAGGCGAGGCTCATGGCGTCCATGCAGGCGCCCACCTTGAGGTTGTTGCGATTGATGCAGGGAGCGGCAGCGACCAGTTTCAGCACCCGCGTCGGGCGGTTCTTTTTGCTGGTCGTGCAGAGGCGTTTGATTTGCACCTTGATGGAGTAGCTGAGGATGCCCACAAAGTTGCGCATCGTCGCTTTCAGACAGCGGTTCTTGTGGTCTTCGAAGCGGCGAAGCAGCTCGCTGGTTTCACTGTGGTAAAAAAGGAGTGTTCATTATTTTGTAAAACATTTGTTAAAATGATACTTACGCACAAAAAGGCGCTATTTCTGCCAGCGACTCTGGGTACTTGCGGTCTGGCTCGCCAAAGGAGATGATCTTGCTGAAAACCACCTCAAATTCCTTGTCGTTACATTTTGACGACGGGACTGCACTGTGCACTGTTGGTAGACAACATAAAGTGAGCAACAGGAAGATGGAGGACAATAGATGAACGGTGCCAGTAGGTGAAAATTTCATAATATAAAAATAATTTTTGTTAACATTAAAAAAATTGATTCAAGGTTGAAGGTTTAGAAGAAATCTTTTTGGTGAGAAAAAAAGTGACTGCAGATTAAATACCTTTTTGCAGATCGAGGGTAGGACAAGTCGGTTGAATAAATTAACTTTAATTAATGCGTTTTGTATAGGTTTGTAGAAAAGTTATTAATTAAGAAGACAGGTGCAGTTTCATGGCAGTACAGCATTCGAGCAGTATTACGTTGACGATAATGCTTTTCGATCAGTACAGCTCATTATGTGACCAGATTTTAAGTGCAAGGACGAGTTTTATAAAAAAAAATTTTAAAAAACTAAGCAAGCATATATTATTTTTAGGTAAAAACTTTTACAACTTTGTTTCAATATGATTTTTAAGTTTTAAAAGTTTGTCAGTATAAAACTTTAATTTAAATTTAAATTTTCATGTGATTGACGATGGTGCAACAATAGTTGTATCCTAGACGGTGTGAGAGTTGCACCATTGATACTCAAAACAATTAAATGAATCACCAAAAAAACTGGGAGATAAAGCAAACTGCTTATCGTTACAATCAAATATACAAATCAATTGGACTTTTTAGACAAAAACTAATAAAAATCCTAGAGCAACTTGTGCTTGACAGTAGACAGCTCGTCGACACTTGACACAAATCATCATCATCATCATGGACAGAAACCAGCTGGCAGAGTACTCCACCAAGCGGAAGATTTCGCTGATGATCAACACGGCAAACGCCATGCAGGCCATTGGACTGGTAGTATGGATGGTTATTGTTTTCTGTCGTGATCATCAGGTAATATTACATTCATTTTTAAAAAAAACTAAAAATGTTTTATTAAATTCTTGTTCACAGCCATCAGATCTGAGGACTGGTCTGCTTTTGATTACAGCAAACGCGGTGGGCGGAGTGCTGCTCGGCTACCTGGGCATCATCCTCAACAACATGTATCTGGTTTACTGCTTTGCCAATTTGCTGTCCTTTCAGTTTGGTTTAACGCTAGGTTGGGCCATAATTACTTCATCTCCCGTTCTTTATGTTGGCGCAGTTTTTGACTTTTTTGCCTGCTTTCCGCCTCTCTGGTACTGGTACGCCGAACTTTTCCGTCCTTACGTGCAAAACTACAAAGAGCAACTGGAGAGGCAGAAAATGGGAAACAGTAATAATGTGGTATAAAAAATTAGATCAATTTATACTTTGATGTTATAATTAACTACTTTAATAATAAAACATATTTTAAAACATTGCAAAAGATAAAAACTTTTTTGAGAGCAGTGATTCATATTTTTTGCTTGCGACACAATCAGTCAGTCACTAAAGCAGCCATAAAGTGTCACTAAGGTAGCACAATCCAACACTGCAAATAATCGGGAGTTTTTACACTGAAAATGCACTTTAAACAGATATCTGCAACAGATCAGAAATATAAATAGTGTTTGCTGTTGTTGCCGACAATCAATGCCAATATTTCAAACTTTTTATTAATTTAATAAACTCTTTTTTGCCTGAAAGAATGGACGCCATAATTCAGCTGGCCAAGTTCTCAACATTTCGAAAGGTCGTGCTGATGTTCAACATTTTTAACGCAGTTCAGATGGTCGGTATGGCCATTTTTACCGGCATCGTCTTTATAAACAAGGTATTTTTTCTGATTTTAATAAAAATTTAACAAAACTAACTTTTTGAACAAAAATTTCTGGAACAGAACACTCACCTTGGAATTGGTCTCATCGTTATTCTGGTGGCTGCGCTACCCAGTCTGGCGTTTGGTTTTTATGGCATCATCTTCTATCCCTCTTCGATCGTCTACGGCTTCCTCCCTTTTTTTGCGTTACAGAGCAGCCTAAGTCTGGTCTGGGCAATCATAGGACCTTCAGCAGTTTTGTGGGCTGCCACCGCCTTTGACGGTGTCTTTTTGCTTATTGTAGTCTTGTACTGGTTAGAAGAACTGCCCGAAAAAAGACAGCCAGTTTTATTTCAAGCGCAGAAAGAGCTTGCGAGCCCAAAAACTGACTTGAGAATACCACCGGTCCCGATAAGTTGAAAAGAAAGAAAAAAAACTGTTTTTGAATAACAAAAATACAAAGCATTTTAAAAACAATAAAAGGAGTTTAAAAGTGGGTGTTGTTTTTGAGTTGTAGGTTGAGGGCAGATGTTGGGACTACAATTGAACACAAAATTGATTGATAAGTTTAGTGTCATGGCAGTGCTTTACTCAATGATAAGCTTGCTACTGATCTTGCACATTTTTTGCCAAACTTAATCAAGAACACAAAAAACAGACTTTTACCAAAAATTGGCTCATTTGTTTGCGCAATTTGCCGGTGCATCAATTTCCTTTTGCAATTTTTTACTTTAGTGAAAATGGCCGTCAACGAGCAATTAAAAAGGTTCTCCAAACAACAACTGTCGGTGCTCGTCTTCAGCGTCCTAAACACCGTTCTCGCCATTGCCTGCGGCATTTGGGCACTGGTGATCTTCTTCAAGAAGAAGGAGAAAGGCGACAAGGTCGGTGTTTTAATTATCGATAATTATCACTCAGCTAACTTCATTGATACATCTGTTTCCCTTTCAGGAGCTAACCCCAAAGATTCACCTGGTGACCCTGTCGGGAACAGCCCTGCTCGGCCAGGTGTGCGGCTTCTACGGCGTCCTCAAAGAGAACCTCTTTGCGAGCATTCTTTTCGGCCACCTGGTGGCCTTCCACTATGGCGTCGATCTGATCCTCGGCTTCGATGAGAAGCTCTTCTGGGTCTGGAGCGGCGCAGACATCTTTGGTCTGGTGGCCATTCTCCTCTTCATTTGGAGTCTCAACAGTCGCTACTACAGCAACTACCAGAAGAACCTGGGCAACAGCGGCAAGAGAGGTGGTGCTGCTAAGGCGTAGAGATCGCTCTTTTCCTTCTGTAAGTTTAGCTTTGTTTGTAAATAAAAAAAATTGAGGATTGGGAAAAATAGTGTTGTCTACTCCTGGGGAACATTTTGTGCCGAGTATTGAGTGGGAGTTTAAGGTTTGAACACCAAGTCAGTCAATCAGAGAGTCAGAGATTGCAATTGCAGAGATTTGTAATCTTTGCTTTGCACCTGCAAATGAGTCACATTACAGCAAAGATAAGTGCTGTAACAGCAAAAAGTAATTATACACAAAACATTTGTCCACTACTTTTTCAAAACAAAAAAAAGTTGTTAGTGTGTAAATAACGCAATAAACGAAAAATGGAACAGAAGATGCGACTGGCCGCCCTGGTGGCAGGTGCTCTGAACATCCTCTTCTGCGCTCTCTGCATCTACTTCACCAGGGCCCTCTTCACCGGCCATGACGCCGATTTCTGGGTAAGGTGGGCGGTCTTCACCATTCCTTTTGTTAACCCCAAATCTTACCTGTGACCTTTTGTATACAGCTCCACCTGCAAATCTTCGCCACCGGCAGCACCTCTCTAGCGGTGCAGGTGGTCGGCCTGTACGGCATTGTACGACGTGGAGCAAGTGCCGTGCGCATTCAGCTGTACACACTGGTCGCCTTGTCGCTCTTCTTCGTGATTCGCGCCTTCGCCAACGTCCTTTTCTGGCTTTTCGTCGGCTGGAACTTTGCCCTTCTCTTTGTGCTGCTCAACTACCTCAATGAAGCGAAGAGAGAGGCCCGACTGTTGCAGAGAAGGCCAGCTAATGTCGATGTTGCTGCTGCTGCTGCAAGTTAACCGATCAGCAACAGCCAAAAACAATAAAGCTTAAACTTCTTATTTTTCAAAAAGTCGCATGATAACAGAGTGAATGAAATGATACAAAAGGGTATTTTCTGAAATAAAATGGCAGTAAATGTGTTTAGCAGTCAACAGTTGGCGGCTGTCGAGAGCTGATTAGCTGGTTGAGGTAGCCAGTGAGCTTGGCTAGGAATGAGGAGGAAGAGGCGTCAAAGTCGGTGGTGTTAATGGTGACGTAGCGAATGAGCGTGGTGGCCGCCTCAATGGCCTCCTCTCTTGAGCCTCCTTTTGGAGGCTTTTCCTTGATAACCGTGACAGTTTTAGCTTCGAGTTGCGTCAGCTGTTGTTGTTGATGTTGAACTTGATGTTCCCCAGTCACCATCGTTGCTATATTGTCCGGAGAAAGCTCGACAATCATTTGCTGTTCAAGTGAAGTGTTGTTGTCCCCGATCGAGGAGTTGGCGACTTCATTCTCAGCAACAGAACCCAGCGAATTGTTCAGACTCAAATTCGGCTGATGATGAATAAATTCATTTAGCTGTTTCGAAGATGATGGTTCATCATCTTGGTAACATTTTGGCGAGGAATTTATGCCAAGATTACTGTTTGTTGATGATCGGGCGTCTCTTGAGGCTGATTTTGATTCCTTTATAAGCACACTCTTCTGATTGACCAAGCCGTTGCGCAACTTAAAATTGTAAACCCAGTGAGTCGAAGCTTTAAACTCATCTAAGCCTAGTCTCTTGGCGATGGCTAGGCCTTTTTTCATCAGCCAAGCATTAGTATTTTTGATGGTTCGCTTCTCATTGGCCTTCAGAAATTCTTCCAACAACTCGCGGTTCAGTTCCACAAAATTTTTTCTCGCCATGTCTAAATTTCTTGCTGAACGATGAAAGTCACTTGATGATGATGATCCCAGCACAAAGAAAAGAAAAACAACGGAAAAAAATCTCAAGTTCGGGTTTGCCCTATTTTCACAGCACTCGCCACTTTGGCGCCTAAAACCACCAGACAGCGTGTTTTCCGGTGCTGTTTGTTCAGGCAAGAAAAAAAGTTATTTTCTCTTGGTTTTTGCTCAGAAACCATCAAAACTTCTTCAGAACTCTAGAACTACTGCAAAAGTATGGATTCTCTGATATCGGTAATCAACAAACTTCAGGATGTCTTTCAAGAGGTGGAGATTGAAGATCGAGATCAGATCAATCTCCCCCAGATCGTCGTCATCGGCAGCCAGTCTTCGGGAAAGTCTTCAGTTCTGGAAGCGATCGTCGGAGAGGACTTTCTGCCTCGAGGAGCTGGCATCGTCACCCGCTGTCCTCTTATTCTCCAGCTCCAGTACGTCAGTAAGGACGATATTTCTGTTCGTAGTGAAGAAGATGGTGAGTAGCCTAATGGTGGTGGTCACTTGGCAACTATTTGTTTATAAACATTTTTATTACTAGGAACCATGTGGGTAAATAAGTGGGGAAGGTTTAGTCACTGTGAAAGCAAAGTGTTCACTGACTTTGAGGAAATTCGCAAGGAGATCATTGCTCAGACGGAGCAAATCGCAGGCTTTGAGAAGGGAATCACAGCGACTCCGATTAGGCTTAAAATCTTCTCTGACCGCGTAGTCAACCTGACTCTCGTCGATCTGCCCGGGATCACCAAGGTTCCAGTCGAAGGGCAGCCCGAAGACATCGAACAGCAAATTAAAGACTTAATTTGGCCTTACATCCACAACCGAAATTCCATCATTTTGGCCGTCTCTCCAGCAAACACGGATTTCGCCAACTCTGAATCGTTGAAACTTGCTCGTGCGGTCGACCCCAATGGCGAGCGAACACTGGCCGTTCTAACCAAGCTTGATCTAATGGACAAAGGCACAGACGCAAAGAACGTCCTCATGGGCAAGGTGATACCAGTAAAGCTGGGCATCATTGGCTGCGTTAATCGTTCACAGCAGGACATTATCGATCAGAAGAGCATTGCCAAGGCACTAGAAGATGAGCAGAAGTTTCTCCAGAAGCGCTACCCTTCACTGGCTGCCCGACACGGCACAGCTTTCCTCGCAAAGAAGCTCAGCGGGGTATGCATTTTATTCTTTTGACACCTCTGCTTTAGTTATCTTTACTTGTCACGCAGATTCTTCACAACCACATCAGCAAGTGCCTTCCAAGTTTGAAAAAACGAATTAACACACTTACATCGGAGTGTGAGGAAAACTTGTACAAGTACGGAGAGGATGTCAAAAATAAGGTACTGTTGATGTATTTTGTAAAACATTTTTTTCACAAATGCATTTTATCCTGCAGGACTTGTTCATCTTCAACATTTTGCATCAGTACTCAATTGACTACTGCTCTACTGTTGAAGGTACAAGTGACGCTGATCTGGAAGTTGATGACGTGCTCGGTTGTGGTGCACTGATTTGCAAAGCTCTTCACGAAAATTTTTGTCGCACACTTCCAAAGTTTAAGAAGGCTCAATACTCTAAAAATAAGATTCTCACTTACATAAAAAATGTCGAAGTAATGCTTTTCTTTTTAAATTTTTCTTTTAGTAATCTTTTTTGTTTTAATTCACAGGGAACATGCCCCGGCATTTTCATACCGGACAAGGTTTTTAAAAACCTAGCTAAAAAGGAAATTCGCAGCTTCTTGCAGCCAAGTTTGGACTGCGTTGATGCGGTGCACTACGAGCTGGAAAAAACAATGGAGAAATGTGAGTTCAAAGAGATTAAAAAAGAGTTGATTCGATTTCCTATTTTGAGCGAGCGCATTAACGAGGTTTTGGTGGAGCTGCTTGCCGACCGAGTCCAGCCGACAAAGGATTTTGTAAAGAGTCTAATCAAGATTCAGCTAGACTACATCAACACTCGCAATCCAGAATTTCGAAAGGAAAAACTTGAAATTGATCTGTCAAATGGGGGCGATAAAAATGGCGAAAAATCTAGTCGCAGTGAATCGCCGGACCACCGCTCCGAAGATGCTTCAGACAGTGAGCCTGAAGAGGACAGCTCAAATTTGACTGCAGTTGATATCGAAAACTGCAATATCATTCAGCACTTGCTCAAAACCTATATCGAAATTGTTCGCAAGACGATTGAAGACATGGTATTATAATTTGATTTTTTAATTTTGTTTGTTTTTAACTAATTTTTTGCTCTATCGTTCCAGATTCCCAAATCAATAATGTCTTTTATGGTTGTCTTTGTTAAAGAAAATCTGCAAAAAGAACTAGTCAAAAAGCTGTACAAGGAGGAGCTTTTTGATGAGCTTCTTGATGAATCTGAGGAGATATCTTTTTTTCGTCAAAAGTCTTTATCAATGCTAAAAGCCCTTGAAAAGGCAAACGGCATCATCAACGAGGTTCGCAACGACCAGTCCAAGTAAGAAAATTGTGTTTTAGTTACCCTAGAAAATTGCTTACTAACTCATTGTTTATATTTGCAATTTAGGTACTGTCGTCAGAATGATCTCTAATTATTATCACTCACTAAGAGTTGCTTTATTACTCGAACACAACTTTGCCAGATTTTCTCTCCGCAATTTTTTCAACTTTTTTTAAAGCTAAAGATTGAAGTTTTTTTTGAATGAGTGACCTTTCTTCCACTTAAGGTATGCCTTTAACCTTTTTTCTGGATTCCACAATTAAAAGGTCTTCTCACTTTGCTTGCTCACCAACTATTTTTTGTTATCGCTTTCTCTGCTTCTGTCTACTCAAAATCAACACAGTTGCACCGGAAAGTCAGCAATGATGATCACTGATGATCAGTGATGATTTTATCACCACCTCGATTAATTAATTAAAACTGTTTGTTGCCATAGGAAAGACATCAGTGCTTTTTCTGAGTGTGATACTAAAGAAGCTAAAAGTGAGCAATCTTGGCATTAATAAACAAAAAGTAGTCTTTTGTTAGTCTTGAAAGGAACCTCAAGTCTCAGCACTGCCACAAATCATGAACCTATTCCAAAGTATTAAGGCTCACCACAATGCTTTTCGCATTCTGCTAATAATCTTCTTAGCCCTCAACTCCATTGGTTTCACCTGTTTGTCGTTTGCCAAGTTAATTAGATTTGAATCCGTAAGCAGATCATTGGCAAAAATTGTTTACTGAAACTTTGTTGCTGCAGATCTTCCCCTTAATTCTAGACACCGTTGCGGTCATCTTGTTTATCTTCACGCAACTGTTTGGCATTGCAGCCGTAATTCGCAGCAATTTAGGCGGCATTCGACTGGCTCTCTACGGAACTGCCGGTCTGGCCGGTGGCAGCTTTGGCTGGGCACTCAACATTTCACCATTCTTTTGGGTCTACTTTGTCGTGAACATCATCGGCATGGTGGCCATCTTTGTGTACTTCTTTTATCTCAAAGAGGAGTCATCAAATGAAAAGACGAATGAAAATGTTTAACCTCTAGTGCATACATTCTTTTTACCATTTTTGTGCCAACTTTCCCTCATTTTTGGTGTTTGTATTTCTACGACTATACATTCCTCTTGTTCTCTCTCCAATTTTTGTGCCCGACTCGTGGTCACACTCTTTTCCACGACAACCAGCGATAAAACTATCGTTTGGCACAAAAAGTACAAGTGCAACTTGTTGATGTATTTGCTTGTTTTAAAAGCAAAAGTTTGTTTTGTAAAACTTCAAAACAAAAGTGTAACTAAACAAATTAGTTTCAGCAAATTATTCAATTTAAAACACACTTGAAAATGCTCACCCCTGCTGAACAAAAAACCGACCTTATTTGCCGGCTGATTGCAACCTGTGTTGGCCTAATCAACGGCGTTGGTTGTGTTACTTTTCTAATTTACACAAGAAATATTTTCTCAAAAAATGACCTTAATAGCGATGAACTTGCAGTAAGGCAACTAATTTCATTTTTTAATAACCTTAAAATTTTTTCACTAGACCCAAGCGTACATTTTTGGAATCAGTTCCGTTACTCTGCTAGGCCAGGTTATTGGCTTCACAGGCATCATTTTGAAGAACATTATCCTTTGCAAAATTCAGGCGTACATGACCTACGTCCTCATAATTCTGACGATTCTTCGAGGTTACGCGTACCCAATTTTGTGGGCCTTCTTTTTGTGGTTCCTGCTTTCAAATATAGTAAATACGATGTACTATATGCATTTGGAAGAGATGAAACAAAAAAGAGATGAGACAGAACCGGTAGTGTCAAATTAAAAATAAAATTAAAAAAGTAGCAGCCACCAGGCCGCTGGTTACGTGTTTCTGCTCGCGCAAAGTTCAAAACCTTTGTAGTTGCTTTATGTAAGCATCCTTAATCTGTCCTCTCGCGCCTTGTTACCAACCATTTCTGAAACCAGTAAATATGTCAACTAAACCAGTCTTACACCTCTCAATTAATTTTTTGCTTTTTTATTGATATAGCCGTACTTGCCAACAAAGTGTGCAACCAGGTAGGTGTTTTCTATCACTTTTTTTGTAGTCGATATTAAAATACAAACATTTTGTTTTTGAGAGTGTAAAAAATAAAAAGGTTTTAGCACAACAAAAAACTGAGTCTCATTTTGCCACTATTTTATCGCCTAAATCTCAAGAAATCCAGTAAAAATGCTCACCGCGGCTGAACAAAAGTTGAACCTAGTTTTTCGGGTTACTGCAACCGCCTTTGGCTTTCTCAACACAGTTGGCTGCATTGCCTTTCTAATTTTAAGCTTACGCATCTTCAAAAGCAGCGACTCGCAAAGAGTTGAGTATGCAGTAAGTGTGTATCTCTGTTTTGCTTTTAAACATTTGCCTAACTACTACTTTTCTCAAGATCGCAGTGCACATTTTCTCCCTCAGCGTCGTCTCGCTGGCTGGTCAGATATTTGGCTTCATCGGAATCATCCTGCAGAACTTCATTCTCAGCAACATTCACTCGTACGTCGCATGCGGCCTGTTTGGCGTCGCCATTGTTCGCGCCTTTTGGTATCCCGTTCTCTGGGCCTTTGTTATCTGGTTCTTTGTTCACGGTCTCGCTGTGACAATTTACTCCTCTCACCTGAAAGAGCTGCGAAAAAAGTACGGCAGCTCTGCGCCAGCACCAGCAGCAGCTGCTGCCATCAGCAGCAACCCCGATGCGAGAAACAAAATTTAATAAAGCTAAATGTAAATGTCAACTGTTTACGAAATAGTGAATTCCACTTTTTTCATTTTTTGTTTTGTTTCCAAGCGGTGCAACAAGTGTCGCCCTACAGATCAGCACAGAGCATTTCTACAACACCGGAGCAGAACCATTAGCTAGTTAACAACTGATGACTAAAAGAGGCCAAATGAAAATAACATATAAACAAACGATCAAGGCTGCACTGGCAAACACACACAGACACACACCACATCCTACTGCTGAAGCTGAAAACTCTGATCACCCGTTGGATGTCACTGCAAAAATTAAAAAAAAATGTCATTAGGAGGGAGAGAGAAAGGGAGAAAGTTTCAGTCAGTGCTTGCTTGCTTGCTTCAATCAATCGTCTGTCGCCAACAGAGCAGCGCTGAACAGTCTTCTTTAAATTTCACCAGAGTTTTGGCAGAACAAGAACGACAGCACCGACATTCAGTGCCTGTTTTCGTGCTTGCTTGTTTCAATCATTCAAGAAGAAGAGGACAAAAAAGAAACCCGAGAAAATGACGGCTCCGCTGGCCCAGCTTCCTGGCAGCGGTCTGATGCGTGCAGCAGACATACGCCTTTCCCTCACTCTGATGGGCGTCCTCAACACCTGGTTCAACTTGCTCCTCATACTGCTGTCCTGCATTGACTCACAGCAGCCCCGGGACTACTGCTGGCAGAAGCACATCAGAGAGGTCAGATCATAATTTGGAGGTGAACTTTTTAATTTCACACTTGTTTACCTCTTCTCCTCTTCTTCTCAGGCCAAAGACTTCATCCTCTTGATCTGTCTGCTGTCGATGGTCGGCCAAACGATCGGCTTCATCGGTTTGGCACTCTTCAAGCCGGTGCTCACTCGGGTGCACTCTGCCATCGTCTGGCTGGGCGGTCTGCTGCCCTGTCTCTTGCTGCTCGCCACCCTCTACCCCGCCAACCCGGTCCTCCTGCTGATGTCCGCCCACCACCTGTTGATCGGCGTAGAGCTGGTAGCACTGCAGTACTTCAGCAAACTGCTCTTCCAGCGAGGACTAGAAAAGGTCAAGGCCTTCCTGGCAAAGCGTCTTCAGCAGCAGAAACAACGTCAGCAGCAGGGAGAGGAGAATCAGGTGTTCACGCTGTTGCCGCAGTCGGTTTGTGGCGTTTGAAGATGGTTTTTATTGTTTGTCTTATTATTTATTGTATTACAGAGCGCACACCTGGGATTATCTAACCGTAAAACGCTAACTTATTGTTTGTCAAATGTATGAATTTAATTATTAAACTCTGTCGTTTTTGAACCACCAATCACGAAACTGTTTACAAATGGGAAAACCAGCTCAAAAAGAAGTATTGCTCAAGTTGTTCTTACTGCTGCTAAGTTGAAGTTACCATGGGGAAACTAATTAGAGCAACAGCAGGAGCAGCAAAAACAACCTGCTCAAACTACCGTTAACAACACAGCAGCAATAGCAGCAGTAGAAACTATTTTTCACTAAACCTAATGCCAATACAAAACTCAGAGAAAATGCCTAAACTTTGGCTGCTCAATGTCAAACCCTTTCTAGATCCCCAAACACGTCAGTGGGCCACCGGTTTTGCACTGCTCAACATTTTCATCAACTTTTTTATTCAAGGTTCAGAGAGCTTTCCCATTTCCTCCACTTGGCAAAAGCATCTGGCTGAGGTAAACTAACTATCTCATTTGGTAAATATGAGTTTTAAATTTTGCTTTTTTATTAGGAAAAACTGCTCATCATTTTCCTCTGCACCGCCTCCTTTCTCGCCCAGTTGGTCGGCTGCGTCGGAGTGGCTCTCCAGCATCCGTTCTGTCTGCTGGTGCACCTGATCACCGTCTGGTTGCTAGTGCTGGTACCCTACCTCTTTCGAGCCGGAACCGTCCTCTTTCACAATCAAGTCCTTCTGGCGATCTTTCTCTACAACCAACTGCTGGTACTGCAGCTGACCTTGCTCTATTGCATTCGGTTGAAGGACTTTCAGGTGGCAGTGGACAGGGCGCTGATATTTGCTAGATGCCGACAGAGGCCGAGTTTGGCCGAAACGCAGTCGTGTATGATTGAGCTCGACCTTTTACAGGAGGTGGCGCCGGGAGTTTATGAGGTTTGTAATCGATGTTGATTGGAGAAAATATAAAAATGTAGACTTTGTAAAAATGATATACTCTTTTTCAATCGCATAAAATACTGGTATTTATAGTTTGGTACAAGTTTGTAATTGATGTAAACCGAGGCAGTAGTCATAGAAAACCAGTTTATACAGATTATTTGTTTGTCATTTCTTTGTGCACTTGCAATCGATTATTGATACACACACACGGATTTGATCACCTGTTACTTTTGGCAAAACCAAAAAGTTTTGATTTTTAGCACACTTTTGTAATCAAAGCATACTCAGCAGTTATGGGCATCACCGACTGGACGGTAAATGACTTGCTCAATTGCAGCCTCCCAAATAGTCCCATTTCCACTCGCCTCTCCCGAATTGCCTCAACTGTCTTTGGAGTGGTAAATCTACTTTTCATTGCCCTCTGCCTAGCCTGGGGTTTTGGCGCTTTTAAAGGGCACATCAGCAATGAAACGTTGAACAGTTTTTACCAGAAAGTAATGTACAAAACAACTAAAAACTTTAACTTACATTTTTCAATTTCTGCGTGATGACAGGCCAACGTGGGAGTGATAATCTTCTGCTGTTTTGCAGTGATCGGTCAGTTGATGGGCGTTTACGGGCTTCTCCGAGGCAATGCCTACTGCGTGATCAGCTGTCAGGCGCTGTACGTACTGCTCGTCGTGGCCCCAGTGGTGAACGTTTTCAAGCTGGGTTATCTCATTCTGGTCTTTACCCCCTGGAACGGCCTTCTTTGGATCGTCATTTGGCCGTACTCCAAAGAGGTGGCCGGAGAGCTGGTGGAGAGGCGAAAGAGGGAGAAAGCGGAGCAGGAGCGGCGGCAGCAGAATGGTAACACTGTCTAAGCCTGCGGTTGCCATGCAGAGCTGTACTCAAATCATCATCATCTCCAATCGATAATCTCAACAACACTAGTAGTGATGACTCAAAATCTTGAAACGTCCTCCTATCAGCCATCCCTCTCTCTCTCTCTCTCTCTCTCTCTCGTTTTTGTATACTCTGATAAAGTATAAAAAAAATAAAAATGCGTCACAATTAAAAACAAAACAAAGAGCAACACAATTTGGGAGTTTTGCTGTTGTTGCTGCTGCTACTCCTTTGTTCAAAGCTCACAAAGCAATCAAAACAAAACAAAGCAAAACTTACCTTTTCAAATCGCTTTGCAATCATGTCCGCTCGAAGTGTGCTCTACTACCTGAAGAAAACGATCTTCAGCTTGCTGGTGCTGAGCAACCTGGTAGGCTGCATCGGCTTCGCTGTGCTGGCCAGTTACATAAACAACAACTTCAGCGCCGTCTACTACGCAGGAAGGACAAAACCGATTGATGTAAGTTTAGCAAAAGTGACGCAAAAACACATTCAACAAAATCTTTTCTTGCACAGACCACCACCGAAGCCTTCATCATCGCCGTCTCCGTTGTGGGCGCCCTCTTCCACCTGGTCGGCCTGATCGCCTCTCACCGCGAGCACATCCTCATCATCAAGGTGTACGGCTTCCTCTGTCTGCTGGGGCTGATCTACGCGGTGGTGAGGGCGGCCACGGCGCCGGTGTACATGGCCGGCCTCATCTGGTACTGCACCACCGGCTTCTGTCTGCTCACCGTCCTCGCCACCGTCTGGTTCGTGCTCGATCTGGAGGTGGCCAAGCGCAAAGACGGTGTCAAGTACCAGGCCTTTCTCCGATAAGATCTACTACCCACACAAAACGGCAAAAACAAAGCTGTTGAAAAAGTGTGAGTGCAGTACACGTGATGTGACTTTGGATTTGTGAGCAGACTTTTTACAGACTAAAATAGCAATCATCGTCTTCTTCTTACCTACTGCACCAAAAATCAAAAAGTGGTTGCTAAAAAGTTGTAAGTTTTTATGATATAAAAAATATCGAGTACCTTGGCTACAAAAACCGATTACACGTAAGACTCGTAAAAATCATTAAAAAGCAATCATTACCGATGAGGCTGGTGATTAGCTGGTAATGGATGTGTATAATTGACATTCCGAGTAGATTTTTAATTATTACAAAATGGGAAGTGTGCTAACAAACAAAATAAAATAAATTTGGCTAAACTTTAGCCAGCACTACCATCACAATAAAAACGTGGTAACCTTTGGTGTCAATTGCCACAAAAGATGGCACAAAAGAAGTCAACGTACACGTGGCGGCGCTTTGCCGCCCTCCTCGCCGTCCTGGTCAACATTCTTCTCTGTCTGCTGACCATCATTTCACTCGACTACTTTGTGTACATTGCCGCCAATGAGCCCTACAATGAGATTACGCTGAACAATATTACGGTAAGTGCTTTTATTGCTAAAAAATAAAATTTTAAATAAATCAGCCTATCCCTAAAAAAATGATGTTTCTCCATTTCAACGCACTTTTTTGTTTCTATAAATT
>JAALOO010001460.1_pt1 | contig 15922 bp, 12 predicted proteins | sample 7257641 | NCBI WGS metagenome assembly JAALOO01 (sample SAMN14085613, study PRJNA598686) | mite metagenome | biome: ENVO:01001000; feature: ENVO:01001002; material: ENVO:01001226; isolation source: single female mite from University of Michigan culture on fish food culture... ...
TCCCCATCGTTTTTTTTGTTTACGCTATTTACACCCCTACGTATATCGTCAATTGTCCCTTTCCGCAAAATTTCAGTCGCGCTTTTTACTTTGTCCATTCAACAAGGCCTAAAGATGTCTACGGAAGTTAAGTCCCTTCACGATGATCTTCTGAGCCAGTTTGTGGCCGGAAACCAGCCCCTTGACGGCAAGTCAGTTTCACTGACTTTTGTCCGCGTCCTCAATGTTTCTCCTGGTGCGAAATGCATCAGTATTGAGTGCACCTACAAGGACCAGCCGGCGATTCTAGTTCTGGAGAAGACGGCTTTCGAGGAAGAAGTCACGAAGCAAATTGCTTCGAACTTTGGGTATTTCATTCGCCATCAATATTGGTATTCTTTATCTAATGCCTTTTTATTTTGTAGAGAAGTTTTGGAGAACGTCAAAAACATTTTCCGAAATGACATTTACGGGTCGTATCTGATGGACATTAGTCTTAAAGATGCTGAAAAGAACAACATAAACAAGATTGCCATCCGAATCATTCACCCTGCAACTCAACGCGACATTGAAAAGTACATGAACCATCCGTACTTTTTTGTCTTCGAAACAGCGGATCTGTACAAAACGGTCACAAAGCCGTTCATTGAGAAGCTTGTAACGACTCCTGGACACCTTCAATGGGTCTATAACATCTTGGAGCACAAGAAGGAGGTAAAAACGCAGAGTTTTTGGAAATTTTGATAGCTTTAACTTTGTATCTTTTCAGGTTGATCGAATAGTTTACGAAGAAAACATCGACAACGAGAATGGATTTATTCTCGTAAAAGACATGAAATGGAAAATTGACAAAGAAGTGCTTTCAGATCTGGAAAAGCTGGAAATCTACATCAACGCTTTTGTCGTTCGCCGAGATCTCCATTCGCTTCGTGATTTGAACCAAGATCACCTGCCACTTTTGGAAGGCATCTTCACGCGTGGACGTAAGGCTATTGCCGAAAAGTTCTCACTTGATGAAAAGGAGCTACGAGCATTCATCCACTATCAGCCTTCGTTTTATCACTTGCACGTGCACTTTACGCACATCAAGTCGGAACACCCATCATCTCAAACCGAGAGAGCTCACATGCTTTCTTCGGTTATCGAAAACATTCGTCTGATGGGCGACTATTACCAAAAAGTTGGCATCGAGTTCCCCCTGTCTAATTCTCATGAACTGAAACGCGAACAATTTCAGTAATTTCAGTCAATTGCCCCAACAATTGTCCGGTGCAACTTTTGTGATAATTTCTACTTTCCAGCAAATTCTCAGATCTGCAAACATGAATACATTACTTAAAAATAAATGTTAAACAAGCAGTTTTTCAAAGTGTTGTTCAATATAAGTTTAATGTAGAGCATAGTTTTCGTAATTGGATTCACGTTATGATAAGTAGTAGTGAGAGTTTCAGACAGGAATTGACAAGTTTGGAGACCAGATTGTGACTTAGACAGGGTGGATGCGACTGTTTAGGAACTTGTAGATGATTGCATCAATGAATTGGCGGTTCACCTTTTCCTCTCGCTTAAACTTCTGCTTCAGATGCTTCCGATCACGACCGCGATTTTTGAAGTAAAGCTCTTCCATCAGCGAAAAGTCTGTGCCCACCTTCTCCAGTGCTTCGTAGAAGAAGGCAGTGTCTTCTTTGTTCCAGTTATTGCTCGGACGATGATTTTGGCGAAATGATTTACTGGTGGTGGTGGTGGTACTTGCGGTTGGCGTCTTTACTTCGGCCTTTCTTTCGTACTGACTAGGATTGCTCATCACAATGTTGCCACTTTCATCCAACATGAGTATCGGCAGTTGATCACCTGAAGGAGGTAAGTCATCATTTTGGAGAGAACTTGTTTGACTATTTGAGCGACTAGATTTTGCTTGCTTTTTCTTTAACAAACCTTTGTTAGCATTTTCTTTTTCTTGCGCTTGATAGATAGTTAGCGATGGATTGCGGAGAATTCGCTCACAAAGTGGCTTTGAGCTGAGATCGATGTCAGCTCCAATTTTCCTTTTCCAGAGACTCTTTTTCGGTGTTTGCTTTTCATTTAAAGAATCCTCAACGGCTTCTGAAGAAGTTGACTGCTGATCGATGCAGATATTTGAAAGTTCATCTTTAGTCGGCAAAACATCATTTAAACTTAACTCTGACATCTTATGTTTTATCACGATTTGAGTGTCTGGAATTGTCGAGAATCTGATGATGAAATCAGGAGAAAACTGAAAATTCTGAGCGGCAAAAAGCGTTGAAAACAAATGGGCGGAGCAAAGCTACGCAGAGTTATGATCCCGGTATGCAGATGGCGCATGACTCATATGGAAAACATTTTTAAAAATTCAAAAAATGCATCAGCTACGTTCCGTTTACTTTAGATACTTGTTTTATTATTTACTTCAACATCAAACAGATCGCATTCTCAAGCACACCAGACACAAAAGTCACTGCTTTAAAATGTGCTACAAATGTGCTACCAAGTAACTGTGTGTGTGTGTGTGTGTGTGTGTACGGGTAACAAAGTGGGGCGTGAACTGTACAGGTGTGTGAACAAAAAAAATACTAGAGGACTAGCTGCAAGCTGGAAACCGGTGTCTGATTAGTGCTCGTAGAGGGATCACTGGGCAAAGACACAGTGTCGCCTAAAGAACTGGGGAGAATTACCGGGGAGGGGGAACTACAGTGACTAGGGTTTGGGGAGGGAGAGGATGAGGGGGAGGAAGATTTGCTGGAGCTGCTTTGACATTCGAGCACTGGCAACTCAGCATTGTCCTCCTCGACGTCGCAAATAATTTCAATATCCGGTTGACTGATCTTGTTGACGGTCTGCTCCTTTAACATCTTCTCCTCATCTGCTGCTTTTTTCTGCTGTATTTGACTACCACTACTATCAAAAGTAGCCAGATTCGTTTCGAGGCTCTGCCCATTCATTCCAGTAGAAACGGGATTTTTCAATTTAGAATCCACTGAGCTGACCTCAAAGGCAGGCAGCTTTTCACCGCCTTTTGCCGTTTTCTTCGGTGATGGCTTTCCTTTGAAGGATGATGATGCCTTTTTATTGCCACTGCTGCTGGTGCCGTTGTCTTGTGAAGTTCGCTTGAGGTTGCGTCGTGAAAACTTTGTCGAGCCATTTGCTGGAGGACGTTGACCAGCAGTGGTTTTAGCTGCTGAAACGTTGTTGAAGGAGTGGTACATTGACCTGAACATTGAGGGCACTGTTTCGTCACCACTGGTGGTCACATCGACTGACTTTTCAGCTTCCCGTGCAGAGCTGTTTTCACCCCCAGAGAACAGTCCTGGATTGAAGAAAGTAGTTGCAGCCCGAGCTGCAGTTCCACCATTACCACTGTGGTAAGCATCAAAGAGTAGTGCCTGGTTTCGAAGCAGTGCTTCGCTGCTGAATCGGTCCAGTGCTGATCCACCACTTTGAATACCTCCTCCACCTCCACCACCACTTCCGGAAACTAGTGGGCTAGTGAAAGCAGATCGAAAAGGAAAGGGTGGCAGAGTTGTGGGTGGCAATGAAGAGGAAGAAGTGTTGCTGTTCAGGCGCATCTCAGGTGACTTGTTTAGCTGTGACAGCGGCAAACCATTTTCTCCTTCAGTGTTCTCTTTGTTTGTCAGCATGTAGCCAGGATGTGTGCTGCTGCTGCTGCTGTGATTAGGAGCCATCAGTCGAAGATTGTGTCCTGAGAATGTACTTTGTGTTAGATTCTGTTTAACAATTTGTTCTGCTCCTCAACTTACCCATCAAATTAGGGAGAAATGGAATACCAGCATTTGGGTGAAAGGGTGGAAATTGGGTAGTTACATTGCGCTGAAATTGTTGCTGCTGATGGAGCAGACCACTGTTCAGCAGCAGCGCTTTGCGAATATCTTCAGCATTTGCAGTGGCCGACTTGCCGAAGTGCCCAAAAAGGCCTCCATTAGGCTCTGACAGATTCGGCACTGATGAGGTGTCTCCACTGGTTGGAGGAACATGATTCGGGCTAAGAGTGGGCGTGGATGAGGTTGAAGAAGAGGAGGTTTGACTAGTGTTTGTAGTGCCCAGTGGAGCTCCTGCACTCATTCCTAGAGGATGAGGTGGCAAAGAAGGAACAGAAGTGGCAGCAGCAGCAGCCGCTGCAGCATGAGGCCAGAAGAAGCTGTACGGCGTTGGGCCAGCAGCTTTCGAAGCGGCCATCGACCACATAAACTCCGCCAGATTGTGGCGAAAGTCAGTAGGCGGAGGACCGGTGAGATCAGATCCCGTAGTGCTGCTAGCAGAGCTTACTGCTCCAGACGCCCCAGCCGCCATCATAGTGGGCGCCATTTGCATATAGTTTGAGGCAGCTCGTAGCTGCTGATGCTGCGTGGCCGTCATCGCTGTTTCGGGCGTCATTCCATTAAGCAGGGTACTCAGAATGGCCGGATGAGTGGTGCCAGCACTGTGCAGCACTCGAGGGTCACCGAGCTGTAGTGCTGCTGCTGGTGCCGGAGCACGTTGTCCGCCAAAAGGATGTCCACCAAAGAGACCATTGTAGTTGGCCATCAGAGTTGCCTGTTGTTCAGAAGAACCGTTTGCAGCCGCAGCAGCAGCCGCTGCCGCTGCAGCTAGGTAGGCAGCATGACCAGTGTTTGGAGGAAGAACAGCAGCAGACGGCGAGGAAAATGGCGGAGAGTGCATCATCATCGATTCCATGGTTTTAGAATGGTCAGTGGTCGTTGGTGGTTCAGAACTAGTTTGATGTTTCATCACCGGCGGCGATATGGACACCAAAGAAGAGGAGGAGGAAGCGGTGAGATGATGCGGTGGCGAGTGCTGCTGATTGCCAGTCAAATCTAGTTTTCTATTTTCTGCCTCCATTGACTTAGTTTGACAACCTCCGATTGAGTTTACCTCAAACGCCTTTTTGAAGTGACTTTCAAAGATGCTCTTGGAGTTTATCTGAGCAAATGGGTGATAGGGATGGTGATGAATTGCAGTCCCAGCCCCAGCAGCAGTGCTCATGCAGTGCACTGGAGGACTGTTCATCCGGTGCTCAAGTTCTTCCAGCTGTTGTTGACTGTTGCTGTTGGTGGTGCCCTGGTCAGAGTCATTGCTACTCTGTCCTCCTCCTCCAGTCAACACCATTTTCTTATTCGAAGCCAATGACTGTAGGTGTGATGCTGCCGATGCCGTGGTGGATTGTGTCTGTGGTGGTCCGTCCAGTGAACAGTAATCGTCCGAGTCGTCCAGTCCGCTGTTGTCATCGCTGTACTTGTACTTGTTTGCCTGTTCGTGTTTGCTGGCGGCGTTTGCCTTTGAGTTGCTCTCCTGGTTCTTTGTGAAGGAGTTCAAAGTGGAGGACATGGCCCGTTTTCGACTTCCACCGTTGAACATTGCCTTTACGTCTAATGGTGTAAAATAGAAGTGAGCGCTTATACAGTGAGCAAAACTAAGTAGCCTTTACCTTCCCAAGCGTAGCTAACATGCTCCGGAGGCTCTGGTGAGCTGACCAGACGGATGTGCCGTCGCCAGCTGTTGAAGTTTGCCGCATCAGGTTGAATGTACTTTGAAGTGGGCAGGCGGTGCGAGTGAAAGATGAACTTGTTGGGCGAGAAGAAGAGGCCACAGTAGATGCATTTGATGCACTTCGCTCTAAAACACAGTTAAAAACAGTTAGAAATCTTCAGTAGATTTAGATGCCCTAACTTACCGTGAGCTGTTGTACCGGGATGGAGTGAAGCTGCCTCTGCAACCCCAAGCACAGCTGTGGTAGACGTCAAACGCAAAGGAGTCGGGCAACTTGGGCGGCTCAGCTTCGGCGAGAAATGACTTGCACAGTCGTTCTGACTCACGCTTGGTGATCATTCCACAGCGACGGGAGGACACCGGCATGGCGCCTGCTCGACGTAGCAGCTCTAGCTGCACCGGCGTACACTGAACGCAGGTGATACCCAGAGCCACCCGACTATTGGAAAGTAGAAGAAAGTTTCAAAAAAAGGTTATTTTTATCATTTAACTTATAAACTTATTTTACCGATTGTGAATTTCATTGTAACTAAAGCTTTTCAGCAGTGTGTTGGAGATCTGCGCCAGACAGAGCCGCTCCTGACCGTCCATGACCAGAGAAACAATGGGAATGCCGTAGAGCATGCACGTCCGCACTTCATTCTGATTGCCATGGTGCACTGAAGTGCTCCCTCCGCCTGAAGAGGAGGACGGCGAGGCGGTGTGGGCGCGATGGTGGCTGCTGCTGTTGCTGGCTCCTGGTGACTCTCGGGAGCTGCTGCTATTTCCACCCACAACTGACGCCTTGCAGCTGTTGTCAGCACATGTTGGGGCGCTGTTTCGAACACTGCCCATTGAGCCATCGAGAAGATGATGCTGAAGCTGCTGCTGTTGTGGTTGCTGTTGGTGATTGTGCTGCTGCTGCTGCTGCTGGTGATGATGATGGTGGTGGTGATAGGAGTTCAGTGAGGCAATCAACTCCGACTGAGAGGGAAGTTGACTATTCGGGACTGGAGACCCGGTCACGTGAAGCAGAGAACTGCTGTTCATCAGTGCTGGGTGCAGTGCCGATTTGATGAAGGACGGCGGAGAGGCCTGTGAGGTGCTGCCAGTGCTCAGAGCTGCTGCTGAAGCATGTGAGTACGGCGAGTAAATGTTCTGCGGACCGGCAGCACCGACAGCAGAGCCTGCACTGGGTCCAGTGCCGAACAACATTGAAAGAGGATGAAGGGGGAATTTGAGGAAGTTTCAAAAAGTGCTTTCAGAAAGTGTTTCTAGTGGTAGCGGGAGGACAAGTCTGAAAATGAAAAAAAGTAGGATTGAATAAAGATAGTTAAGGTTCACATTTTGTTTCTTTCTCTAGTTACCGCTGAACGGTAATGAAAACCCCTTAATCGGTGATTAATCCCGTTTCAATTGGTCGACGCCGTTTCTAATTGGCGTCCATTCGAGGAAATACTCTTCCTTCATCAGACAGTATTGGAGAGGGTCATTTTTCTCAAATGGCACTCGGGTGTTGCTGGTCTGCTGCTGAGTGGCCACAAAGAGTGCCGAGCAGTTACAATTAAGCTGAATGGGCTGCGTGGGCTAGCCAAAATTGAGCAGCAGCAGCACATTTGCCATGCACTGATAATGGCGCCGTAAAGACCACCAAACACACAAACACAACACCACCAAGACAGTGTGTTTGGCAATGTCAAGCAAAGTATAAGACCCCTTGTGCCCTGGTGTCTAATTGAATTGCCCACTGCAACCTCCGACTCCATTGCCATTGTCCGTCTAATTGGTCTATTGACGGCACTTTTCTCTGCTGTTTTTCCCCCACTGCTCTTATCTCAATTGCCGATCGTCATCTCGGTATCTCTCTGCCTTAGCATCATCATCATCTCCCTCCTGGGATCACTTACAGTGCCAGTTGCAATGTTTTCTCTTATTTATTAGATGTCCTGCCGATTTGTTTCACTTCTCTTTTACTCTTGTTTTCTCTTGCTTTCTCCTCTTCATTACGTGTCAATGGCGTGATTGAATCTTTCTCCCTGTCTGTCTGTTGGATAATGTCACCAGAAGTGCTGCAGAGCAATGGCGGGCGACAGCTGGCAGTGAAAGTGCAAATGCTATTTTCTTTACTATTCAGTGCTGCTTCGAACAACTCACACAAAATAAATGGCTTCAATTACCGCTACTAAAAGGCAATTGATGTGTGTTATTTGTTTGTTTCAATCACTGATTTGGCGGTTATTGGCTACACTGTTACTAATTTTACTTGTTTTTTTAATACAACATCAAACTCACCAAAAGTGTGGTTGCTGAGATGGCTCGTTTTGAGCTGCTGAACTGCCAAGTACATCCGGCCGAAATTCAGCTAGTTCCAAATAGATCACACACTGACAAGTTAAGCTAAGTGCCATTTGTGAACACATTTGCAAACTAATTAGGGCTGTTGTCTGGTCAAGACATTCTAGCCAAAGTTGTGCTGAGCAACAAAAAGGTGAAAAATGTAGCGGCAATCACGACATCACTAGTCAACGAACGTCATTCGACTGATTCGTGTCTCTCTGCTTGCTGCCAACTTTATACACCTTTTTAGTTAGTCGGAAATCTCCGTTTTTCCAAGACTCATTGTATTTGAGCGATTGCAAGAGACAGCAAATAAGTATGCACTCAGTGAAGAGACAGTGCATTGCATATTTGTGCAAATAACCCTCCAGATGACATCAACCATTTGTCCTCGATCTGTGGCAGGTTTACTTAATGAACAGACTTGGCTCATAACTAAGAACTGAAGCAGTGTCAAATCATCACCCCACTTTGGCTGGGCATTCACTACCTGTGACCGTGAATTAGACCGGTCGGTCTAATTTTGTGTCTAGTCATCAATGAGGGAGGGAGTCTTGTTTGCAGCTGGCAAATGCTAATTGTTCGGTTAATTGCTGCTACCTCTCAAAATGAGATCTCACTTTGATTGGCAACCAAAATTGAACGGCTGTTATGCAAATGCTCTTGGCTGTCTCGGCTGTGTCAGTGCATCTGCGCTGATTTGTCAATCAGACAACAGGCAAGAGCAAGTTAAATCGGAAAGTATTTTTACAATAATGAATTTGAGTTAAAAACTCGAATTTATTCACTAATACTGCATTTATTGTTTACTTTTCTTTTCGATTTCCGATCGGACACACTTTCTCATTGTGTTGCATTGATATATTTTTTTCAATTTTTTTCTTTGTGTGTATACTTTGAGATGCGGTCACTTTTATGTGTGTGTTGCGCCTGTGTTTACACACTGTTCGCTTGATTGCTTTAATTAAAAGCAAGACAGCTCTCTTTGGCCATCGTCCAGTTCAGAGGGGCTCATTCTTTTAGTTTCCATTCTCCTCAAAAACAGCGTGTTTGTTGAGTCCTCATATTGTCATTTAAATTCAGAGGACCCGGTGTCTAAAACCAACTGGAAACGCATGTATGCGTGTGTGCCTATTTTTACTTGTCAATGTCCACTGAGACCTGATTGAGTTGTCAACTGGACACTGTCAATGCTAATTTCAGTTGTTCTATGCATTTCACAGTGGCACATTGTGCGCTTCATTGCGTACAACACTCTTCTGTTTCGCCAGTTTTCCGCATCTGTGAATCTTTCATCTTATTGTTATTTAAATTTTAAATTGCCTTACTCTTTCTGTTTTTTCTCATTTGCCTCATTCTTTATTCGCCCTTTGCATTTGTACTTTGTTTCTTTGCACTTAAATGCAAGTACAAGTTTTGGACTGTTTTGTCTTTTCCACCTTCTTCTCTTTCTACTAAACATTCTTTCCGAGCTGTTTGATTGTTAAATAATTTATTATCAGCAGTATTCAAACAGTACATGAAACTAGTCTGCCGTGTTTTTGACTCAGCTAGTGATTCTATCTCATTCTTTTTTTATTTGATTCTTGTCAGTGTTGCAAACTGTTTGTTCTAAAAGTGCACACAATCACACTGTTGACATTGCGTCCAAAATGAGACAGTAAGTTGTGCTTTGCATGAAACGCCAATTTTAATTAAGAAGTTCAGACTGACTTTTTTTCTGCAAAATACTCAAAAGGAGAAAACAGCTACTTACAGAAATAACTTCAAAAGGTTGAATTACTTTATAAATTGACTGTAGAGATGATGATAGGTGACAATTAATAATAGTGCAATGAGAAAAGACGAATGAAAGCAGACATCTTCAAAGTGGTCAAGTACACTGTAAAATTAGTTGATTGGATGGTAATTAAAAGTCATCAAGATGGCTTTCCACTGTACTCAACAGTTGCTTAACAGTGAAAAAATGTGTTTTTCGGTATTTTCAACCTGCCTAACGGAATAAGTCTGAATTTGTAGCGGTAATTAGGAAGAAAACGGAATAACAAAGGTTGTTTGGGGAAAGTGTGTGCGTTCACTTGTAGTAGTGTGCTCCAAATGTTCTCTGACGAATAGGAGCAGTACCAGCATCAGCACCCCTTGCTGATCAGCTGAGTCAGTGGTGGCAGTAGCAAGTAGTTCACTGGTGATGCTGACCATAGTCACTGTTTAGCCAAAGGAAAAGAAAGGCGGGCAGAATTGCCAAAACACAGAGCGAGAGAGAATAAAAGAGAGCACTTGGTACTTTTTTGTAGCGGTACGGGAATGAGCAGTTTCGGTGGCTGAAACAGCATCAGCCGTAGTGGCCACAACGCAGCTTTGCTCAGCAGCGACGACACGCCTCGCTGGCCAAAGTGTAGTGTGCTGGCAGTGAGCACTTCACAGTGTTGTCCGCTTTACGGCCACTGGCGCCGCCTTACCGAGCCTCATTTTGCTCGCCCATTGGCTGCTCAATACCCTCGACGGCGCGGCCCAATCCTCTTCTCTCTTTCCCTTTTGTCTTTGCCTGCACTTCAGTTGCTCAAAGGCAACCTCAGATATTCCTTCATCGAAGAGATGAATTCTTTTTATTGCTTCTGCTTCCGTTGCTGCTGATTATCTTACTACACCGTAACCAGTAAATTGTCATCGGATCTTTAGTGTTTCATTAAGAAACATTCTGCAGTGGTGGTGATCACACAAACTCTCCTTTGCTCTAGTTGAGTATTCAGAGATGGCTTTCACAGAAGGTGCCAGTGCTGAGAGTGGCTGAAAAGAAAAAAGAAAAGAGCAGAATCGATTTGAGGCATATTTCGATTAATGGCAAGTGGCTAGAAAATGATGATAATAATAATAATGAAGCAGACAAACACACTCATTTTCAGAGAAATGTATTTATTTGGTTCACTTTCTAGCTTTCACCCAAAACACTACAGTGAATGCCTTCTCTGTGTTGTGTTGACTGGTAAATACCGACTGGTGGTGTATTCACTTATTAATTATCAGAACACGACGAGCACACACGTATTTGTGATCGAGCACTGAGGCGGTGATAATGTGTGCCGCTCACTAATCAACACTTTGAAAGCAGTATACTGCTTCATTCGTGTACAATCGGCGATAGTACAGACAAGCAAACAAACGTGCTCACGCCAGAATATCACGCTCAGTCCGCACTTTTTACATGGTAGTGCCACTCTGGCACCATCACTCCTAATGCCCGTCTTGAGTTTGTGTGAGTTCTTTGTCTCTCCACTCTTGTGAGTTGTTCGATCTAGTAAATATTCCCATGGCACAAATCTGAAGCTGTTTGTGTAATTAAATGAAGAAGCATGACTTCAAAGTTCATTAATTAATCGCTATGCAAGCAAACATTGCTGTTGCGACTACTACTGCGATGACGACCCAGCGACTAGTCACTAGTGCAAGAATTTGTTTGTGTAGGGAGATTTTTTGCTTTAGCTTTTGATACTTGCAAGCAAAAATTTTTGTTTGCTTTTCGTTGCATTGACATTTAGTTTAGAAAGTTAGTTTTTTACTGTTTATTGAATGTTCTGGTAATTTGTTGAACAGCTAAAACATTTAAAAGTAAACTTTAATTATTTTAATCATGCAGTTTTTTAAATATCTGCTGTTGAAAAGTTTGATTTGTGCAATTTTAGTTCATTAAATAATTGATCAGTTGTCTAATGTACAAACAAAATTGCCAGAGATTGTTACTTACCAGAGTGCATCGTTTTGTTTTTCTGACCGCCATTCTTTTTGTTCTTATCAATAATGCATAGCCAACTCAGATGACTTTTCCGTCAATTGTGCTTACATTATTTCATCATTTCCCTCAACTGTACTCAAACACAGTTTTTAGAAAGCACTTGTAATTAATTGTCTTTTAAAATAATTTTTATGCCTGACCAATTAGAAAGTGCCCAAAAAATGAGCATTTTCTCTAGTTCATTTTTTTGTTTTGCCACTGAGTTTGTTTGCTTTTGTTGGCCAAGGAAAAAACACTCGCTCTAACAATTGAGCCAGCCTAAATGTCCACATCACGCGCATCAATATCAAAATTACTGTTAGGCGCCTCTTGTTTGTTGCCAAAATGCCAGAGTCTGTTTGCCTGACTATTTTTGCTCTGTTGAACTTTTTAGCAACCACATTCAACTGTAGAGCAGCATTGTTAGGTCGCAGTAATTGGCACCAAATTTATTTGAAGGGTAGCAGGATCTAATGTGGTCATTGACACTGGTTAGTTGGAATAGGAAGCCTAAGCCGATTACGCTGACCTGATTATTTGATCCAATTGAAATGCTAGGGTTCAAAGGTTTTACACTAATCCAAATAGCAGCCATTAACTTGATGGCTGACTGTGCGATTGTGTCCTCCTCCCACATACTGTACAGTAAGTCGTCAAAGTGCAAATGTGTTTGTGCCCATAATTAATGACTCTGAGCACCACCAGGACCGCTATGACTACTTGACTGCTTCGATGAGGTCTCTATTACTGACTGACTTCTGTTTGCAGTACTACCACTACAATTGCTGACCACTGACTGCTGACTCAGACAAAAGCCGCAGACTGGCCGACGCACTGAGCACTGTTTTCACCCTTGCCTGGGCCCCTCTCGGCAACCAACTGACCGTTGTCCACTCTTTCTCTCCTTTTCATTCACTCTGAAGTGTGCTCCCATTGTACCGTTTCTAAATTGCTACGGCCTGTTTTTATTTGTATGTAGTTGTGCGATCCTCTCCATTTTGTCCTAATTGAGCTGATTAATTGACTTATTAGATTTGCCAACTGACTGCACAGGCTGATGAGTGTAACAATTAGACAATGCCCACTGCCTCATAAATTACGGGGCACTCTGTTTTGAAGGGGCCAATTATAATGGACAAATATATCTGTCAAACATATTGCCCAGTCTACGGTAGTTTCACTTTCTGTTGGTCAAAACTGTATCCTCAAGAGAGGGTGAAAAAGAGACTGTTGCAACTTTTATTAGAAACGGGTTAGAGTGGTCGATGTTCAACTTCACCCGATTGAGCTTTGTTTGTCCTCCACTTTGTTCCACTTTTTTCCTTTATTTATGTGCTGAGCAGTTTAGCTTTACTAATTGCTTCATTTGTCAATATCACTAGTAATCGCCTTTTATCAAGTGCACCAGTTTCTCAGTCTTGCAAACAAACACACTTTGCAATTCTGTTATTGTTTTGTTATTTATTTTTTTCCTATTCGTTTTTGTTCAATTTATTTATCAACAAATCTTATTTGAAAAAAGCTTTAAATCCTTATTGTAAAAGATTTATTTGCTAAACTTAAATTGAATTTAAACTCAAATTTTCAATTGAGGATTACCAGCAAAATTCTTCCTTGGTTGGGCAACACAGATATGAAATAACAAAAAGGCCTCAGTGGTGATTGGCAGCAGCGGTAATGCCGATTAGGTTTGATTATGATTGACTCGATGGTAATTGAATCGTGTCGCCTTGCCAGTTATTAATCGGTGCAAATAGTTGATTATTAGCGTACCGTAATGGCACCATTAGACGATGTTGCAGTACTCCGCTCTTTCCAGTGCTGGCACTCACTCATCGAAGCAGCAGCAGCAGTGTGTCTCCGACGTTGTTCACTCACTCACTTTCGTCCCTTGCCGCCATTGAGCGGCTTTGTGCGGCGCCATTGAAGCGTGCCGGTGCAGGGCAGCTATCACTAGCACTGTGTAGAAGAAGTTCATCGTCTGAAACAGTTTTGTTACAGTGTTGCTCAGCACAGCTCAGCTGGGACCAAAGTGAGGAAGATGCGCGCCCATGAAGAACACACAGTGGCTTTGCAAAGCTTGTGCCCTCGCTGGTCACTGCCAAGTCAGGCCAGTTCTTTGGTATGAGACGCGCCCTTGCAAATTGAATTTTGTTTCAAAATTGCTCTCTTCTTCGGACATCGGACAGAGTTGGTCGGCCTTTTTCAGATGAACGCAAGTTCATTTCGCTTTCTTTCAGTCTCTTCTCTTCCTGCTTCCATCCTGTCGCCCATCCAGTGCAGTGATTGCTTTAATTAATGAACATGTCACTCTGAACGCTGCACTTTTGGCCTGTAAACTTCCCTTCAGATTTGTCGCCATTTCAATTCAATTTATTTAATATCAAAGTTTAATTTCATTTGAACTGTGAAGCGAGAAAGAGAGAGAAAAAGAGCATACAAGTATGAGACTAGAACCAGACACTAAACCAATCTTAACTAATCTTCCAGTGGGCGCAGAAGATAAAATTGATTTGGTGCCTTTGCAGTCTTTTGAGTGACACCGAGGCGCAACGAAGCACCGGTGCACACAGTCTCACTAGCCGCTTGACCAGGTCGTTTGTAGTGCAGCAGCACTGCGTCACTTGATTAATTGCTGAAGTGTACCTTTTTTTGCTTTCATTTTATTACAGCAGCGCAGTCACACCATCTGATCTCGGCGTGTCTGTTCATCTAGGTGTGTGAGGTTTCTTTCACTTTCTCTTCATTGGCAATGACTTAATAAAATGCAAAAAAAGTGAGTCCAGTGTGCACTTTGAGTAGTTCAATGGCTGTGTAATAATGTGCACCGAGTAAGTGTTTGGGTGCGTGTCAATCACGCAATCGAGTTCGTATTACCGACACCGGCAGTGGCGTTGGCAGTGAGAACACATAATGCACACACACATACTTCTATTTATAGTAATAATTCAGTTGATCAAGTAATTGACACGATCACCGCCAATTGCCAATTGAATGGAGAAGGAATTGAGCAGAGGGGCCATATTATTATGATACACAAATTGACCGATTAGACACAAAAGTCGACTCTAAACGAACAAGGTGTTAGACGCACACTGTGCTCTGCACTTTGGTGTGCCACTTGAGGCCAATCTGGATCGCTTTTCCCAATAGCCTCTAACATTTTTCTCTTCTTTTTTTGCTGTTTAGCCAGTGTTTGGTCTCAGTGCTGGTAGTATCAGCCTCAATTGCAATTGGCATTGACTCGGCAGTCACCGCAACCAATGAACACACACAGACGTAAACTTGGTGATCAGAGGTGCTGCTAAGTGTCAATTCACCACACCGACACACACACACACACTCACACTCACTTGCAATCACATTGTCGTGCTTTGTGTTGTTCATCGATTGAGCCATTTGATTTCAATTACACAATGTAGCAGTTTGTTTCTCTCCCTTTCTCTCACTACTCAAATACGAGAGACTGGGGCATGTAGAAATAATAATAGATGCAGGGCAATAAGGACCCTCTCTCCCTCTCCGCTAAAACCCGCGTGCCAAGCCACAGAAAACCGCTGCCCTTGCTGCGTTAATTTGTCTTAAGTGCTCCTTGATGGTTCCCTGGCTCACTATGCCTAGGCGTTCATTGATCGGCGATGTGCTGAGGCGATCTGTCTGCTACTGCTGCCTTCGCACGCGTGCATTTGTCTATTCTGGCAGAAAAGACAGAAGATGGAGTCGATCGCATGGTCGTGGCAGTGATCGCCGCGCATTATGGGCCCGAGCAGTGAGGCAGATCGGCGTGTGGCGTCTATCTCTTTCTCATTCTCATTCTTTTCCCTATATCCGCGCAATGCCTTGCTCGTTCACTTCACTTGGCAGCTTCACCTTTCCTTTCCTCTCTTTCTGCGCTGTTTGCGCATTTATTTGCATATTAACGGCGAGTTAATATTTTTGCTCTCCGTTGTTGGACCAGTACCGCTCCAGGCTGGTGGTACCGCTTTGTAGCTTTTTACAGCAGCAGCAGCAGCCGCAACATTCAACATCAAACGCACCGTTGCCTGCTAATTGGAAAGTAATACTCTCTGCTGGTGCGATGCTGGTGATGGTGGTGCACTTATAATACTTAATTCACGTAACATATATTACTGCTGCTGCTGCTTCTTGGCCTTTGTTTGCCGTTCTCAAGCCCGATCCTGAACAATGAACAGCGGCAATTGGATTACACACAGAGAAAGAGAGAGGACACATTTGCCGCGACACACCGTTGCCCATTGCCACTGACAACGATGTTCCAGACAAACACACACACACACACACACACACACACACACACACACACACACACACACA
>JAALOO010001462.1_pt1 | contig 15905 bp, 16 predicted proteins | sample 7257641 | NCBI WGS metagenome assembly JAALOO01 (sample SAMN14085613, study PRJNA598686) | mite metagenome | biome: ENVO:01001000; feature: ENVO:01001002; material: ENVO:01001226; isolation source: single female mite from University of Michigan culture on fish food culture... ...
GAGAGAGAGAGAGAGAGAGAGAGAGAGAGAGAGAGAGAGAGAGAAAGAGAGAAAAAACCTGTGAAAAATAACGAGAGAAACGGACAAGAAAACTGGTGTTTTCATTGTAATGATATTTCTTGGCTTTAGCTTGCCAGAAAAGGAAGAGAAAGAAAAAGAAGAGAGCCAGTCTTTGTCTGCTGTTTCTGGCAAGTCACACTCACATTTGATGTGATAGTGTAAAGAAGTTGCTCTTTCACACGTTTTCATTGCCCACTCATTGATGACCGCCGGTGACGCATCATTGGTGGCAGCAGCAGCAGCAGCAGCAATTGTCAACAGGCAGAAGCAATAGCCACAGCAGTGGTGGCAGTGGCAGCACAGGCACAGACACAACGCGCGCTGCACCGACTTGTTGTTGTTGTTGTGGCTGCTGCTGCGGCTGATGTTCCAGTGCCGCAGTCTGTCTTTCTTTCTTTTCCTCGTCTTTTCTCCTTTCACCGTCTCTCCCTTAAGCATCACCCTTTCTTATTAGTGTTTGTGCACCTCTTTTTCTTCTATCCCAACTCCTAGGCAGCATTTGTCACTTGGCTGCTGTAACTGCAGTCACCAAGTCTGTTGCTGTCAATGCTGAAAGCTGCTGCTGCTATCACCAAACAAGTTGTCATTGTTTTGGTTTCGCCCACACCTTTGATCACTCTATCCATCACTAGTCACTGCAGTTGTTTTGCTACCAAAAACAACTAAAGAGTTGATTGGGTTTGTTTTCGTTTGTTTGTTCTCGTGATCCTTTTTCTCATTTTGTATCATTCTCACTTTTTCATCCCAATAGCTCTATTTAAAGGATGGCCGACACTGAGCAGGTGGTGGTGGAAACGGAGGATGGTGGGGTGACCACAGCAGCTACTTCGCCTTCATCACCCCTATCACCCTCATGCCCCTCATCATCCCCCCCATCTTCACCATTCCACTTCACCATGACCGACCTCAGCGGACCACTGCTCCGGTCGCTGAACGCCGGCGCCAGCTGTCGGCGTCGCCTTCGCTACACCTGCTCCGATGTGTCGCCCAATGTGACGCCCGTTCTGGAGGCGCCCGCCCGATACCTGGCGCTGGGCACCACCAGCGGATCAGTGCACGTCTTTCAGTACTTTGGATGTGGTGATGATGCAGCAGACTCAGCATTGCAGTGCCTGAAAAATCTGAGAGTCGATGACCATCACCATTTGACTGCACCAGTAGTCAATGGGCAAACAACTTCAACCACCACCGCCACCACCTCCATTCAGCACTACCTCACCATCATCCACGAAGACCTCATCGGCCCGGTCACCTCAGTAGCCTTTGCCCCCGTTCAACTGGTCGTTTCTCGAAACAATGCCCAAACTAACTTATTCACCAACGGCAACGGCCTGTCCACTTCCACTTCCACTTCTTCGGGTGATGACAGCAGCAGCAGCGACTTGGACTCTTCTTCGAATTTATCTGAGCAGTACTCTTCCCCACCAGCACCACAACTAGCCACCAACAATGAACATCGTCATCATCCTCAGCAAACTTCTCACCACTCACTGTACAACCTCGTGCTCGCCATCGGCAGCTCCAAAGGCAGCCTGCTCATAGTGGACATTGATTTGCAGTTTCAGCAGCAGCAGAAGCAGAAAAGCAGGCAGCAAAAGAATAAAGGGAATTCCTCTATTTCCACGACCTCCACTTCTTCGCCGTCCTTTTTCAGCAGCAGCAAAAGTGGCTCCAGCAGCCTCCACCTCCTGGCGACTCGTCGGTGGGCGGTCACCTATCAGAGCAGCAGTTTTACTGCCGGCCAGGCCATCAGTCTGCTGCGCTGGGACAACTCTAGTCGGTAAAGTAGTTGCTTTTGTTTAATAAAGATTTGACCATTTTCAAACTATTTTCTAATACAATTTTACCATTGCAGATTGTTCATCGGCGACACCACTGGCAAGCTTTTTGTGCTGCACGACGTCGAGGAGATGAAGTACCTGATGCTGCACTCGGCGCCCAAAATGCTCCTGCACATACTTCCGCCGCCGCCGGTGGCTGGTGATTACACATCTGATGCCTCCTCCTCTCAGGAGGGGTTTTCTTCAAGTGCAAATGGCAACAACACCAGCAACAACAGCCTTCCCAACAGCACCATTCACCAGGTGGACGTCGCTGAGCGGCAATTGTTAGTGTCCACCACCGAGCCTCGCGTCTACCTCTACAACCTCGACGACGAGGGACGGCTGTTTCCGGTAGGTGGGGCAAAGGCTGCTGCTGCTGCTGCCACCGGGTCTTCTGCCTTTTCCACTTCAGCCACCACCACCACTACCCCCACTTCAAACGGCCACAAAAAGGGCAAAAAGAGTAGCCACTCTCGAAAAACGGAAAGCTCTAGTTCTGTAAATCACTGCAGTGGCGTGACCGCTCTCGCCACCTATCGTCTCCTGGAGCTAACTACCTTTGGGAACAGTAGTCAACAACAGCAGTCCAGTGTTTTGGATGAGGACAACAGCAGCAGCAGCAGCAGCAGTGGTGACTTTGAAAGTCCCTCCAACCCTGCAAATGGCTTCTATCATCGTCCGTCGACCTTTCAATCTGCTTCATCACGCTTACCTCCACCTCAACTATCTTCAGCACCTGTGAAGGCGTATCGTCTAGTGAGCACCGAGTGCACCTTCTACGCGACCAGGCCGAAATGCCGTTTGTGGGTGGTCGATCACCAAGGGGCGGTGCAGTTTACGCAGCAATACGCAGAGCTGGTCAAACGAGAGGTGGGCGGGATTGCCGTTGCTGCAAGTGGTGATGAACAGCAGCAGCCATCAAAAGGGAAATCGTTGGAACTGCAACAGCAACCTCATATTTTTCAGGAAAATGAACTTGCAGTCCCAAAGTTGCCTCTGCAGAGGAGGAAAAAGAAGTCCGCTGATCACGGTCAAACTACCTCAGCTCCGGTGCTCAACTTTGGCAAGCTCTACTCAATGTACTGGCGGCGTCGAACATCGAGCAGTGGAAGAAGGGAGGCGGAAGAACTGAGTGATTCGCTGACGGTCAACAGTTACATTGTCACCTACTCGACTACTAGCAGCACTAACAGCAGCAGCAACACTTTCCAGCAGCATCACCCTCGACTCTTCGTCATCGACCCCAACTCGCAGGTGATCCTCGCCACCAGTCCGCCCATTGAGGGCGCCATTGAGGAGGTGAAGTGCATCGGCAATGACGTCTTTGTTGGCTACCGTGCCGAGCCGACGGCCAGTCTGCAGTTGGCCGTTCTGACGCTGCACTTTACACGTAAGGCCTTTTGTTGTCAGATGGTTGACTAGAAATGAGTTCATAATCACAAACTTACAAGTTGTTTTTATTTTTAGCCATTCTTCAGCAAAGCATATCATCTTCTCCATCATCCTCATCTTTAACGGAAAACACAGGGCCCACCTCTTTAGTGGTGGACGGCCAGCGGCTGGAAAACGAGTTGACCGCCTCAAGAAAATCCACACTAGTCAATGATGAAGTGGTGGTGGTGGTCGATACTGAGACATCAAATGAAGATAAAATTGGAAGTAGTGGTGATAACGCCAAAGTTGCCATTGTTATTTCAGATGCAGAGGCTAATGAGCGCGATTCTGATCGCATTGAAGTTGATAATGATGATGACAGTACATCTCTTCAAGCAAACGCCGACAATGATATGGACAGCACTGAAAAGTCTCAACTGTCACTTTCACCCTCGATAAATCGGCCCCGAATGACGCCCCCTTTTACCCTTCGTTACTACCTACTTTTGTTGCGGTACAGCATCATGGAGCAGAGTATCAATCTAGTCGGCCAGCAGACACTGCTTCAACTGCAACGGCAAGTGATCAAAGTGGCAGCGACAAAACAGCCAACAGATAAAGGCAGCTTTAAAGGAACTGGCACCCCAAATCAGCCAAATCTGCATCACACTGTCAGGTGGTCAGCTTCAACTTCAAGCAGCAAGCAACTTTCTTTGCAGCTCTCTTCTAAACCACTAAAAACAACATCTTTAAACCGCAAACTGACCACTTCTAAGTCATCTTCGACAGTTGGTGGTGGGCGAGTGGTTGACCTTCGCCAAGCAAGTTGTGCCCGCTGTCACAAGTCTATTCTTTCCAGCTTTCCAGTTTTGAGCACTTCAAACGGTCAAAGAAATTCCACTGTCACTAGCGGTCATCTGCGACCAAGGATAAAGATGTACCGCAGCTGTGAGCACATTTTTCATTCCTCTTGCCACTTGTCGACTGCCAAGCTGTCCACTGGCAGTCTCACTGGTCGTTGCAATCTTTGCAGCAGAAACAACAGCAACAACAATGGCACCAAGTTTTAAATTAACTTTCAAACTGAAATCACATCACCGATCACTAAATTTTAATCAACCTTAAGCAACACTTTTATTTAACAAACACCTACACACACACACGCACCAGTCTGTGATATTATCAGCTCAAACACACGCCTTTTTCCTCTTTCTTTCTATTCACTATTGCTCACAAACATACCTGAAATACGGACTGAAAAGTGAAATACTGTTAATTTATTTTCCCGCACTTACGCCAAAAGAACATTTGAAAACATTTGATGGTTGATGAAACAAACAAAAAAATAATAAAAACACTTATCAAAAGCTTAAATTGGTCATTTACAAAATGGTACACAACACGCACATCACATAGCAGTAATCAGGGAGCTGCTGTTGTTGCAACTCTTATCAAATCATCTTCCCCTTGTCGTTATTCCATCTGATCAGGCAGCTTTAAGCTGACTTCGTTGTCGTCGTCATCATCATCATCATCTTGCCAAAGATCAACCTCAAACTTCATCGCGGTGTTCTGCTCTGAGGCGAGCAGCTGCACCGTCATCGTCCTTAGGCCAGGTCTGTTTCTGAAAGGGTCAGTCAGCCGGCTGATGCAGCCATCCAACAGCTGCGGACTGCTCTGCTCGTTCAGCTCAGTGGGCGGCTTTTCGCCCTCTTTCAACGACAACGACGACGACGACGACGACGACGACGACGACGGTGGCACCGTTTTCATCTGCCAGCCACAGTCCTCGCAGCGAAAGGCAAACAGTAATAGGGACACTTTCTTCACAGCTCCTGCTCCTGCTGCCGTCGCTGCTGCTGTTGAACCAAAGTGCAGCCGAAGCACCTCAGGCAGACGCAACTCCTCGATGAGGGCGTGCTGAAGAAGGGCGTCCTTGAAGATGATCGCCATGCGGAAGCTGGTGAGCGTGGTGGACAGCAGTGGAGGCCTGCCGCCGGCAGTGGCGTTGTAGGTGGTTCGGTTGGTTTCCAGTCCGGCCACCATCGTCAGATCGAGGGTGCTCAGCCGCGACAGCCTGGCCACCGTCGTCAGCACATCGCCCAGCGGCTGCCTCGTGCTTAGCAGCTTCAGGTGTTCCAGGTTGGGAAAGGCGTTGATGAAGCGCTCCAAACGGGGGTCGCCATCTTTAAAGAGGGGCGTCGTGAGGGCGACAAAGTGGGCGCCGTTTGGGCCTGAAAAAAGCTCCGGCAGTTCGGTGAAGCCGATGGTGGAGTTAGTGTAGCAGTAGATCCGCATCAAGTTGGGCTTGGTTCGCGCCTCCAAGCTGGCCGCCCATGGAAGCGGCATATTAGGGGAGGAGGCATGCAGCCAACAGACGAGGGTGTCCAGCGAGGTGCGGAAGAGGTTCGGCAGGTCAAAAAGCGGCACCGCCAGCTGCCCGGTGACGTCGACCAGGCTGAGGTGCTGCAGCTGGCGCAGCTGCCCGTCAATGGTGGTGATCAGCTCCGGAAAGACAGGCCCAAAGGCGGCGTTCGACACTCGAAAGAAGAGGTGCAGCGTGGTGAGCGTGGCGTTTCTGGCAATGGCGGCGATCAGCCGAGGAAGGTGGTGCAGGAAGTTGGCTTCTTCGGTCTCCTCATCATCAACCAGCACGACCAGCGTGCGAAGCTGAATGAAGGTGCCAGCTAGGAAGGTGGTCAGCTCTTCGGTCAAATGAGCCGTTGTCAGCGTTGTGTGGGGGTTCACCAACGCTGAAAAGTCTTTGAAAACACTCTCCTGAAGGTGATCTGGAAAGCGTTCAACAGAGGCCAACTCCTTCCACGGCTCTTCACCGTTCTTGATGGGTCCAATTTGAAGGGCGAGCGCCTTTGCCCGCCTACACATGCCCTCCACTTCTCTGGCCCACTCGGTGCACACCGGGCGCGCCGTCTGAAGACGCTCCTGTAGTGAAAGTCGCTCCATTAAATGGCTAAGGCAGTCAGCATTGCTCAGCACTCTAAAGGAATTCATTCTAGTGTAAGTTTGAGTGAAGAATTTGAATGAATAAGAATGGGTGAACAACAGGAAACAAGTAAAAGATCGCAGTTTTATAAGCAATGTTTTGTTGAATGATATAAGCCTAGAAGAGGCCACGTGATTTAGGCAAAAAACCGCTCATAGCAGACAATGCAACCACTATATAAACATGTGTTGTCAGTGAGAATAGACAACATTTTTTTGTTAAGAATAACGGCCGTAAAGTACGTAAACAGTATTTGAATTTAAAAATGACATTGTGGTGCCGATGTTGAGGCTGGATTAAAAGGACTCGATTCGAGGACTCGAATGTACTGGGCTTCTTCATCGGTGATGCCGAGGAAGATGAATTGGGCCTTGCAGAGGCGCACCCAGGCTGTTGGTGACTTGTCGATGAAGTCTGGCAGAAGCAGGTATGATGATGATGACAAGGTGTCTGCTGCTGTTGCTGCTTGCTTGTTGTTGTTGTCGCCCATGTTGGCAGACGACGATGATGATAAGGATGGAGCGGCAAAGGAAGGGTTGAGCAAAGACTCGTTTCCTAAATCGCGAGCTGCTGGAGGCTCGGTGAGAGGCTGCTCGGCTGAAGGCTGCTCCGTTGCTTGGCTGCTGTCTGTTGTTGTTGATGGCTCTTTCTTCTTCCGAAATTTGCGTCCACGTTGGCCGTTGCTCGAGTTGTCGGACATCTGTGTGGACGGTCTAAAAGAAGAAGAGGTGTTCCGTCTTGCAAAAAAGAGGGGATGTTGAAGGAGCGATCCAGTCCGGCTCACCAATGTGGTGCCGATGTTGAGGCTGGTTTACTGAGGAATAAGGACTGGTGATGAAATGGGAAAGAGACAGGCAGACAGAGAGGCATGGTGACCAAGTGAGGATTGGTTAGGACCTGGTAGGGACTTGGTTGGGACTTGGTAAAGTGTGCTTGCATGTGATGGGCTTATATACATGAGATGTCTGTTTGTGTGAGTAGGTGAGTAAGGGTAAGAGAGAGGTGAACATAAGAGTGAGTGAGAGTGATGCATGAGTCAAGATGAGTTCACTGTGGTGACTAAGTGCGGAGGCACTACAACATCAGTTTATTCTATATAAAATAAACATTTTCACAATGTGTATCCGTTTTTGAAAGTAAACTACTGTTGTTAAAAGAAAATTAAACAAGCAAATTTTGCATTGTTTTTTCAATTAAAAAAAATTAAACAAAATTTAAAATTTTTTTAATAAAAGTATGTCAATTAGTCAATTTAATTTAAAATTAATAAACAAAAAATATAAATTGATAATGTTGTTTAAACAAAATTTAAAATTGTTGTTACATTTTATTTTTTTTTTGTGTACGCCAAAATGCTTGTATAAATTTAAAAACACGTTATTTTTTCATATATAACAAAAGAATTAGCAACAACATCAATAGACAACACGTAAATGAGTAATTGTGAATAATCAGTTAAAAATGAAATGCGTTTACAAAAAGATGTGTTTGTGTGTTCAGATGGTCTAATTTTGTGATTTTTCACAATAAAACTAAAATAGGACACAGTTAAATGATAAAAACTAAAACAATTTTTTTAAAACTAAATGTAGTAGTTGTGCTAAATTCCTTTTTTAATAAAACTGTCCTTGCTGACAGTTGTTTATCTGTTCAATCATCGTTTTAATTGGCCGCCGACGCCGATGACGACGACGATGAAGGTTGATGGGAGTTTGATGATGATGAACCGCCATCACCACCAGCGCCATTTTCTCCACCTCCACGACTGTTACCAGCAGTGTTACCGTTACCGGTACCAGCGGCAGTGTTCTGCCCATCCGAAGCGACCATCGTCGACAAATGGACAATTTGCGCCGACTTCATGTTCATGAAGTTGATGAACTGACGGCGCTCACTTGGCGGCATTACCTTTTTGCAAAAAAATGATGGCGGTTAAGTTTTTGTAGATATTCTCTATAAAAAAACTGCTTACCATAACCTGGTCAAAGGTCAGCTTGACGACCTCACCGTAATTTCTGTTGAAAACGATAAAAAATGTAAAATTAAACAGCATTTGCGACTGCGTGCCTCTTCTACTTCAACAAATATAAAATAAATTTTGATAAACTTCTAAATTCATGCACACTTACGTAGTGGCGTAAAAGTCCTTTGTATTGACGTCCATTGCCAGAACTTCCTCGATGCGTTGCTCCTCAATTTCGCCTCTAATGCGAAACGTTTCCATCATATCCTTGTCTCTGTCCACCTTTGGCTGAAGTGAATTGAGCACCATTTTTTTAATTTTTGCGTTTACAGTATTAGTGTACAGTAGGGCAATATTAGTGCTGGTGCTGGTGATTAATGGGCAGACTAAATTTACAGGGAAAACAAAACAAAAGAATTTGCGTTTAAAATTCAGTACGACAAAAACATTTATTGGAAACGCGTTTTGCCTGCGTAAATGTGTGCTCTTGAAAACGCACTCAAATTGTCTTTTTTAAATGCTGCTGCCGTTGCTGTCCGCCACTCTATTGAGTGGCAGTCAAATTCAATTGTCAAGTGAAGATAAAAAATAAAGAGAAATTATAATAGAGAAAACGAAAAAGAACAACTGCTTCTGCTTCTGCTTTTTCTGCCGTTAAGTTGAAAACGGAAAGGAAATTGTGGCGACCGTAAGGTGGAAGAGTTTGGCGTCAAATGCAGTGGAACAGCCCCGACGATACACACACACTCACATTTTCCGACAGTAGTCTTTTGCGGGCTGCAGTGGAACTTTCACCGGGTTTGAAAAAGAGAAAAGTGTAAGTGTGTGTAGTTTTGTGTTAGTGTCGACTGCTTTTCTTTTTCTCTCTCTTTACTTTATCGGCAACGTTTTTGTTTTTTCTTCTACTTTTTTCACTTTTCTCCCACTTTTGCCAACTGAACACTTCTTCTGGTCCTGTTAGTCACTCCTTAAATTTGCTTGACGGTACTTTGCAAAAAGGCTTTTCTATTGCTGCCGCTGGTGTTGTTTGCATTTTCCTTAATGTGTGTAGAACAGAGTTGGAACTGTTTTGATAAAAAAATGCCATCTTGGCACTGTCAGCCGTTTAAACTGCTTAGGACAGTTGCTGCTACTGTTTCTGCTGTTAGTTAGTTAGTGTAGGCTGGGGCAACCATTGACAGAGACCGTTTTTGAATAGCACTACAAGGAAAACTAAAAAAAACAAATTTTTTGTGCAAGCCAATCGAGTTGAGCCGTTCATTTGCTGCCTTGAGCACTTTTAGACTTTAAATGGCTATGACAGCTTGGAAAATTAGGCCTCTCCTTTTTGCAGAATCTAATGCAGCATTTTCTGAAACTCTTATGGTGTGCATTTTCTCTTTTCTTTTTTCCCTATAGTTCGGGCATTTTTTACTAGTTATATCTGATGCGGGCTCATTTGATGCTGCTGCTGTTTCAACTTGGCACTAGAATAAAACGACAATGAAACAGTGCCAGTTAAAGAAAGAGAAAAATTGTCTTAATCAGTAGAAATGACAAAAATACTAAGAAACAAAATGATTCCAATACAAACAAAATGTATTAACGGTGTAGGTTCACAACAGCACACACAAAACAAAACTTAAAAAAAAATTATAACTGTGTCCTATATTTCCGTTTGTTTTAAAAATCAGAAAAATATATAAAAATTGAAAACAGATAAAACATTTGAACAACAACCAAATAATTGTCGGTAACAATGACATATATTTTCAATTTTTTCATTTTTGAAATATTCAAAAACCGCTTTAATATAAAAGTTTTTACTTTGCAATCTCATAATGTATGACTTAAAGCTATTTGCCAAATATTTAATTCATAAAGTCACAAATGCAAATTTTAATAAAAACTTTTAAAAGTAGGCAAATTCACTATAATTAGGTAGCTGCTGGGTAAGCGTTGTATTTGGTTTTCACTGCAACCAAAATAGATGAGCAAAATAATAATTGCGCACTGTACACGACGTGAAAAGAAATAAAATGAGTTAACAGCATAAAAAACTTTTCAAATATTAATTTTGAAAACCTAGCAGTTGTTGTGGCGGCACATTTGCTGCTGGGAATTAATTACCAGGATTGCCTAGACACATTAAAAAGCAAGCACCCTAGCTCACTGTACCCTTTTCACTCATTATACAAGAATTGTCTAAATCAGCACTAGCCATTTTATTTTACTATTAAAATACAAACTTTGATTTGGAAACTGGATTTTACTTTTAATTACTAATTAGTAGTTGCAGTTCCTAGCAGGGTTTTAATTACTGTTACCAGTGCCGGCCCACACTTGCAACAGCAGCAAACTGGCATTAATGTATGTGTGTGTATGTGCGTGTTTGTACAGCGCCATTTCACAGTATTTCAGTGCGTCACTGCCACTGCCACGGCCACCAAACAGTTCTTGAACTTTGATGGTGTTTGTCTGTCTGTGTCGGTTTGTGTATAAAACACTGGAGAAGAACACTGCCACTGCCGATAACGGCAAATGCTGACCGTTTGCTGGTAATGTCAATTGCAGCAGCATTGGCTAATCAGCGGCCAAAAGTGTGCGTGTGTGCGTGTGTAGGCGCTGAATGCGCCAAACAGAAGGAGAGGACACCCTAGGGAAAAAGAAAAGGCAGCACCCTCCGATATGTGGCACAGCGTACTCAGAAAATGAAGAGGGCGCGCCACTGCCTGATATAAACACACAAGCAGAAAGAGACTGTCGCAGGGAAAACGTAGCAACAGCAGCAGCAGCCGACGCCGACACACAACAGACCGACTTTGTTGCATCACGTTACAATTTGATCTGTGTGTGCGGATGCTTCTTAATCTTTCTTTCTCTTTCTTCTTTCACTGTCATTCACTTCTTTCACCTCTCTTTTTGGGTGCTAATAATACTGTCACTTGTCGGTTTGGCGGCTGTCTTTTCATTCTCTTCTCTCTCTCTCCCTCTTTTCCGTTCTTGTTGTTTTCCTTTTACTTACTGCTCTTCTTCTTCTTCTAGTCTGCTCAGCTTTTTCTTCTTCTGAGATCACTGTACTCTCTGCGCTCTCATTGCGACATTGCTATTTGTGTTCTGTTATCTATCTGTTTGCCTCTTGTCTTCTCTTCCTTTTTTCTCTCTTTCTTCCTTCTAAACACAAACACTTTGTGACCTTAACATTCACTTTTGCATTTTTTTCCTACCATAAGTACTCAGTATTTATCACACACACTTACACTCGAGTGACTTAACACACACAATATACACACTCACACACACTGATCATCTCATCTCATCCTTGCCAACCACCCGGCAGCCAAAATGGCCCGAAACCATCGGGGTTTTTCGGATCACTTGTTGCCCCTTTTGCTGCGGCTCATCCTTCTGCTCCTTTTTTCTAGTTTTTGCCTCAAATCATGTTCGGTCAGCGCTCAACAGGACCATCAGGGCATCCCCAGCGTCAGTCCGTCACCTTTTCATACTGTCACCTCCAAAGATGCTGATAATCACCCTCATCAACAACAACAACCGAAACTGGATGACGATGAGATGACCGAAGTGAGCCGCCTGCTCGAGGCGGGCGAGTTTACCCTGGAGGGCTTTCCAGACGCCCCTCTGCAGCTGGTCCGACCTGATCACCACCACAAACGACTAGTCATCGTCGAGGAGAATCTCCGCTTGCTGCAAGCAATCAGCCAACCAGTGAGCACCGTTTCAGTAGTGGGCAAGTTTCACTCGGGAAAATCCTACCTGATGAACCAGTTGATGGCCAAATCGGCCGGTTTTGGCATTGGCAGCCAGGTCACTCCGGAGACCATGGGCATCTGGGTTTGGGGAAGAGTAAGTTTGCTTTGCTGTAACTTTGAAGTTGACTTGTTTGTAACTCTTTTTATTTGTTTCATTTTTAGCCACTCAAAATCGAGCACCCCAATGGGCCCTCGCAGTGGGTGCTGCTGCTAGACACGGAGGGCTTTGCCGCAACGAACGTCTCCGAGAACTACGACGCCAAAATCTTTGCCGTCGCAACGTTGCTCAGTGGCCAGCTGCTGTACAACTCGGTGAAGATCATCGACCAGTCGGACATTGACTACCTGGAGCTGCTTGCCCGGCGGACGCAGCTGTTTGCCCTCAAGGCGCAGATGTCCTCTTCAAGCAGTGATAATGGTAATCAGAATGAGGAAACCACCACCACCAACAACGACAAAGATACTACCGTCGAAAACTGGACCGAAGACTTCAGTCCTCAACTGCTGAACTTTCCGTCGCTCATTTGGGTAATCTCGCATTTTCACATTTTTCCAGCTTTTTATGCTTTTCCTAACCTTCCTCATCTTTGTTTCAGGTCATCCAAGACTTTGTGCAAGAGACCGGCGGCGAGCACTGCCGCGACTGGCTCCTCCGATTGCTAACTGACACTCACGCCCGAGAGGCGGATACCTACTCCATCTCCCTGAAGGACATCTTCCCCTCGGTGGACTGCCACACGTTGTTTATTCCTGCTTCCCGCAAGGCTCACCTCGCCGACCTCTCCCGTGCGACGGAGGCCGATCTGACGCCCGAGTACAGATTGGAGCGTGACGCCCTGGTGGAGAAGGTCAAACGGAGGGTGGCGCCCAAACGGCGGAACGACGGCAAGGCCTACACCGGCGTTGAGCTGGCGGCGCTGCTGCGAGTTCTTGTGACGGCCGCCAACGCCGGCTCTCTGACGGAGATACCCAATCGTTGGGACGCCTTTCTCGAACAGCTTCAGGTAAGCAGCTAATCACACACACACTACACACTAATTCCTTAACCTTTGCTTTTCAAAACTAACTCTTTTGCTTTCTTTGCAGAAATCCGCCGTTGAGGACTGCTACAAATTCTACCAAGCCCACCTGAACGGCCTCTTTGAATCGGCAAGTGGTGGTGGTGGTGGTAGTGGTGGCAATCGTGGCCAGGCAAACTCCGCCGAACACAATGCTCAAACGAAAAGTTTCGTCGACGCCGTCAGCGAGCGCCGCCTCAGCGCCTGGTCGGCTGTCTCCAAGGAGAAAGCTCTCAGTCTGCTGGGGCACCTACTTCAGGGCCTGCCAGAGCCACTGGAGCGCAGTCGTCCGGAGTTGACGGACCTCATCGAACGCTACTACACCGCCGCCGCCGATCTCAATCGCCAGAAGATTCACCTTCGCCTCTTTAACGTGCAGAAGGCGCTGGAGCTGAAGGTGATTGACGAGCTGGCGCTAGTCAGGCTGCCCGTTCTAAGCGCCCAGCTGGTAGAAAAAGCGGACAACCTGACGGAGGTCACCATCGGCGAGTTCACCACCGCAATCGGCGACCTCGTCGAGCCGGCCAATCTGACCTCGTACACGGACGGGCTGCGACGGTCGGTTCGCCTCAATCTTGACTCGACGCTCCTGCGCAACGGCCAGGCGCTGGAGGTCTTCTTTGAGAACGTCACCTCAACGCTGCTCAACTCAGAGGCCTTCAACGAGGTGCCCGGCCTGAAAAATGTTGCCGCAGAAAACTCGGCGTTTCCACCGCCGCCCAGGAAAGCCTTTGAGGCGTCGTTGGAGGCCTCAATTGGCCGCTCAGTGGCCGCCTTCACCCGCCGCGTGGATCGTTTTGCCGAGGAGCGCGCTCTCTTTGAGGGAAAGCTGGCCAAGCTGAAGGTGGCTCTACAGGAGAGGGCTGAGGCGTTGAGGGCGGCCAACAGGCAGGCAGTTTCCGCGTACCTGGCCGGAGAGGCGGCCACCGTTCTGGCCGACTTTGACCGCCGCACGGCGACCACCGCCCGGCAGCATTTTCCACTGGACACCGAGGAACTTCGGACGTTGTTGGAGGCGGAGGCGCGGGCCGCCCGGACCGTCTTCAGCGAGGACTACGCGCCCAAGTACGGCGACTACGGGGAGGTGTACGAGGCGGCGGTGTCGGAGCTGGACCGCGGCCTAGAGCTCATCGGCGCCCGTCGACAGGAGGAGAACTTTCGCGCTTTCAAGGCGGAGGTAGAGACGCCGCTGCAGCTGGCTAAACGGTCCATCCTTCTCTCTGGTGACAAGTACGCGACGCTCTTTAGCTTTAAGCGATTCGTAAGTACTTTCCCCTTGATGGGCTTTGTTGTTTTGTTTTTCACATTTCACTAATCTTTTTTTCTAATTTCCCTATCCCCAGGTGATCTCCTCGTGCATGCTGCACCTTGACGATGGCAAGGCGAAGCACTGGCCCGAGCGGCTGAAGCTGCAAATTGTGCAGTCTTTCATGAGAGAGGATGAACAGCTAAGAAGCGAAGTGGAAAGTCGCACCGGCCTCTGGTCACGACTGCTCGGATTTTTCCAGTGGCTGGCCTCGCTGGTTGGCTTCGCCTAAAAAACTGTTTCCATTTGTCGCTCAATTTTTAATTTTTTCTCTTTCTTGTACATTTAAAAGCCAACTGCTGTTAATTTAGTGTGCTTTGTAATAACATTTATTTTACTTTACTTTTTCCAAGCATTTTACTTTTTAGCACTTTTTACTCCTAACACTACAGTACAATACTTTTCACTGGTTGTTGTTCTGTTAGGCAACACGTTCAACAACATATCAGTGTTTTGTTGACTTAGCATTCGCTTTCAACTAAATCCGCGCATTTACTTTGTTATCCTGTCAGTTAGTCTACTTAGTTCTTCTTTTCGCAATTGTTTACAAAAACAATTCAACTGCTGATTAGGCTAAGTTGAAAGAACATAAGTGCAAAGTTAAAACGATTTTATTGAATCTGGTAAATAGAACAAAAACAAATCAACAAAATTATTTTGGTAAAAAAATGCTGGTCATTAATCGCAGTAGAGGAAATTGGTTTAAATGAAGCAAACAAATCATTAGTTTTTCTTTTTTTTGCTACCGGCCAAAAATCAGTTTTTAAGCCGGCAACTGAAAAGCCTACCAGCAATGTGGCCACTGAGGATCCAGCAAATTAAAAACTGCAAATAGTCAAGCTGCTTCTGTTGATCAACGATCCTGTGCAACTGATGGCTGACTTGCCCATCTTCGAAAAGCTGCCCGCCTTGGACAGCTTTGAGCCGGAGCCAGAAATGGCCGACTGGGCTCAACTGCTGCCACCGGTGCCATTGGATCCGAAGAGATCCGTTCTGTTGGAAAAAAGTGCTCTGGCCACCGATTTTGGAACCACAAGTGTTAGTGTCATCAGTCGGTCATCAGCAAATCGTCTTCTCAAACTTGATTGTTGGGTGTTGCAACAAGGGCATTTCTTGCATTGTCTTGATGAAAACATCCAGGTAGACTTTGAGGTGGCTGCCAATAAGCCAAAAAAATTCGCTTATGGCCGAGCTGGCTACCGATCTTGCGCCACTAATGGCTGACTTGCCCATCGCTAAAAAATTGCTTGCTTTGGACAACTTTGAACCGGCGCCAAAGATGACCGACTTGGCGCAGCTGCTGCCACTGGTGACACAAAGTGGAGCGGGTCGGTTATTGAAACTTTAGAGGTGGTAGAAAGCCAGTTCCGGGCAGTTTTCTTGTTGATGACTTTGAAGTAACTAGAAAGTGCACAGTGAGGTGAGTGATCTTTGATAAAATGTATTAAGGTTTTAAACTAATCATTTTTTGCAGATTTTAAACGCTCTTTTGCGCAATGTCACCAGTCTTCAGGTGCACAACAGCCAGTTAGCTGAACGTCTGAAAAACGAAAAAGTATCCCACAAGC